>Ga0105053_10002345_pt1 | contig 29513 bp, 22 predicted proteins | sample BON01_FD_78093 | JGI IMG/M metagenome (GOLD analysis project Ga0105053, IMG submission 78093) | Freshwater microbial communities from Lake Bonney liftoff mats and glacier meltwater in Antarctica - BON-01 | ecosystem: Environmental > Aquatic > Freshwater > Ice > Glacier meltwater | place: Lake... | reverse complement strand
TGGGCCGAAACCGCCCAGGCCTCGGCGGGGCTCCTGGCCCGGGCCGACGACGAGGTGCGGCGGATCCTCGAGACCGCCACCGCCGAGGTGGAGGCCCTGGTCGACGAGGCGTCGGGGCTGCGCTCTCGTCCGGTGGCCGGCCAGGTCGTCGTCCCGCCGGAGAGTGGCAGTGGCGTCGAACCCGTCCTCTCGAGGTCCGCCGCCGCCAGACCGGGACACGCGTCGTGACGGCGGAGGAGAGATCGCCGACCGACCTGGCGTTGTCGACCGAAGGGCCCGGCGCCGAGGCCGCGCTCTTGGTGCTGCGCCAGGGCATCGACGGTCTCGAGGGTGAGTTGCGTGACCTCGAGCGGGAGATGGCCGAGCTGCGCGACTCCGAGGCGGCCATCGATGCGGAGGCGGCGAACGATGGGGGATCGGGCCGTATGGCCCACGAGTTCGCCAAGGCCGCGCTCGATCTCGAGCGGGCCGACATGCGGCGATTCCTCGATGGCACCGAAGCCGTTTCGGCGGCCCGGGTGGCCGAAGCCCGCAGTGAGGCCCAGGCCGTGTTGCAGGGCGCCCGCGAGGAGCTCACCCGAGCCATGCAGGAACGTTCGGTCGTCGTGGAGAGAGTGCTCGACTCGCCTCCCGACCCGGTGGTTGCCAACGACACGATCGAGGAAGCAGTCGAGGATGCGGTCGACGTGCCAGGAGTGGTCGCGACCGCACCCGGGGTTCGGCGAGGCCCGGCCCGGGGGCGGGGTACGCGCGCCCTCACCGTGGCGATGTGGCTGGTCGGTGGGGTTCTGGCCGTGCTGACGTCGGCGTTCCTCGCCGTCGTCGTGTTGATGCTGCTCGACTGAGGTCGGCACGAGCGATCGTCCGGTGACCTCGCCGTACACCATGTTGGTGAAGAGTCCTTGTGAAAGGCGCAGAGGCTTCACGATCAGTTCAACTACCGGACACCTACTGCTCCTACTGTCCGGCCCGTGCCGATCGCCAGCTTCCCGGGCCCGAACGGGGCCGACGCTTCCCCATCTCTGCACCCTGCTCCGGCCGGGCCCTCGGTGCTCTCCCCTGAGCCCGACTGGAACGTTCGCATCCTCCAGGTTCGGGTCCTGCGGGCTCGAGACGACCTGGCCGGGCTCGAGTCGTCACTCAATGGGAACCTGGCGTTGGAGGTACGCCTCGCCGAGGTGATCGGCACGGCGCAGCGTCGGCTCGACGTCGAGCGCGCCAGCGCGATGCGGCGGGTGTCGGAGCTGGTCGAGAACGCAGAGCGCGACGCTCGACACCTGGTGGTGCTGGCCCACCACGAGGCGGCTCACCTGCGGTCCGCGGCCACCTTGCTGCGCTCGCCCGGTGCGCCCTTGGCGCTCGGGCCAGGGTCGAGCCCCATTGCGGCGGGTGCGCCGAAGCAACTGGAGCCACAGGACGTGGCCGACGGGACCGGCTTCGACCGCCAGTCCGTGGCCGTGTGATCGTGACCCCGGAAACGGTCGAGCAGTTGGCTCCGGCGGTGCCGGTGGCTCTGGTCCCCGACCGCCGCAACGGCGGCGTGCCCTCGGCCACCGAGGTGATGGTGCACCGGCTCGGCGTCGAGTTGCGGGCCATCGAGTTGCGCACCGAACGGGTTCGGCGCCAGCTCGAGGCCGAAGACCCTCACTCCTCGCTCGCCCGGGGCGCCATGGAGCTGGCCGAGTCGCTGGCTGCCGATCTGATGAGCGACGGCCGCCGGGAGATCCGCCTGTCGATCGAGGCGGCCGAGGAGGCGGCTTCGGCCCGCTTGGCCGGTGCCGTGCGTGAGGCTCATTCCATCCTTGCCGTGGCCCGCAACGAGGTCCTGAGCGCCCTCGATGATCGGACCATCGTGGTCGACGACGCCCTGCGCCTGGCCGCCGGTGGTTCGGCCCCCCGTGCGTTGATGCCGTCCGTCTCCGTGCTGGTGGTGCCGCTGTCTGCCCTCCCGGTACACCCCGAGCCGACGCCCGCCGCCGCTGCGCTCTCGGCTCCGCCCGTCAAGGCTGTCGGCCCCGAGCCATCTCCTGCGCTCGAGACGGCGCTCGCACCCGAACCGGTCGCCGAGGTCGTGGGTCGGGTCATCGAGCCCGAGTTCCTCCGGGCCAACTCCAACGGTCTGGTGCCGGCCGAGGAGTCCACGTTCTTCGACGACCCGGGTCTCACCGCATCGGGTGAGAGCGGCGATGGCCCCAACGGGTCGGGGGCCGTCGAGGTCGCCGGGGCGATCGAGGGCGACCGGGCCTTCTGGACCGAGGAGGAGACGACCAGGTCGAGGGGCTGGCTGCGCCCGGTCGAGGTGATCCTGCCCCTCATCGCCGCGCTGGTGCTGGTCGTCGTGCTCCTGCTGGTGTTCGGGTGACGGCGTCGTGAGGTCTCGTCATGGCTGAACAGAACGCGGTCGTGCTGGGCGCCGACCCCATGGACCTCGACCCGGCGTCGTCCTCGTCGCCGCTGGCCGGAGTGGCCTCGGTGCTGCTCTTGGCCGACGACGACGAGTGGCTCACCATGATGCGCGGCGCCCTCGCCGGCGAGAACTTCCAGGTCGCCACCGATCCCTGCGGCGATGTGGCCTTCGACGACGAGCGCACCCGTTTCGTCGACGCCGCCGTCATCGACCTGGGCCTGCGCCACCGTTCGGGGGTGGCCGTGTGTGCCGCCCTGCGGGCCCGGTCGGGGGCGCCGATCGTGGCCACCGCCCGGCTGGCCGACGAAGCCACCGTGTTGTCGGCCTTCTCGGCCGGAGCCGACCAGTTTGCCCCCCTGGGCGTCTCGTCGCGCCAGTTCGTGGCCCGGGTGCGGTCGCTGCTGCGCCGCTATCCCCCCAACCGGGCCACCGCCCCCGACCTCGCCGCCGGCCCCATCGTGCTCGACCACGCCCAACGTGTGGCCATCCTGCAGGGCGTCGAGGTGACATTGTCGGCGCAGGAGTTCGACGTGCTGAGCCTGCTGATGGCCCGTCCGGGGCGGGTGGTGAACCGGGCCGATCTGCTGGCCGGCGCGTCGTCGCCGGCCCGCAGCGACCGGGCCCTCGACTTCGTGATCCGCCGGTTGCGCCAGAAGCTCGAAGAAGTCGACACCCAGCGGCGCATCACCGCGATCCGAGGTGTGGGTTTCCGGCTCGAACTCGGCGAGAGCACCCCGGAACGAGGGAGATGATGGAAGTTGTCGTCTCCCATCCTGCGTCCGTTCACCTTCCGTTCAAGGGGGCGACAGCGCCGCCTCTTAGCGTCGGGTCAGTGAGTCACGTGCCTCTTGTCGCGCCCGAACCGATGCCGTCGCTCAGCCCTGACGCTGTCGCCGACCTCGAGCGGTGGGCCCAGGCCCAGAAGGCCGAGTTGACCCGTCTGACCCTGGCCCTGCGCATGGCCGAGTCGGTTGCGGCCAAAGCCGAGACCGAGGCCGGCCCCGATCGCACCGGTGCCGATGGCGCTCCCCACGAGGTGCTGCGGGTGGTGAACGTGCGCCTGGCCCGGGCCGTCAACGAGGCCGACGAGGGCATCGAGAAGGCCCAGCGCGACGCCACCCTCGTCTTGTCCGCCGCCGTGCAGCACGCCACCACCATCCTGGGCGACAGTGGCGCCGATCATGGGCCCCTGCTCGAGGCCGCCGAGCGAGCCGTGGCGCCGGTTCCGGGGGTGCGGCGCCCGCCGACGGCGTCGGAACTGTGGGCGCGCGCTTCGGCCCAGGTCGTATCCGAGCCTCCCGCTCGGCCCACCGGTCCGCCCCGACGGGTGCGGGCTGTCACCTCGGCGGCCGAGGATGGCCCGGTCGGGAGCGATATCGACTCGGCGGCCGGCGGCTCCGAGGCCTCGTCGGCCGATGCGGCCCAGGTGTACGACCTGTTCTGGGGAGGCGTCCCCGCCGACCGGTCCGTCCGTGAGCGGTTGCGGCGACGGTCCGAGGGAAGGCAGCCATGAGCACCAGTGACCCCATCGAGGCCCCCCGGCCCGCGTCGATGAACGGGTCATCGTCGCCGGCGCCCGACCCGTCGTTTGCGCCGCCGTCGGCACCGGCTGACGCGGCTGCGGCCGCGGTGCCGGGTCTGGAAGGCGTCGAGTGGCAGACCACCTACGACCGGGCCAGCGTCGACCGCTACCTGGCCGACGTGGAGGCCGAGCGCGCCCGGTTGCGGGCCGACATCGAGGCCGCCGAAGCCCGAGCCGCATCGGCGCGGGCGCGCACCGAACGTCAGAAGGCGGCCGACGAGGCCCAGGTCGGTGCGCTGGTGTTGGCCACCCGGGCCGAGATCGAGCGCATCGAACGCGAACACAAGGACGCCGTCGATGCCATCCGCTCGGTCGCCCTCGAGAAAGCGGCGCGCATCCTGGAGGTGGCCCGCAACGAGGCGGCCTCGGTGAATGGCGCCACGGCGTCGATGTCGAAGGCCGTGGGTACCGATGACGGTCCCCCGGTGGAGGCCGCCGACGCCCCGTCAGCCGTCGCTGCGCCCCGCCCCGATCCGGAGGAACGGATCGATGCCAGTTGACACCCAGGCCGCGACCGGGTCCGACGCCGATCGGACGCGGGTGGCGCCGCCGTCGCTGACGCCGATCCAGGTGGCGTCGGGTCCCGAGGTCGAGCAGCAGCTGCGTTCGGCCCGGGCCGGGCTGGCGTCGCTCAACCTCAAGGTGCGCACGGCCACCCGGGCCGCCGATCTGGCCGAGGCCGAGGTGCCCGCCGACCTCGTCGACGACGAGACCCTGCAGCAGGCGGCGGCGCTCGACCTGGCCCGCCAGCGCCAAGCCGAGGACGAGCTGGCCGCCCGCCAGACCGAGCTCGCCACCGATTTCCAGCGTGAGCAGGCCGAGGCCGACGCGGTGGTCGAAGCGGCGCGGGTGCAGGCCGTGGCCATCGTGGCCGAGCCCACGCAGCGCCTCGATGCGCTGCTGCGCTCGCGGCGCGCGCCGAAGGAGGCGGCGACGGCCCTGGTGACCGAGGCGCCCACGCCGGTGGCCATCGGCCCTGCTACCGCGACGCCGGCGCCCTATCTGGCCTACATCGTGCCGTCGCCCGACGGGTCGGTTCAGCCGGCCCTGTTGCGATTGCCCACCTACCCGCAACAGCAGCCCCCGATGATGCAGGCCGTGCCGGTGCAGATGATCGCCGCGCCCGGTTGGGGTCAGCCCGCCGCCGCATGGGGTCCGCCGGCCCCGGGTTGGGGAGAGGCCCCTGTCGCCGCGCCGGTCGTCCAGCAGCCGGCACCGAAGACGCCGTTCATGAAGCGGCTCATGCACCTCGACGTGCTGTTGCCCCTGCTCGCCGTCATCATCGTCTTGGCCGTGCTGGCCGCGTGGGTGTTGTAGGCCATGGCCGTCATCACCGTTGACCCCGGGACCTACCTGCGCCAAGGCGATGCGCCCGTCGCCCGCGACCCCGAGCCCCGCAACCTGAAGACCAAGAAGGAGCGCGGCGACCGGGTCTTCCACACGATCGCCCTCACCGCCGGGCTGTTCGTGTTGGCCACCATGGGTGCGGTCGGGCTGTTCCTCACCATCGAGGGCACCGATGCCCTTCGGGCCACCGGGGTCGGCTTCCTCACCACCTCGGAGTGGCAGCCCGATCGTGGGCAGTTCGGGATCGCCGCGATCATGCTCGGTACCTTCCTCATCGCCGCGGTGGCGGTGAGCACGGCCCTGCCCATCGCCATGGGCACGGCCCTCTTCATCACCGACGTCGCCCCGCCCCGGCTGCGCTCGTGGTTGGTCTCGCTCGTCGACCTCATGGCTGCCGTGCCCAGCGTGATCTACGGCCTCTGGGGGCTGTTCTTCTTCCAGGCCGCGGTGTTGGGGCTCTCCCGTTGGCTCACCACGTGGTTCGGCTGGATCCCCATATTCGCGGTTGACGGCGCCGACCCCAACAACCCGCTCGCCAACACCACCGTGTACACAGCGTCGGCGTTCATCGCCGGCATCGTGGTGGCCATGATGGTGATGCCCATCCAGTGCTCGGTGATGCGCGAGGTCTTCTCGCAGGTGCCGATCGGCGAGCGCGAAGGGGCCTTCGCCCTCGGCGCCACCCGGTGGGGGATGATCCGCATCGTGTCGTTGCCGTTCGGGCGAGGCGGCATCATCGGCGGCACCATGCTCGGGCTGGGCCGAGCGCTGGGTGAGACCATCGCCGTGCTGCTCATCATCTCGCCCAAGTTCGACCTCAACGTGCGCGTCCTCGAGGCCGGCGGCAACTCGGTGGCCAGCCTCATCGCCTTGCGCTACTCCGAGGCGTCCCCCTTCGGTCTGTCGGCGTTGTTCGCCGCCGGGCTGGTGCTGTTCATCGTCACCCTCATGGTCAACTTCACCGCCTCGTGGTTCGTGCGGCGGTCCCGTTCTGGTGCGAGCAGCGAAGCATGACCACCTTCGAGACACTCGAGCGGCGCGAGAAGACCGAGGCCGCGGCCGAAGCGGCCGTCGAGGCCGAGATCGCCGCCGAGGCCGCGGCCGAGGCCCCCGGCTCGGGTACGCGCATCCCCGACGTGGTGGCCACCAACGCTCCGCCCAACAGCTTGCGCACCCTCAGCGGGATGTCGCGCGACGACGTGCTCACCCTGCTCGGGGCGGGGGCCAGCTCGCTGTGCATCACCTGGCTGCTGTTCGGCGTCCTCACCCCGCTGTCGGGCCCGCTCGGTTTCGTGGTCGTGGCGTGGGCCATCTTCCTGGTCGTGTACGGGCTCATGGTCTCCATGACCGAGAGCCGTCCGGTGATGGTCGACAAGGTGATGGCGGCCGTGCTGGCCACGGGGGCGGTGGTCGCCTTCATCGCCTTGGCGTCGGTGATCATCTTCACGCTCATCAAGGGCAAGGACGCCCTCACCACCTGGAACCTGTACACGCAGGACATGAGCGAGACGGGGCCGGCCGATTCCATCACCCAGGGCGGCATCGGTCACGCCATCGTGGGCACCCTGATCATCATCGGCATCGCCATTGCCGTCACGGTGCCGTTGGGCCTCACCTGCGCGGTGTTCCTGACCGAGACCAACAACAAGCTCACCGGGTTCGTGCGCACCGTGGTCGACGCCATGACCGCCCTTCCGTCGATTCTGGCCGGTCTGTTCATCTTCGCCACCTGGATCCTCATCCTCGGGTTCGAGCGGTCGGGGCTGGCTGCGGCCATCGCCGTGAGCATCATGATGTTGCCGATCATCATCCGCTCGGCCGACGTGGTGCTGCGCCTGGTGCCGGGCAACCTGCGCGAGGCGTCGGCGGCGCTGGGCGCACCCGAGTGGCGCACGGTGTGGCACGTGGTGTTGCCCACCGCCCGCCCCGGCCTGGCCACCGCCGTCATCCTCGGCATCGCCCGCGGCATCGGCGAGACCGCACCGGTGCTCCTCACGTCCGGTTTCGCGGCGTCCATGAATGTCGACCCTCGTTCGAATGCAATGGTGTCGTTGCCGTTGGCCACGTTCGAGTTCGTGCGCTCCCCCCAGCCCGCTCTCATCGCTCGTGGTTTCGCCACTGCGGCGGTGCTCATGGTGCTGGTGCTCATCCTCTTCGCCATCGCCCGCATCCTGGGCGGTCGACAAGCCGGTCAGGTCTCGAAGCGTCAGCGTCGTCGCCTGCAGGGCCGTTCGGCCCGTGACCTTCGCCGTATCGAGGGTCGCGACGGTGAGGACTTCATGTACGTCGAACCCCCGCCCGTCGCGCCCCTGTCGTCGTCGGCCCCCATCCCTCCTCCTCCTCCCCCCCCTCTCGCCCCGGAGGGCGTTTCATGACCCTGCGTCGTTCTCTTCTCCTCGTCCTGAGCCTGGCCCTCGTGGTGGCCGCGTTCCTTCCCCCGTTCCGTTCCGCCGGTGCCCAGGCCAGCTACCAGCGCATCTCCGGTGAGGGTTCGTCGTGGTCGGCCGGCGCCATCGACGCCATGCGTGTCAACGTGAAGCAGTTCGGCATCACCGTCGACTACAACCCCAGCGGTTCCACCACGGGGCGCAAGAACTTCCTGAGTGGCATCGTCGACTACGCCGCCTCGGACATCCCTTTCCAGTTCCGTCCCGAGGACGGTTCGGCGCCGGAGAACCCGGCCCCGGGAAGCTACGCCTACATTCCGGTCACGGCTGGCGGAACGGCGTTCATCTACAACCTCAAGATCAACGGTCAGCGGGTCACCAACCTTCGCCTGTCGGGGGAGAACGTCACCAAGCTCTTCACCGGGGCCATCACCCAGTGGAACGACCCGGCCATCCAGGCCGACAACCCGGGGCTCTCGATGCCCAACCGTCCGGTGGTGCCGGTGGTGCGCTCCGAAGGCTCGGGTTCCACCGCCCAGTTCTCGCTGTGGATGATCAAGCAGCACGGCGGCCTGTGGAACGACTACTGCCAACGTTCGGGCCGCGCTCCGGCCTGTGGCGAGACGTCGTTCTACCCGACCATCCCCGGGGGGATGATCGCCCAGTCGGGCGACATCGGCGTGACGGGCTACGTGACCCAGAGCTTCGCCGAGGGGGCCATCGGGTACGTCAACTACTCCTACGCCCTCGGTTCGCAGTTCCCGGTGGCCAAGGTGCTCAACGCCGGCGGCTTCTACACCGAGCCCACGCCGGAGAACGTGGCCGTGTCGTTGCTCAAGGCCCAGATCAACACCGATGCCAACTCCCAGGACTACCTCACCCAGATCCTCGACGGGGTCTACACCGACACCGACCCCCGCAGTTACCAGCTGTCGTCGTATTCGTACTTCATCCTGCCCACGCGGACGCAGGGTCAGTTCAACGAGGCCAAGGGGCGCACGTTGGGGGCCTTCGCCTACTACGCCATGTGCCAGGCCCAGCAGCAGTCGGCGTCGCTCGGCTACTCGCCCCTGCCCGTCAACCTGGTGGCCGAGAGCCTCAACCAGATCCGCAAGATCCCCGGTGTCGAGGTGCAGACCGTCGACATCACGCAGTGCAACAACCCCACCTTCTCGCCCGACGGTACCAACCTGCTGGCGGCCAACGCCCCCTTCCCGCAGGACTGCGACCGCCAGGGCCCCACGCAGTGCACCACCGGAACCGGTGGTGTGAAGGGTGAGGAGACCCCCATCTCCGGCGCTGGTGGTGGTGGTGGTGGCGGCGACAGTGGCGGCGGTGAGTCGGCCGCCGGCGCCAGCGGAGCTGGGGGTGGGGCGGGTGGTACGGCGGCGGACGGGACCACCGACGCCGCGGCCACCGGTGCCATCGATCCCGAGACGGGCCAGCCGATCGCCGGCGGTACCCGTCGCACCGGTTCCAACGCCGATTCGGTCGAGCTCGCCGGCGCCACCTCGACCGTCGTGGCCGGGTCCTCCGGTTGGTCGTCGGCCCAGACCCTGATGTTGCTGGTCGCCGGCCTCGTGCTCGCTCTGGTGTTCGTTCCCGCCATGATGTGGCGGAACCTGGGCACCAAGAAGGACGGGATGTCGTCGTGAGGTTCGACACTCCCCGTCGCCGTATGGCGCGAAACGGCCTCCTCGGCCTGTTGGCCGTGTTGGCGTTCTCTACCCTGGCCTCGCCTGCTTCGAGCGTCATCGCCCCATCTCCGGCGGGCCTTCCGCCTGCGATCCCAGGTGGCTCAGGTATCAATCTCGGCCTTCCTCCGACCGACTCGGTCTTGACGATCAAAGGCCGTGGCGCTTTCTCGGGTATGGAGTTCATCGTCAACCAGACGAAAGAGCTCGTTAACCAGGCGGTATCGGTGACCTGGAAGGGAGGCCAAGAAACCATTACCGGGGTGACGAACTGGGATGGGAATTACGTCCAGATCATGCAGTGCTGGGGCGAGGATGACGGCACCAATCCCACCAATCCGGGCCCTCCACCGGAACAGTGTCAGCAGGGTGCTGCGGACGCGGTTTTCGGAAACCGGCTCACGGAGTTCTCGGTGGGCAACTATGCACTGACGCGCGTGATGTCGACGGAAGGCTGGCCTTCTTTCGACACGAACGCTGGGTCCTACGAACCCGAGACGGGTACGGTTTGGCGTCCCTTTCAGGCCGTCGATGGCACGGTGGTGGATCGATTCATCGACTCGCAATTCGACCCGCGGGCCGAAGGTGGGCAGTATTGGCTGAACCCGTACTTCAATGTGGTCACGACGAACGAGGTGGCCGGCAGCAGGACGCTCGCCAACGGCAGTGGTGGCGAACTCTTCGAGGTGCAAACTGGCATCGAGTCTTCTGGACTCGGGTGTGGCCAACGAGTCTCCATCCTTGGTGGTCCCCTGGCCACCCCGAAGTGCTGGCTGGTGATCGTTCCCCGGGGGACTCCAGAGCAGGAGAATGCTGGTCGGCCGTTCTCCCCCCAGCCGCTCCCGGTCGCAACGTCCCCTCTTGCGGAAGGCCCGTGGCAGAGCCGAATCGCCATTCCGCTCGAGTTCAATCCGGTCGACACCGCCTGTCAGATCGGTGCTGAACAGCGGCGGCTCGGTGGAAACGAGCTTCTGTCACCGGCGATCGCTTCTTGGCAGCAGTCTCTTTGTTCCACGCCTGGAAGCCTGCCCTTCGTCTACGGGGTCACTGGGGATCCGGTGGCCAGGCAGCAGTTGCTCGCGTCTTCGGCAGGCGCACCTCAGATGATTGCTGTCTCGCAGCCCTACGATCCCTCCACCGTCGACCCGGCAAACCCCGTCGTATATGCGCCACTCACGGCATCGGGTGCGGTCATCGCCTTCAACGTCGAACGCACCGTCCTTCCTGGCGCCCCAGCAGAAGAGAACGCATTGAATGGCCTGCGGGTGGCGGATCTGAAGCTCACTCCCCGCCTCGTGGCCAAGTTGCTGTCTCAGTCGTATCGCAACCAGACCGCCATCCTCGAGTCTTCGCCCTACCCGTGGGCCGCGACGAACCCGATCTATCTTCTGAATGACCCCGATTTTCTGCAGTTCAACCCGGAGTTCCAGTATCTCATAGGGGGCGGCGCGAGGAATATGGGTGGCTTTGTCATGCCCGCCCGCAACTCAGATCTCGCGAAGCAGTTGTGGCATTGGATCCTTGCTGACCCTGAGGCGAAAGCCTGGATGGACGGCAGCCCGGACCCATGGGGTATGAGGGTCAACCCCGTCTATGCGACTTTGGGACAGGCCAACCCCTCGGGCATCGCCTTCGGAACGCCCGTTCCCGAGAACTTTCCAAAGAGCGATCCCTACTGCTACCAAGGGGCGCCGAGAGGCGCTGGTGGAGTGATCATCCCGCCGCTGGTTTGTGGAACCGACTGGTTGCCCTACACCCAATCGCTTCAGGAGGCCGGTCAGTTCACCCGCGTGGCCGGCGATCGGGCAAGGATCGAAGTGAATCCCTTCCCCATCAGCCCGGACACGGTGTACCGACGGACTCCGCCGCAACGGCTCGGATTCCGGTCGTTCATGTCGATCACCGACTCAGCGACTGCGGCCCGCTTCGGGCTCCAGACCGCGCAGCTCAGCCGGTCTGGTGACAATGGCCCGAACCGAACGTTCATCGCACCGGATCAGGGCGGGCTCACTGCGGCTGTGGCAGCGATGAAGCCTAAGGCGGAGCCTGCCGTCCTCGAGCCGGACCCGACGGTCTCTGCCCCTGCGGCGTACCCACTGGCCATCTTGACGTATGGGGTCATCCGGCCGTTGTCCCTCGATACCGCCACTCGGCAGGATTTCGCACGCTTTGTCGATTACGCATCCGGCCCGGGGCAGGTGCCTGGCCGCAACCTCGGGCAACTCCCAGAGGGCTTTGCCCCTCTCCCCGTGAACCTTCGGGAACAGGCCAAGACAGCCGCCGTTGCGATCAGGGACCTCCGAGCTCCGCCAGCGACGGAACCGCCACCTGTCACCGGATCCTCCGGGGGCTCCGCGCCGGCAACGAGTCAACCGTCAGGGCAAACTAACAATGCCGGTCCGAGCTCGACGCCCAAACCAGCGGCGGCGAACTCGGCGAGCCTGGCTGCAGCACCCTCGGTGGTAGCGGTCACGGAGACCGCCTCGGCCGAGGTTCCCAATCTGGGCCTGCTCACCCCGATCGTGGCCTTGGCCCGAAACCGGTTCGTGATTCCGGCTCTCGCGATGCTGGCTGTTCTTTCTGCTCTCGGTGCACTGGAGATCACGAAGCGACCGCGGCGAGGCCTTTCCGAAGCGTCGACGCGCAGCTCCGGGTCCTCATCTGCCGGAGGGCCCACATGACGCTTGTGACGGTCGGGCTTCGACATAAGGCAACCAGGTCGCTTGGACACCTTCTCTTCTTGTATGGCGCGGCAACCGTAACCACTCTGATCACCGTGTTCAGCGGCGTTGCTGCGGCCCAGTCGTCGCCTTCCGGGGTGGCGGTAGTTGCGTCGAACAGTGGCGAGAAACTGACCCTCGGTGGAAGTGCCGACGAGTTCACCCTTAAGCTTCCACCGCGTTCGACCTGCCCGGGCGATAGCGCCAATGATGGCTTCCGCGTTGACAGCTACATGGTCCCGTCAGCTGTCGCCCCCACGGACGTGACGTTCGGGTCGGCGGGACCGGAGGTCAATACGTTGACCCGCTACGACGAGTTCCGGCAACCGCTCTACGACAATCTCACGGCGATGTTCGTGAATCGCCTGACCGCTGCGAACGAAAAGCCTGGTGAACCCGGGCTGATCATTGATGTTCCGATGTTCAGTCTGGATGTCTACAGCGCCGGTCAAGTGCCCCCAGGCCCTTACAACATCGGCGTCGCTTGCACATTAGATGGCCAGGCAAAGACAACTTGGAACACTCAGATCACCATAGAGAAGGACTCCACCGACAAGCCCGCCGGGGTTCGTTGGTCTGTTGCGGGTTCGGGCGGGAGCAGCGACAAGAACAGCGCGTCTTCCATCGTTCGGTTGCTCGTACTCATTTTCGTTCTTCTTCTCGTAGTAGTCCTCGCCTTCGGCCTGTACCGATGGTGGCGTTTCCGCCAGCTCGCCCACAAGGAGTAAAGAGATGTCCTTCAACCACCCCACCAAGCGGCGTGTGGCCCTTTCGCTGGCCCGGTCCGGGACCGTCTTCTGCGCACTCGGGTTTGCGTTTGGCGTCTGGAACATGGCCACGCCATGGCTGGCGCCAGTTGCAGCAGCTCCTGAGGTCGGTGCGGCTCAACTCGTCGTGCCGGACGGTCAACCTGGGGCTGGAGGTGCCTTGACGAGTGGTGGGAGCGCGACGGTCTTCCAACTAGCGCTGCCGTTGGGAGCCGCTTGTAGCGGTGACAGCTTGACCGGTGAGTATCGGGTTCAGAGCTACATGGTTCCGAACACACTCTCCCCGGCGGATATCGTATTCGACGCGTCAGGTCCGTCGCCAAGCGCTATTGGAACCTTCTCCACCTTCCGGCAGCCCTTGTATGACCCGACCGGGAATGGCTTTATCGACCGTCTCACCTCTACGGCCACGCCGCCATCGGTGGCAGGGCCGGTCAGCAATCTTGGAATCTTCAATTTCAGCGTGTTCAGCCCGACCAATGTCCGCCCGGGCACGTACAACGTCGGGATCGCGTGTACAACCAAGGTCGCGGCGGTCGACAAGTACTGGAACATCGAGTTGACCTTTGCCGCGGCCCCCGACGATTCCCCCGCCAAGGTCACTTGGACGGCGTCGTCCGGTGGCGGTGGCGGGACGACGACGACCACGACCGGGGATGGCACGACCACGACGACGATTGGCGATGGCTCGACAACAACGACTGCTGGGGATGGTTCGACCACGACCACCGCTGCTGGCGGTTCGACGACGACGGTTTCCGGTGGGAGTTCAACGACTGCTGCCGGTGGTGGTTCGGGTAGCACCGGGAGCACCACGTTCTCCGGTGGCAACCCCTCCAGTGCTGCCCTGGCCAGCACCGTGGGCCAGCTTCCCTACACCGGAAACTCGCCGTGGTCGCTCGTGGTCTGGGGCGCCATGCTGTTGGTGTTCGGTCGGATGGCCATCCTGCTCGGCCGTAAGCCGAAGGTGCGGGCCCTCGGCGAATGAGCACGTCGCTGGACGACCGGTCTGATCTCCCGCCGCCCCCTGGGCTCTTCGACCTCGGCATGGTCGACGAGCAGGAGGCGGGGGTCGAACCGATCGCCGGCGGCCTCGACGACGCCGAAGCCGAACGACGATGGTGGAACCGAACCCCCAAAGCCGACCCGTCGGCCCCGGTTCCGCCGCTCACCCCACGCGCCAAGCTGTTCCAGGGTGTATTGGTTCTCGTGTTCATCCTGTCGGTCAGCCTGCTGGTCGACCTGTTGTTCGTGAGCTCGCTGCAACAGCGCGCCGCCCAGCAACGGTTGTTCGACGACTTCCGCGAACAACTGGCCGAGGGCACCGCGCCCGTGGGGCCGACCGACGACACCAAAGAGCCCGGAGAGGACGGCAGGAAGACCGCCCTCGCCCCCGGCACCCCCGTCGCCTACCTGGAGATCCCGGCCATCGGCGTTCGCCAGGTCATCGTGGAAGGAACATCGTCGAGTGTGCTCTTCGACGGCCTGGGTCACCGCCGCGATTCGCCGCTGCCCGGGCAGGTCGGTACCAGCATCGTGATGGGCCGTCGCGCCACCTTCGGGGCCCCGTTCGCCCGGATCGGGGACCTGCGGCAAGGTGACGTCATCAGAGCGGTGACTGGTCAGGGAACGTTCGACTACGAGGTCATGGGCGTGCGCCGTGAGGGCGACCCCGTGCCCGAGCCGGCCGCGGCCGACGAGGGCCGACTCCTCCTCGCCACCGCCGACGGCCGCCCGTTCTTCCCCGAAGGCGTCCTGCGGGTCGACGCCCAGATCACCAGTACGGCCGTCGGCGCGCCGGCGCGGATCGTGACGGCCGCCAACCTTCCCGCCCCCGAGATCTTCATGGCCTCCGACACCGCCAGTCTCTACGCTCTCGTCCTCTGGCTCCAGGCCCTCATCGCCGTCGTGATCGGTGCCATCTGGGCGTGGTACCGGTGGGGCCGGGCCAAGACCTGGGTGGTCTTTCTTCCTCTGCTCCTCGTGGTCGGCTTCACCGTGGCCAACGAGGCGGCCAAGCTCCTACCCAACCTGCTCTGACCCGTGGAGACCTCGTCGTGACCGAACCCGATTCCCCGAGCAGCTACCGCGGCCTGGCCGGCGCCGAGAACGAACAGGCGTCCTTCCTCGGCGGTGCCGTCGTGCAGCTCATCGACGGTGACCCCTCGTCCCCTCGGGCCGTGGTCGTCGAGGTGCACCCGGCCACCGTGGTGCTCACCTCATCCCGGGTGGTCGCCGTCGACGGCGACCTCGAATGGTCGTGGATGCTCGAGGACCTCGAGGCCGTCCACCACGGCGTCGATCAGCCCTGGACCATCCTCGTGGTGCCCGGCGTCGACGACCACGGCGTCGCCGTCCGCGACGCCGACGTCGTGGAGTTCCGCCGCCGGCTCGGGCACCAACCGGAACCGTCGACGGCTGTTCCTGTCGTCTCCCCCGTTCTTCCCCCCGAACCCGACCCCGTGATCGACCTGACCTCGACCTCTCCGGACGCCAACGTTCCGCGCCCGACGGTGGGTCCGCCACCACCTCCGAGCCCTGCACCTCAGGTCGAGGCTGAGGCTCACGACGAGAAGCGGCCGGCCGTTCCGATCGTTGCTGCGGCCGCGTCGGCGCCGGCCATCGTGGCCCTCGCCGAACTGAAGCCCGAGAGCAACGGGGCCCACACCCTCCTTCCGCCGCCGCCCGGGGCGTCGGGCACGATCGTCGAGGGCCCGGCGACCGTCATCGATCTCGATCCCATCGAGGGCGATCAACCCGCCGAGGAGGGCGAGCTCGGCCTTCCGAAGAAGGCTGCGAAGGTCGGTCTGATGGCTCGGGCCCGCATGGGTCGCCAGCACAAGGCTGGCTCCGTGGCCCTGCACGAACACCAGGAGCTCATCGGCCTCCAGGCCCACGAGATCTCGGCGTGGTTCGGCACCCACCACGTGCTCGACCGCATCTCGCTCGACATGCCCCCCGGTCTCGTGACCGCCCTCATCGGACCGTCGGGCTGCGGCAAGTCCACTTTCCTGCGCATCCTCAACCGCATGCACGAGATGATCCCGTCGGCATCGTTGGCCGGCGAAGTACTTCTCGATGGTTCCGACATCTACGACGTGAACAAGAAGCTGACCGACGCTCGCCGCCAGATCGGGATGGTTTTCCAAAAGCCCAATCCTTTCCCGGCCATGTCGATCTACGACAACGTGGTCGCCAGCTTCCAGCTCACCGGGCGCAAGGTGGGCGCCGACGACAAGGACGAGGTCGTCGAGACCTGCCTCAGCAAGGCCGGCCTGTGGAACGAGGTCCGTGACCGGCTACGCCAACCTGGTGGTGGTCTTTCGGGCGGCCAGCAGCAACGTCTGTGCATCGCCCGGGCGCTGGCCATCCGGCCCCGGGTGTTGCTCATGGACGAGCCCTGTTCGGCCCTCGACCCCACGTCCACCCGGCGTATCGAGCAGACCATCATGGAGTTGGCCGACGAGGTCACGATCGTGATCGTCACCCACAACATGCAACAGGCCGCCCGGGTTTCGCACCAGTGCGCGTTCTTCCTGGCCGAGCAGGGCACCCCCGGGGTGATCGTCGAGCACGGCGAGACCGAGGCGATGTTCCACTCGCCCCAGGACCCCCGCACGTTCGACTACGTGAACGGCCGCTTCGGATAGACGCCGATCCGGCGACATCCGAGGGCGCGTTGGTGGACGCCGGGTGAACACTTCGCGCCAACCGGAAGCGTTCACCTCGGGGCCACGGTGCGGACGAACTGGTCCGCCATCATCCCTTCCGTGTGGCGTCCGAAACGTCGCACCGTGCCGGCGAGAACCGTCGGTCGATGGAGCTCACAAGGGGAGCACAACTGCACATGACCACACTCACACTCAAGGCGAAACTCGCCCGAGCCGCTGCAGTCGCCACCGTAGTCGGCATCGGTGCAGGCGCCGTACTTGCCACCAGCGGGACCGCGGGAGCTGATCCAAAGCAGCTCGACCAAGCCCTCGTCGGGGTCGGATCCGACACCACGCAGGACGTCATGAACGCCCTAGCCGGCGAAGCGAACGGCACGCCCTACGGGGCCATCAGGAGTGACCTCGGCTCCGGGAACCGCCAGATCATCAGCTTCGATGCCACCCGAGCCGGCGCTGAATGTGTGACGCCGCGAGGTGGTTCTGCTTCGTTCGACCGCCCGAACGGTTCCAGTTTTGGCCGTGACGCCCTCAGCCAAGCCTTCAAGCCCGTCGCCACCCGTATCGGATGGGATGCGGCCGCGGTCACATGCACGACATCACCCAAGGCTGTCAACGGCCTCATCGACTTCGCTCGGTCCTCGAGCGGCGTGACCACCACGACCGGCGATCTCGTGTACGTCCCGTTTGCGGCCGACGGTCTCAGTTTTGGACTGTGGGCCCCCTCTGGCGTCGCACCGGTCACGACCCTCACCTCCGGCTCCGGTTCGCAGCTGACGGGCTTGCACACCAACACCGTGTCGTCCGCTTCGATCACCGTCGGGTCGACTCGTGTCATCGCCTGTCGCATCCAGGCCGGTTCGGGTACCGGTGCCACCTGGAACACCAAGATTGGTTCCCCGACCCCGCTCGCGCTGGAGACGTCGACTGCTGAGTGCACACCCGGCACCGGTGGTCTCAACGGGCTCCAAGAGAACGATGGCCTCGCCCTGCAGACCTCCTGCCAGGCCGTGAACGCCGCTCGGGTGGCCGCTAGCTTGGCAACAGCGCCGGGCGACACCCAGTGCATCATCGGCTACTCGGCGGCGAACTTCATCGCGCAGGCCAATGGCGCTGCCGCCAGTCAGATCCCTCGCCCGTCTCCGGCGGTTCCGACCCTTCCGGCTGGCGCAACCTTCGACATGGGGTCGATCGACGCCCTCCCGACGCCCTACGACGGTGTTCTCGCTACCACCCCCGGCGTGAAGATCAGCCCGAACGCCACCGTGTACAACAATGCCACCTGGGGCCGTCGGGTGTTCAACATCCTGCCCCTCAGCACGGTGCTGGCGGCCAACGGCAACCTCGCCCAGAAGACCCTCTTCGCCGTGAATGGTGATCTCACGACGGCGCGGACCCTGGTCGACGGTGCCGTCACCAGTGGGAGCCCGACCCTCACCTCGGCAACCGGGGCCTTCACCGGCGCTGATGTCGGGAGGCGTCTCTCGTTCTTGCCTGCGCAGAGCTTCGTCGACGCCGCTGATGGCGTCACCCCGGCGTCGAACGTGATCCTCATCGGAACGGTGACCAACACCACAACGGTGCAGCTGATCGATGGCTTCACCAAGCAGCCGGTCAACGCGACCGCGACCGCGAGCGCAGTGTCGACAGGGGTCATCAACATCCGCCCGGTCGTCCCGGGCCTGCCGTTCCCTTACACCAACGTGAACGGGATCTGTGGCTCCGTGCCTCAGACGACCGTGAACACCTTCGGGTTCCTGAGCATCCCCGAGTGCGGGTCCACCCTGCTTCGGCGGACCTTCACCTGATCGGCGGACGCCGGTCACATCCCTTGTGACGTGAGGCGGGCCGGGGCAGTCAGCCTCGGCCCGCCGATCGCCACTTCAGTAGCACCGCACCAACTTCACTTCACCTTCAAACCAAGAAAGAGAGACTCACCTCATGAGAGGTACGTTCAAGAAGTTGCTGGCAGGAACGGCGTCTGTCGCCATTGCCGCCACGCTCCTCCCGGCCTTGGCGGCGACACCCGCCGCGGCCGCTGGGATCCTGGGGTCCACGACCCCACTTTCGACCTCGCCATCGGGCGGCGGTGGCACCACGGTGTTCACGATCGGCCTGCCGCAGCAGCCCGGTCGTAGCGTCACGGCCAACACGGTCGCCGGTACCACCGTCTCTGTTCCTGGTGGCGGTCTAAACGTGCGTGACGTGGGCCGAACCGTCACCGGAACCGGGATTCCGGGCGGTGCCGCCATCGCTACCGTTCCGTCGGCGACGACATTCACGCTGTCTATCGCCGCGACCGCGATCGGAACCGGTGTCACGCTGGCGCTCGGCGCGAACAACGCCGCGTGCAGTGGTGACAGCCTGAACAGCTCGTGGACCACGAACAGCTACGTGGTTCCCGTGAGTGTCGATCCTGCTGGCCTCACGTTCAACAGCAGTGGCCCGGTCCCGCTGAGCACGACCAATGCGACGTTCCGGCAGCCGCTCTACAACGTGGGCGGCAACGCCTTTGCGGACCGGTTCACCAATGCATCGGGCCCGGGTCTCCCCGGCTTCGTGGGTAGCACCGGCATCTTTGACTTCAACACCACGGCCTTCCCGGCCGGTGTGTACAACATGGGTATCGCCTGCATCGACAACCTGGGCGCGATGCAGGAGTACTGGAACTCCAAGGTCACCGTGGGTGCCGCGAAGGCCTGGAACCTTGGTGCGATCAGCGCAGCGCCGATCGTCACCGCTCCTGGTACGGGTGGCAGCGTCAACGGCAACCTGCAGATCACGGTCAACGTTGATCCGCCGGCTGGCGATGCCACGGTCACCAGCTACACCATCACGGGTGCTGGGGCTCCGGTCACGATCAACGGCGCGGCCGGCTTCGACCCCGCACCGGTGGTCATCACTGGCCTTACCAACGGCACCACGTACAACGTGAGCGCCACGGCCACCAACCCGACCGGTACGTCGACCCCGTCGACTCCGGCGGTTGCCTTCACCCCGACGCTGCCGGCTTCGCCGGCTCCGACGGGTCTCTTGGCCAATCCGGGGGCACCCGGTGCGATAGACCTGATTTGGACCGCTCCGGCCGCGTCGGCCGCAACCCTGACGGGCTACAACGTCGTCGTCACGGCAGGCGGCTCGCCGATCACCGGCTCACCGTTCCCCGTCACTGCTCCGACCACCACGCTCACCATCCCGGGCCTGGCCGCAGGCACCCTGTACAGCTGGTCGGTGGAGGCGTTGTACGCCACGCCCAACTTCTCCAACCCGGTGAACGGGCCTTCTCCCGGTTTCACGGTGAACGGGTCGGCCTTCGTCTACCAGGACATCACGGCCACCCGGCCGGCGGACGCCCTGGTGCTGACCCAGGTCTGCGGTCGGTACGGCTCCATGAGCCCTGAGGGCTGGACCACTGTCCCCGGCCTGGGCGGGGCGCTCCCGCCGGTCTCGGGCGGCACCATCCCGACGGGTGAGAGCCCGGCGAGGTTCGCCGAGTACCCATTCCCGTCGCCGGCCACCTACCCGACCCGGTGTGGCATCAACATGGGCACAGCCCAGCTGGTCACCACCGGCCCTAACGCCGGTGCGTTCTTCGCCGCCGAGGGTCGCCTCAACCAGGTGACCGTCGTCGACACCCGGCTGAGCAACCCGGCCGGCTGGGTGCTCAACGGCAGGGTCGATGCGCAGTTCGTGTCGGGCTCGGCCAACTTCAGCGGCACGCAGCTGGGCTGGACGCCGCAGGTCACCAGCGCCACGGCCGGTCAGACCCCCGTGGCGGGTGCGAACATCGCACCGAACAGCACCGGTCTGGTCAGCAACCAGCCGCTCATGACGGCGGCCAACGGGTCCGACCTCGGCATCGCCGTGGCCGACGCCCGCCTCAAGCTGCTCATCCCGGTGGCGGCGGTCAGCGGCACCTACACCGCCACCCTCACCATCTCGGTCATCTGACCGGGACCATCACGTACCGGTGACCGGTGCGGGGAGCGACACCACGTCCTCTCCGCACCGCCGCCGCTGCAGCATCCAGAGAGCGGTATCGGCGAGACGATTTGCCGATACCGCTCCTGGCGTTTCCGACAGGAGCCCGTCTCCCTCCCCTGAAGGACCGAAGGCCATGATCGTCCGCATCCGTCTCCTCGCCGCCGTCGCCCTTACGGCCGTCACGCTCCTGGCCACGGCGCCCTCCTCGTGGGCGCAGTCCGACCCGCCCAGCGCGGACACCCCGGCACCCGGGGAGGAGATCGTCAACAGCTGGTCGCTGGCACCCACCGGGTCGGGTGACCCCAGCCTGCCCGGCAACCGCCCCAACCTCATCTACGACGCCGCCCCCGGGTCGACCATCGAGGACTCGGTCACGCTGGCCAACTTCTCCAACGTGGCGCTCACCTTCCGTTTGTACTCCACCGACGCCTTCAACAACGACGCCGGGGAGTTCGCCGTGCTCGAGGGCGACGAGGCCCCCGACGACGTGGGCTCGTGGGTGACGCTGCCCCAGGAGTACGTCATTCTCCCCCCGAACACCCAGGTGGACATACCCATCACCTTGACCGTCCCCGCCGATGCCACCCCGGGCGACCACGTCGGTGCCGTCCTGGCCTCCTCGGAGGCCGAGGGCACCGGACCCGACGGCAAGACCGTCACCGTCGACCGGCGCACGGGCACACGCATCTACCTGCGCGTCACCGGGCCCCTCTCCCCGGAGCTCGCCGTCGAGGACCTCCAGACCCGCTACACCGCATCGCTCAACCCGCTGTCGGGCAGCGCCGAGGTGACCTACCGGGTGCGTAACCGGGGCAACGTCCGCCTTGGCGGCACCCAACAGCTCAGCGTGGGCGGCCCCTTCGGCATCGCCATCACCACCCTCGACGCCGAGGAGATCCCCGAGCTGCTGCCCGGCGAGAGCTACGAGGTCACCCGCACCGTCGGGGGCGTGCCGGCCACGGTGGCGCTGGTCACCGACGTCGACCTGCAGCCCGAGGCCGTGGGCGCTGGCGCCGACGACCTGCCCCAGTTGGGCGGCAGTGCTCTCTCCCTCGCCGTCCCCGTGACCATCATGGCCCTGCTCCTGGTGGTCGCCCTCGTGTGGTGCGCCCGCCGGGCCTACCTGCGCCGCAACAAGGAGATCGGTCCGCCCCCGCCCTCGCAGCCGCCGGCAGCGCGTGTGCCCGTGGGTCAGGCGTCATGATGCGCCTGACGGCGCGGACCCTGGCGTGGGCCGTGCTGGTGGTCCTCTCCGTCACCGTCGTCGGCTCGGTCGCCGGTGCCCAGGAGCAGGTGCCACCGACCAGCGATAGGGACCTCACCCCCGGCGAGATCAGCGGCTCGCTGCTCACCATCGCGCCGCGTACCGTCGAGGCCGGCCAGCGCATCGACGTCATCTTCACCGACTGGAAGGCCACCACGGTGCTGTTGTCGGTCTGCGGGAACCTGGCCAAGCGCGGCTCGGTCGACTGCAACCAGGTGACCAGCCAAGGCTCGAAGATCAGTGGGGTGGGCATCAGCCAACCCGTCGCCGCGTTCGTGGTGAACCCACCATCGGCGACGTGCCCGTGCGTGATCCGCGCCGTCGGCGTCGACAGCGACGAGTCGGCGGTGGCGCCCATCGAGATCGTTGGCCATCCGGTGGGCCCGGTGGTCGACCCCTCGGGCGGCGTGCTCGTCGAGGTGGGCCTCGAGCCACGACGGGCCGACGCCGGGTGGTTCGCGGCCCTGCGGTCGGCCCTCGGCGGACCGACGGACTACGACGTCGCGGTCACCGTTCGCAACATCTCCGTCGAGACCTTGACCAACGCCGTGGTCGTCGGGTCGGTCGGGCACGATCCCGCCGAGGATCTCGACCTCTTCGAGATGGTGCCCGGTGAGATCGGGGCGGGCCAGACCTGGACCGGTGACGCCCAGGTCACGCTGCCGTCACCGGCGTGGGGGAACTACGTCTGGGAGGCCGTGGCTTCGGGCGCTGGCCCGGCGGTCCGCGCCGAGGAGTCGACCCGCTTGGTGCCGGGGCTGCTCCTCGTGCTCGTCGTCGTGCTCGTCGCCGACCTGGCCTTCATGTTGGCCCGTTGGCTGCGCCGCCGGGCTCTGCGCCGCGAGGAGGAGCTCCTCGCCCAGGCCGACGGTGAGGGCGGCGAGAACGGGCCGCCGACCCCCGATCCGTCGACCCTGCCACCCCCGCCAGTGCTGGTCTCCTGACGCCGGAACACCGAGGATTGGCTTGCTTTCCGGCTGGTAATAGGCTTACCTAACACCACGTGTCGAAGGGGTCCACTCACACGTGGGAAAGGGTTGGCGTTGACACCTCAGGAGCTGGCCTGGGCGGAGTCGAGGGTCGCGGCCGTCGGTCGGCACCCCGCGGTCGGGTTCGCCACCGCCCTGGCCGATCACGGTGAGCGCCCGGCGCTGATCGACCACGACGGCACCGCCGTCACCTACGCCGCTCTCGCCGGCCGGGTGGCCGACACCGCCGCCGCCCTCGGCTCCACCCGCCGGCTGGTGCTGGTGGAGGGGGCCCACACCCTCGACACCATCGTCACCTACCTCGCCGCCCTGGCCGGTGGCCACCCCGTGCTGCTGGCCCCCGCCGGGCGACCCGACCTGACCCGGGCCCTGGCCGACGCCTACCGCCCCGACGTGGTCGGCACCGACGGCGACGGCGGGGCGATCCACGAACTACGGGCCGGTACCACCCACGAGCTGCACCCCGACCTGGCCCTGCTGCTCACCACGTCCGGCACCACCGGCTCGCCCAAGCTGGTGCGGCTCTCGCGGACCAACGTCGAGGCCAACGCCGCCGCCATCGCCACCGTTCTGGGCCTCGGCCCCGACGACCGGGGTTTCACCTCGTTGCCCCTGCACTACTGCTACGGCCTGTCGGTGTTGCACAGCCACCTGGCCGTCGGCGCGGCGGTGGTGCTCACCGACCTCTCGGTCACCGATCCGTGTTTCTGGACCAAGTTCCGAGAGGCGCGGGTGTTGAGCCTGGCTGGGGTGCCCTACACGTTCGCCATGCTCGAGCGTGTCGGCTTCGCCGACATGGACCTGCCCCACCTCCGTTCGGTCACCCAGGCCGGTGGGCGCCTCGCCCCCGACCGGGTACGCCACTGGGCCGAGGTCGGTGGCCGGCGGGGCTGGGACCTGCACGTGATGTACGGCCAGACCGAGGCCACCGCCCGCATGGCCTGCCTTCCTCCCGACCAGGCCCTGCGCCGACCCCACAGCGTGGGGCTCGCCATCCCGGGCGGATCGTTTGCCATCGAACGACCTCGTGACGCGACCGCCGACGCCGGTCCGGGCGACGCGGGCCCATTCGATGCCGAGCCGGGTGACGCCGGGCCGGACGGAGTCGGGGAGCTCGTCTACCGGGGCCCCAACGTGATGCTCGGCTACGCCGAGACCGCCGCCGATCTGGCCCTCGGGCGCACCGTGCACGAGCTGCGTACCGGCGACCTGGCCCGTCTCGACGCCGACGGGTTCGTGGAGATCGTGGGTCGCACCAGCCGCTTCGCCAAGCCGTTCGGGCTGCGGGTCGACCTCGACCGTTGCGAGCAGCTCCTGGCCGAGCGCGGCCTCCACGCCGTGTGCGTCGGCGACGACGACCGCCTGGTCGTGGCCGTCGAGGCCGAGGCAACTTCGGGTGGGCCGAACGAACACCACCCGGCGGTGGGCGCGCTGGCCCACACCCTGGGTCTGCCCCGCCCCGCGGTCGTGGTGTGGGTCACGCCCTCGTTGCCCCGCCTGGCCAGCGGCAAACCCGACCTGGCCGCCATCGCGGCGGCAGCGACTGACCCGTCCCCGGCGGTGGCCGTCGGGGCCGCGCCCACCGCCCCGAGCACCCCCGGGTCGGTGGCCGCGCTGCTGGCCGAGGCCCTCGATCGCCCCATCGCCGGCGTCACCCCCGACGCCACCTTCGTGTCGCTCGGTGGCGACTCGCTCTCCTATGTCGAGGTGTCGGTGGCCCTCGACGACCTGCTCGATCGGGTGCCCGACGCCTGGCACCTCACCCCCGTCGCCGCGCTCGAGGCTCGCGTCGTCACTCGGGTCGTCACCCCCGATGCGGGCAGTACCGGCGCCACCCACGCCACTGCCGCCACGCCGACCACCGACCACGCCGCGCCCAAGGCCGCCTCGCATCCATCGCGGTCGATGGAGACCAACGTGGTGCTGCGGGCCGCCGCCATCGTGGCCATCGTGGCCACCCACAGCGGCGCGGTGATGCTCCAGGGCGGCGCCCACGTGCTGCTGGCCGTCGCCGGCTACAACTACGCCCGTTTCCGCCTCCTCGCCACCGCCACCGCAGGCCATCTCCGGGGTTCGGCCTCCAGCGTCGCCCGCATCGCCGTGCCCACTGCGATCTGGCTGGCCTTCCAGTTCACCTACGCCGAGCCCTTCACCGCGCCCCGCGTGCTGTTCGTCAACAACTACCTCGGCTCCGGGCTGTGGGAGTACTGGTACGTCGAGGCGCTCCTGCAGATCCTGGTGGTGCTGGCCGTCGCCTTCGCCTTCCCCGGGGTCCGGGCCTTCGAACGTCGGCACCGCTTCGGGGTGGCCATGGGCGTGCTCGCCGCGGCCACCGCCTTGCGCTTCGACGCCCTCGACATCGGCAGCGTCGGCCAGTGGATGTACCGGCCCGACACCATCGTGTGGTGCTTCGCCCTGGGCTGGGCCGCGCAGCGCGCCTCCACCGTCGGCCCGCGAGCCATCGTCACCGTCGTCGGGCTGGTGTGCGTCGTCGACTTCTTCGACAGCTCGGTGCGCGGCCTCGCCGTCGCCGTCGGCCTGGCCCTGCTGCTCTGGTTCCCTCGCCTGCCGGTGCCGCGCAGCCTGCGCTCGGCCGTGGCCGCCCTGGCCGCCGCTTCGCTGTGGATATACCTCACCCACTGGGCGGTGCTGCCCCCGCTGCGGGGCGTGCTCCCACCCGTCGCCGTCGTCGCCGTGGCCCTGGCCGTCGGGCTGCTGGCCGCCGCGCTGGCCCGCCGGGTGGAGCGACGTTGGTTCAGCTGACCTCGGCCGCGGCGGCGGCGAACTGGGCCATGTACAACGCCGCGTAGGCCCCGTTGCGTTCGAGCAGCGCCTCGTGGTCGCCCTGCTCGACGATGCGCCCGTGGTTCATCACCAAGATGGTGTCGGCGTCGCGGATGGTGGACAGGCGGTGGGCGATCACGAAGCTGGTGCGATCGGAGCGCAGGGCGGCCATGGCCCGTTGGATGAGCACCTCGGTGCGGGTGTCGACCGAGCTGGTGGCCTCGTCGAGGATCAGGATGGCCGGGTCGGCCAGGAAGGCCCGGGCGATGGTGAGGAGCTGCTTCTCGCCGGCGCTCACGCTGGTGCCCTCGTCGTCGAGGATGGTGTCGTAGCCGTCGGGCAGGGTACGAACGAACCGGTCGACGTGGGTGGCCCGCGCCGCCTGTTGCAGTTGCTCCTCGGTGGCGTCGGGGTTGCCGTAGGCGATGTTCTCGCGGATGGTGCCGCCGAACAGCCAGGTGTCCTGCAACACCATGCCCATCATCGAGCGCAGGTCGCGGCGGCGCATGGTGGCGATGTCGCGCCCGTCGACGGTGATGTGGCCGGAATCGATCTCGTAGAAGCGCATGAGCAGGTTGACCAGTGTGGTCTTGCCCGCACCGGTGGGGCCCACGATGGCGATGGTCTGCCCGGGTTCGGCCACCAGCGACAGATCGGTGATGAGCGGGCGGTCGGGGTCGTAGCTGAACGAAACGTCCTCGAACTCCACCCGGCCCTGCACCGGCCCGGTCAGCGGGGTGGCCTCGTCGTCGGCGCTCTGTTCGGGGGCGTCGAGGAGGTCGAAGACCCGTTCGGCCGAGGCGATGCTCGACTGGAACACGTTGAACATCGACGCCACCTGGGTGAGGGGCATGGCGAACTGGCGGGAGTACTGGATGAAGGCCTGCACGTCGCCGATGCTCATCTGTCCCGATGCCACCCGTAGGCCGCCGACGACGGCGATCACCACGAAGTTGAGGTTGCCGAGCAGGAACATCAACGGCTGGATCATGCCCGACATGAACTGGGCCCCGAAGCTGGCCTCGAACAACTTCTCGTTGTCGACGCGGAACCGTTCCTCGACCTCGGGGGCGCGGCCGAAGGCCTTCACGATGGCGTGCCCGGTGATGGCCTCCTCGACCAGGGCGTTCAGGTCGCCGGTGTGGCCCCACTGCGCCACGAACTTCTTCTTCGAGCGGCTGGCCACCACCTTCACCATCAGCAACGACACCGGAATGGTGATGACCGCCACCAGGGCCAGCACGGGCGAGATGTAGATCATCATCACCAGCACCCCGAACAACGTCAGCAACGAGGTGAGCATCTGGCTCAGCGTCTGCTGCAGGCCCTGGGCGATGTTGTCGATGTCGTTGGTGACCCGGCTCAGCAGATCGCCTCGGGCGTGGCGGTCGACGTAGCTGAGCGGCAGGCGGTCGAGCTTGTCCTCCACCTCGGTGCGTAGGTCGTGCATGGCGCCCTGCACCACGCCGGCCAGCAGCCAGGCTTGGAGATAGGTGAGGCAGGAGGCGCCCACGTAGAGCGCCACCGCCAGGAGCAGCCACCGGTGCAGCGCGGTGAAGTCGACCCCACCGGAGGCCGGGCTGGTGATGCCGTCGAAGATGACGTTGGTGGCGTTGCCCAGGATCTTGGGGCCGATCACCTGCATGGTGACGGCCACCACGGCCAGACCGACGATGAAGAAGATGCCGACGCCCTGGCGGCGCAGGCGGCCGAACATGCGCCGGCTGGCCGACCCGAAGTCACGGCTGCGTTCGGTGGGCATGCCCGGCCCACCGAAGCGACCCACCCCACCCATGGAGGTGACGGGCGACTTCGGGGTGGCCTCGGCCTCCCCTTCGGCCTCGGGAACCTCGGTGTCGGCCCCGGGCCGGATGGTGGTGCTCATGCCGGGGCCGCCTCGTTGGTCTGCGAGGCCACGATCTCGGCGTAGGTGGGGGAGGTGACGAGCAGGTCATCGTGGGGGCCCAGGCCCACGATCTCGCCGTCCTCGAGCACGAGGATCTGGTCGGCGTCGGCGATGGTCGACACCCGCTGCGCCACCACGATCACGGTGGAGCCCTCGGTCCACGGGCGCAGCGCGGCGCGCAGGCGGGCGTCGGTGGCCAGGTCGAGGGCCGAGAAGGAGTCGTCGAACAGGTAGATCTCCGGCCGGCGGACCAGGGCCCGGGCGATGGCCAGGCGTTGGCGTTGCCCGCCCGACACGTTCGACCCGCCCTGGGCGATGCGGGCGTCGAGCCCGCCGGGCATGGCCGCCACGAACTCGTCGGCCTGGGCCACGGTGAGCGCTTCCCACAGTTCGTCGTCGGTGGCGTCGGTCTTGCCGTAGCGCAGGTTGGTGGCCACGGTGCCAGTGAACAGATAGGGCTTCTGCGGTACCAGGCCCACCCGGTCCCACAACACCTGCGGTTCGAGGTCGCGCACGTCGACGCCGTCGACCAGCACTTTGCCCCGGTTGGCGTCGAAGAGCCGGGGCACGAGGTTCAACAGGGTGGTCTTGCCCGATCCGGTGCTGCCGATGATGGCGGTGGTCTGCCCGGCCAGCGACTGGAAGTTGATCTCGGCCAGCACCGGGGCCTCGGCGCCCGGGTAGGCGAACCCGACGTCGCGGAACTCGAGCGAGCCCCGGGTGTTCATCGTGCGCACCGGGGTGGCGGAGATGGTCACCGACGTCTGGGTGTCGAGCACCTCGGCGATGCGCTCGGCGCTCACCGCCGCTCGCGGGGCGAGCAGCGCCACGAAGGTGGCCATCATGATCGACATCAAGATGATGGTGAAGTAGCTGAGGAAGGCGATCAGGTTGCCGAGCGTCATCTGCCCGTCGGCCACCAGACCACCACCGAACCAGATGACGGCCACGCTCGAGCAGTTGACCACCAGCAGCACCACCGGGAACAGCAGGGCCATCAGCCGCCCGGCGTTGAGTGAGGTGCTGGTGAGGTCACCGTTGACCTTCTCGAACCGCACCGACTCCTCTGGTTCGCGCACGAACGCCCGCACCACCCGCATGCCGGTGATCTGCTCGCGCAGCACCCGGTTGACGTTGTCGATGCGTTCCTGCATCAGGCGGAACTGCGGCACCATCGCCCGCACGATCACCGCCAGGACCACCATCAGCGCCGGGATGCTGACGATGAGGAGCAACGACAACTTGGCGTCGGCGTTGACGGCCATGATGATGCCGCCGATGGCGGTGATCGGCGCAGCGACGAGCATCGTGCAGCCCATCGCCACCAGCATCTGCACCTGCTGGACGTCGTTGGTGATGCGGGTGATGAGTGACGAGGTGCCGAGCAGGTTGACCTCTTGCTGGGAGAACGACGTGACCCGGTGGAACAGGTCGTGGCGCACGTCGCGCCCGAAGGCCATGGCCGCCTTCGAGCCGTAGTACACCGCCCCGATGGCCAGCACCACCTGCAGGATGGTGACGGCGATCATCACCGCACCGGTGCGCCAGATCACCGCGGTGTCGCCCGTGAGCACGCCCTGGTCGATGATCTTGGCGTTCAGGTTGGGCAGGTAGAGGTTGGCCGCGGCCTGCCCCGTCTGGAGCACGAGCACGGCCACGAGGAGCCGGCGGTAAGGCCGCAGGTGGGAGCGCAGGAGTCGGAGCAGCAACGAAGGGGTCCCTCGGACGTAGGCAGACGAGCCATTCTGCCGGGTTGAAAAGGCAATCGAAACACTACAGTTTCGATTCTCCTGCGGACGCATCCACCCGTCCGGAGTCCCGTGGGTCCCGGCTCCCCCCCGGCTCTCATCTTGATGCGGTGATGCGGTGATGCGGTGATGCGGTGATGCAATGATGCTAAGGTACACCGATGCGAACCACGGTCGACCTTCCCGACGAGCTCCATGCGCTGGCTCGCCAACTGGCCCACGACGCCAACCGGTCCATGAGCGAGGTCATCACCGACCTGATCCGG
>Ga0105053_10002342_pt1 | contig 29538 bp, 23 predicted proteins | sample BON01_FD_78093 | JGI IMG/M metagenome (GOLD analysis project Ga0105053, IMG submission 78093) | Freshwater microbial communities from Lake Bonney liftoff mats and glacier meltwater in Antarctica - BON-01 | ecosystem: Environmental > Aquatic > Freshwater > Ice > Glacier meltwater | place: Lake... | reverse complement strand
AGGGGCTTGGCCCGTCGCGCGGAGGCGCGCTCGGGACCTGGTGGGTCCAGGGCGAAGCCCTGGCCTTGCCTAACGAAGGATCGTTCTTGACGGCGGTTGGTATGACATATCTGCGTCAGAAGGGCTGGTCGCCGCAGATCGTGATGCGGTGCATGATCCGGGTTTCCGCCGGGTAGTCGTTGACCGCAAAATGCTGGGTGCAGCGGTTGTCCCAGAAGGTCAGGGTGCCGTTTGCCCAGTGCACACGGCAGGTGAACTCCGGCCGGGTAGAATGCTTCATGAAGTAGTCGAGCAACGGGATGCTTTCCTCGTCGGTCATGCCGTCGAAGCGCTGCACGTGGCCGCCGACATAGAGGGCGCGGCGGCCGGTTTCCGGGTGCGTGCGAACCAGGGGATGGATGCTGGTGGTCTGCACGTCGCCGGGGTCCTTGACCTTCATTTCGGAAATCGTGGTCGCGTAGCGGTCCTTGCGGGTGCGCCCGTCGGCCTGGCGGAAATTGTCGCCGACGCAGACGGTGCGCAACTGGCCGGCAAGGGCCTTCATGCCGTCGGACAGCGACTCATAGGCCAGGTATTGGTTAGTGAAGATCGTGTCGCCGCCGACCGACGGGACCTGCTTCGCGTAGAGCATGGTCCCCATGGCGGGCGCGGGGGCGAACATCTGGTCGGTGTGCCAGGAGCCGCCGAAGTTCTTCTTGTCGGCGGGCTTCTTTATGATCGCCAGGATCTCGGGGTGGTCGGGCATGCCCTGCATGAACGGGTGCAGGTGGATCTCGCCCCAGCGGCGCGCGAAGGCCAGTTGCTGCGCCGGGGTGATATCCTGGCCGCGGATGCAGATGACCAGGTTGTCCAGCAGGGCGGCGCGGATTTCCGCGAGCACCTCGTCCGGCACGTGTTGCGACAGGTCGACGCCGGTGACATCCGCGCCGCCGGCGCCGGCAAATTTTTCCACCGTCAGATGACGGTACTGGTTGGTGAATGGTGCGTTCATGCCCGCTTCCTCCGTCATCCGCCGCTATCGGGATGGTCTGCCCATCCCCCGGGGTTGGCAGCAGGCTACGCCCGGGGCCCGGCAAAGCTCAATGGCTCGGTTGCCGCACCCGGTGGACCGTCCGGATTGGACAGGCCTTCACTGGACAGACCTTCACTGGACAGGATTGGCAAAGGCGCACAAATCTCTCGCAACAAGAATTCTTGGGGGGACACAGCTATGGCCACGGACAGCAAAGCCGTCATTGTCACCGGCGCGGCGAGCGGCATTGGCCGGGCGATTGCCGTCGGCCTGGCGGCCGACGGCCATGACGTCACCGCCGTGGACCGCAATGGCGCAGCGCTGGCCGAGCTGGCGGGCCAGGTGGCCGACCTGCGCGGCAGGGTGCACGTTGTCACCGCCGACCTGGCGCAGCCGGATTCGTTCGCACATGCCGTGGGTGCGGCGCTGATCCGGTTCGGGCGGATCGATGTGCTGGTGAACAACGCGGGCATCGGCCAGGCCGCGGTGCGGCCCGACCAGCGGGCGAACCCGATCCGCTTCTGGGAGACGACACCGGAGCAATGGGCGCGCTTCCTCGCGGTCAACGCCACCGCACCGATCAACATGGCCCGCGCGGTGCTGCCCTACATGCTGGCGGCAAAGGCGGGGCGGATCGTCACCGTCACCACCAGCCTCGGCACCATGGTGCGCGCCGGGCACCTTCTGTACGGCTCCGCCAAGGCTGCCGCCGAGTCGGCGATGGCGGTGCTGTCGGCCGACCTGGCCGGCACCGGGGTGACCTCAAATGTCCTGGTGCCCGGCGGCACGACCAACACGGCGCTGGTGGGCGAGGCCGGGGACCCGATGAAGATGCTCCAGCCCGAAATCATGCTGCCGCCGTTGCGCTGGCTGTTGTCGGGCGAGGCGGCCACGGTGAACGGGCGCCGTTTCATCGCCGCCGACTGGGATGTGGCGCTGGCGCCCGCCGCGGCCGCGGAGAAGGCCGGTGCGCCGATCGCGTGGCTGGGCATCGCGCGGATGCCGATCGAGCCTCGTTCGGACTGATGGCGGCCGGGCTGACGCGCGCGGGCCGAGGGCGGTGGCATATGGCGAATGCCGGCGGCTGCCGCGATGGATTGCGATGACCGGCACCGCATGGTCACCTGCTGGCAGCCGGCACGCACCCGGCGCTCACGACACGCCTGGCGCGCAGAGACGAGGACGATCACCATGACTGGATCCCGTGCCGGCGCCATCGAGCGCGCCCGGCAGTATTTCGACGATGGCAGCTATCTCGACCGCCTGCGCGATCTGGTCGCGGTGCCGACCGAAAGCCATCCGCCGGAGCACAAGGCCGACCTGGAGCGCTATTGCCATGCGGTGCTTGGGCCGATGATTGCCGAACTGGGCTTCGCCACCCAGGTTCTCGACAATCCGTTGCCGCAACATGGCCCCGTGCTGCTGGGCACGCGGATCGAGGACCCGGCGAAGCCCACGGTGCTGCTGTATGGCCACGGCGACGTCGTCCGCGCCATGACGGAGCGGTGGCGCCAGGGCCTCGACCCGTGGCGCGTGACCGTGGAAGGCGACCGGATCTACGGCCGCGGCGTGGTGGACAACAAGGGGCAGCACCTGCTGGCGATCGATGCGCTGCGCGCCGTGCTGGCCGAGCGCGGACACCTGGGGTTCAACGTCAAGATCATGGTGGAGACCGGCGAGGAAGCCGGCTCGCCGGGGCTTGAGGCGTTCCTGCTGCAGCACCGCGACCTCTGCGCCGCCGATGTGTTCATCGCCCTGGATGGCCCGCGCCAGAGCCTTGCCGTGCCCGACCTCACCCTCGGCACCCGGGCCGGGGTGGCGTTCGACCTGGTGGTGAACCTGCGGGAGGGTAGCCACCACTCCGGCCACTGGGGCGGGTTGCTGGCCGACCCGGGGATTCTGCTGTCCCATGCCATCACCAGCATCTTTTCCATCGACGGCCGCATCCTTGTGCCGGGCTGGCTGCCAACGGCCATTCCCGATGCGGTGCGCCAGGCCAGCCGGGCGGTGGTGATCGAGGATCTGCCTGGTGCGCCGGTGCCCGACCTGGGCTGGGGCGAGCCGAACCTGTCGCGGGCCGAGCGGATCTATACCTGGACCAGTGCCGTGGTGCTGGCCAGTGTCAGCGGCCAGCCGGAGTCGCCGGTGAACGCGGTGGGCGGCACGGCGCGCGCCCGGCTGCAGGTGCGCCATACCGTCGATGTGCAGACGGATGCCATCATCCCCGCCCTGCGCGCGCATCTGGACCGGCATGGCTTGCAGGCGGTGGGCATCGAGCCGATCGTGGAGCGGGACCGGTTCCCGGCCTCGCGCACCGAGCCTGACGATCCGTGGGTGCAACTGGTCGCGGGCTCGATGGCGGCAACGGCGGGCCGTTCGCCGAACATCATCCCCAACATCGGCGCGTCGGGGCCGTCAGAGTATTTCAAGAAGATCCTGGGCACGCCGATCATGTGGATCCCGCATTCCTATGGCGGGTGCGGGCAGCATGGCCCGGACGAGCACGGCCTCGGCTCGCTGTTCCGCGACGGGCTGGGGCTGATGGCGGGCATCTGGTGGGATATCGGGGCGCGCGGCGCCGGCCCCAGGGGGTAGCGGCCCGCTATGCGGAAATAGCGCCGCTGTCCTGGACAGCCTGGGTGGCCTGCGGCACGGGAGTTGGCAGGCTGGCGTGAACCGCCATGCCGATACGCCCGAGGCCTGGCACCTTGAGCGCGGGGCGCCGAATGTCCAGACCCAGCACGGCGCCGAGGATGTTCAGCTCGATCCCTTCGACCCAGCCAACCGTGAGCCCCGCATATCCGCCGAGCGTCAGGCGAAACCCGGTGCCGGATGGCGAGACGCGCAGCCAGCGCCCGTCATGGGGGTAGTCCTTGCCAATCGCGGTGGGCGGCAGGGCGAAGGCCACCTCCGGCACCGCCTCCATGACGGCGGCAACGAAGGTGTTGGAGTTCGGCCCCGGCCACGGCCGGTAGTCGCCCCGGTTGCGCCAGGAATAGCTGGCGATGGCCGCTTGCATCCGGGGGATGAGGGAAGCGGCGGCCGGTCCGTCAGCGGCGAACACCACATTGGGGCTGCGCCCGAACCAGCGCCCGTCCGGCTCGAAGCCGTTCATGCGCACGGGTTCGCCCCAGGCGGTGTAGTCGTAGCGGGTATAGCCGGCAGCCCCCTCGGGCTTCATGACGATCCAGCAATGCACGGCGACGATGCCGCGCCAGCGCACCGTGGGTGCGGCGAACACGCGCACCACCGCGGCGCTGTTCTCCGCCACCGGGGGAAGCAGCCCCACGCTGGAGCGATCGGCGGTCCACCAGCCGCCGCCGATGCCCTCGCGATAGTAGAGGGCCGCGGAGACGCCGAGTGGCACGACAAGGAGCAGGGCAAGCAGGAGAAGGCTGAGTTTCACGATGGACATTGCGCCGGTGGAGATTGGGTGCACCGCCGCGGATTGCAACGCAGCGGACGCATGGTTGCCGGGCAGCAGAGCCCATGGCTATCCTGCGCCAGCATACGCTGCCAAGGCTGCCGGATCGATGAAATGCCCGGCCAGAAGGCTCGAATCATTGGGGAAGGGCGACCAGGCATGACGCCGGCAATTCGTACCGACGAGGCCACGGGCCTCAAGCTGTTCAGCACACGGGCGGCCAAGGCGACCGAGAGGATCGCCGGCAAGGGATACTCGCCGATCGCCGACGAGGCGCTGAAGACCCTTCCGCCGCCCCCGGCAGGGGCCGAGTTCAACGATGCCGCGCGGGCACGCTACGACGCCTTCAAGGAGGCGCGCCGGGGCGCCGCCGACTACATGCCGATGGAAGGCGAATTCGCCAAATACCTGGCCGATGTCTATTCCACGCCCCCGGTGGAACGCGAAAGCCTGGCCGACGAGTGCGAGATCCTGGTGATCGGCGCGGGGTTCGCCGGGCTGCTGCTGTGGTACAAGCTGCGCGCCGCCGGGTTCCGCGATGTGCGGTTCTGCGAGAAGGGCGGCGATGTCGGCGGCACGTGGTACTGGAACCGCTATCCCGGCATTGCCTGCGACGTGGAGTCGTACAGCTACCTGCCGTTGCTGGAGGAGATGGGCTACTTCCCCAAGATGAAGTTCGCCTCCGGCTTCGAGATCCTCGAATACTGCCAGGCGATGGCGGAGAAGACCGGATTCTACGACCGCTGCCTGTTCCACACCACCGTGGAGCAGACGGCGTGGGACGAGACGACCGGCCGCTGGGAGGTTTGCACCGACCGGGGCGACAGCATGCGCGCCCGCTTCGTCGTGCTGGCGAACGGCATCCTGACGACACCCAAGCTCGCCCGGATCAAGGGCATGGAGAGCTTCGCGGGCAAGGCCTTCCACACGTCGCGGTGGGACTACACCGTGGACCTGGAAGGCAAGCGCGTCGGCATCATCGGCACGGGTGCCACGGCGGTGCAGGTGGTTCCGGAAATCGCCAAGGTGGTGAAGGAGCTTTACGTCTTCCAGCGTACCCCCTCGACGATCGACGTGCGCGACCAGCGCGCGACGACCCAGGAGGAGATCACGGAATGGTCGCGCCAGCCCGGCTGGGCGAAGGCCCGGCGGGAGAGGCTCGCGACGATCTCGTCCGGGCGCACCGCGCTGCAAGGCAACGACGACTTCCTGTCGGGCAAGGTCACCGACTTCAAGGTGCGCAAGCAGCATGACAGGGCGCTGTCGCAGGACGAGATGATCCAGATGCAGTTGCGCAGCAATTTTCGCATCATGGAGCAGATCCGCGCGCGCGTGGATGCCATCGTCAAGGACCCGAAGACCGCCGCCGCGCTCAAGCCGTATTATCCCTATGGCTGCAAGCGGCCGACCTTCCACGACGAGTTCCTGCCGTCGTTCAACCTGCCGCACGTGACGCTGGTCGATACCGCACCGCTGGGCGTCAGCGAGATCAACGCCAGGGGCGTGGTGCATGATGGCGTGGAATACCCGGTCGATGTGCTGATCTACGCCACCGGGTTCCAGTGGATGGCAACGGCGACGTTCAACATGATCACCGGCCGGGGCGGGCAGACGCTGCGGCAGAAATGGACTTTGGAGGGGGTACGGACCTTCCTGGGCCTGCACAGCCACGGCTTCCCAAACATGTTCATCATGTCCGGGCCACAGGGCGGCGGCGGGCAGTTCAACTTCACCCGCGGGATCGAGGGCCATACCGACTACGTGGTGTGGATGCTGAACACCATGCGCGCCCGCGACGCCGGCATCGTGGACATCCGCCCGGAGCCTGAGATCAGCTACGCCGAGCACTGCCGCGAAGCCGACATCAGAACCCGGCCGCTGCGCGACTGCCTGTCCTACTACAACGGCGACGGCGACGCGGAGCCTGGCAGCCTGGCCTATTACGGCGGCCCGAAGAAGTGGCACGAGCTTCGCGCCGCAGCCCAGGAGACGCTGGAGCCCTATGTGTTCGAGGCGGCACCCCAGCCTGCGGCGCATGCGGCGGCAGGGGATTAGGGCGGCGGCGGGCTATCGACCGTCCGCCAGCCTGCTGCCAGGATGTCGGCCCGACCGCAGGAAAGAGCCTGACGTGACCGACCATCCGACTCTCGCGCAAATCCGCCCCTATCTGCCGGAGCTCGTGGCGATCCGCCGCGACATCCACGCGCATCCGGAAATGGGCTTGGAGGAAGTGCGCACCGCCGCCCTGGTGGCCGCCAAGCTGCGCGAATGGGGGCTGGAGGTCACCGAGGGCGTCGGCCGCACCGGCGTGGTCGGCACCGTGCGCGGCCGCCTGCCCGGCCAGCGCTCGATCGGCCTGCGCGCCGACATGGACGCGTTGGCGATCCCCGAGGCGACCGGCCTGCCCTACGCCTCCACCAACCCCGGCGTGATGCATGCCTGCGGGCATGACGGGCACACCACGATGCTGCTTGGCGCCGCGCGGCACCTGGCCGAACACCGCGACTTCGCCGGCACCGTCCACCTGATATTCCAACCCGCCGAGGAGGGTCGCGGCGGCGCGCTGGCGATGCTGGCCGACGGGCTGCTGGAGCGGTTCCCGTGCGATGCGCTGTACGGCATGCACAACTCGCCGGGCATGCCGGTGGGCAAGTTCGGCATCCGCAAGGGCGGCGCGATGGCCGGCGGCTGCATGTTCCATGTCACTTTCACCGGCAAGGGCGGGCATGGCGGCAGCACGCCGCATCTGTCCGTCGACCTGTCGATCGTGCAGGCGCATTTCGTGCTGGGGCTGCAGACCATCGTGGGACGCAACATCTCGGCGTTCGATGCCGCGGTGATCAGTGTGGGACATATCGGCGGCGGGGCGCGGGAATCCGCCAATGTCATGCCTGCCGAGATGACGGTCTCCGGCACCGCGCGCCACTATACCGCTCCGGTGCGCGAGATCATCGAACGGCGCATCCGCGAACTGGCGGAGGGGCTGGCGGCGCTGCACGGCGCAGGGGTGGAGACCCGTTTCGACTGGGTGGCCGAGCCATTGGTGAACGCGGACGAGCAGACCGACGTGGCCATCGCCGCCGCCGCGTCCGTGGTGGGCATCGCGGCGGTGGATCCGCACATGCCGGCCACCGGCGGCGGCGAGGATTTCGCCTATATGCTCAAGCAGAAGCAGGGCGCGTTCATCCGCATCGGCAACGGCGAGGGCACGCCCGGCGTCCATACCCCGCTCTACAATTTCAACGACGAAGCGATCCCGTATGGTGTTGCCTACTGGGTGGAACTGGTGAAGCAGGAGCTGCGGCTGAGCGTTTGAGAGGGCAGGCGACATGGCGAACGTAGAGATCCGGCCCGCGCGCCCGCAGGAGATGGCGGAATTCGCCCGCCAGGCGGCGCGCCAACTGGCCCTGCCCGAGGCGATGTTCGCCGGCATGGCGCCGGACTGGACCATGTGTGCCTTCGCCGATGGCGCGCTTGCGACCACCTACGCCGCATGGCCGCTGCAGATCCGCCTTGCCGGCCGCGCGGTGAAGATCGCCGGGGTGACGCAGGTCTCCACCCACCCGGCCCATCGCCGCCGCGGCTATCTGCGCGCCGTCACCCGCAAGCACTTCGAGCAAATGCACGAGCGGCGCGAAGTCGCCTTCGCCGGCCTCCATCCGGCCTGGGTGGCGATCTACCAGCGCTACGGTTATGGCGGCGTGAACATCCGCCACGTGTATCGGGTGGCGCCGCAGGACATCCGGTTCCACCACCCCGTGAAGCGGCCCGGGCGCGTGCGCGAGGTGGACCCGGCCGCTGGGTTCGGCCTGCTGGTGGACGTCTACCGGCGCTTCCGCGAGGACCGGACCGCGCTGGTGCATCGTGGCCGGGCGATGTGGGAGGCCGGCGCCCTACAGGAGCCGCCGGCCGGGCAGCGCCAGGTGGTGTTGGCCTACGAGGAGGACGGCGAGGCACTCGGCTATGTCGTCTATATGCACGGCCGCGGCGCGGGCGCGCGGGTGCTGCGGATCACCGACCACTTCGCCCTGACCGCTGCCGCCACCCAGGCGCTGTGGCAGGTGCTGGGCAGCTACGACAATGTCGACGAGATCCTGTGGGACAATGCGCCGCCGGACGATCCGCTGCCGCTGATGCTGGTGGAACCGCGGCTGCTACACCAGTCGCTGCGCGACGGCATCATGGCCCGCCTGGTCACCGTGGACGACGCGCTGGCGCAACGCCCCTATGCCGCCGTCTCGGAACTGCGCTTCGAGTTGGCCGATGGCTTCTGCGAATGGAATGCCGGGCGCTGGCGCCTCGCCACCTCGCCCAAGGGCGGCCAGGCGGCGCGCATTGATGGGCAGGACGTGGACTTCGCGCTGACGCCCGACACCCTCGCCTCGCTCGTGTTCGGCCGCACCACCGCCACGGATGCCGCCCGGGCGGGGCTGCTGGAGAATGTGCGCGACCCGGCGGCGCTGGATCGATGGGATGCCACGCTGCGGCTGGCCCACCCGCCCTACGAGGCCGAGCACACCTGGTAGAAGCGGGCCGCGGCAACGCCGGTGGGAGAACCGGGATGAAGCGCCGCGCCATCGCGCTGCTGGCGGTTTGCGAAGTGCTCGCCATGTCGCTCTGGTTCGCGGCCGCCTCGGTGCTGCCGCAGTTGCGCGCGGCGTTTCCGCTTTCCCACGCCCAGGAGGCCGCACTTTCCAGTTCGGTGGCGCTCGGCTTCGTCATCGGCACCCTGGCCAGCGCCACGCTCGGACTGGCGGACCGGCTCGACCCACGGCGGTTGTTCGCTACCTGCGCGGTGGTGGCCGCACTGGCCAATGCGGCGACCACGGCGATCGAGCCGACCTCGCCCGAGGCGATCCTGCTGCGGGTCCTGGTCGGCGCCTGCTGCGCCGGCATCTATCCCGTGGGCATGAAGCTGGCGGCGGGGTGGGCGACGACGGACATGGGGCAGCTGGTCGGCCTGCTGGTGGCCGCACTCACCCTGGGCAGCGCCTCGTCGTTCCTGGTGGCCGCCTTCGGCACCTGGGACTGGCGGCTGCCCCTGTTGGCCGCGTCGGGGGCGGCGCTGCTGGCGGCGGTGCTGATCCTGGCGTTCCCCCTCGGCCCGCGCGGCGGGCGGGCGGCGGCTTTCCGGCCGGCGATGGCTGCCGCGGCTTGGCGCACGCCGTCGTTGCGACTGGCCAATCTCGGCTATTTCGGCCACATGTGGGAACTCTACGCCATGTGGGCGTGGATCGGCGTGTTCCTCGATGCGAGCTTCCGGGCCGCCGATGCGGGCTTTGCGGGCAACGGCTGGGCCAAGCTGGCGACTTTCGCGGTGATCGCGATGGGGGCGGCGGGCAGCCTGGCCGGCGGATGGTTCGCCGACCGTTGGGGGCGCACCCGGCTCACCATCCTGTCGCTGGGCGTGAGCGGCGGCTGCGCGCTGCTGGCGGGCCATCTGTTCGGCGCGGCGCCTTCGGTAGTGGTGGCGCTGTGCCTGGTATGGGGCTTCGCCGTGGTGGCCGATTCGGCGCAGTTCTCGTCGAGCGTGATCGAACTGTCGGACCCCTCGCTGGTGGGCACGATGCTGACCGTGCAGACCAGCATCGGCTTCCTGCTGACGATCATCTCGATCCATCTGCTGCCGGGCGTGGTGACTGCCGCCGGCTGGACCGGCGCCTTCACCATGCTGGCGGCCGGCCCGTTCCTGGGGGCCTGGGCCATGTGGCGGCTGCGGCGCCACCCCGACAGCCTGCGCATCGCCGGCGGGCGCCGTTGAGGCTGGGCCTATACGTTTAGGCTCCGTGCGGTGCTCACTCCGCCATCGCCACCTCGGTCAGGGGTCCCAGACTGGCCGAGTAATACGCGAGCGACTGGCGCGCGGTCCGGAAGGCGGTGAGCTCGGACCCGGACAGGCGGACCGACTGCGTCATCTGCTTCGCCGGATCTGCCGGCTTGCCGGACACCACGACTTCGTAGTGCAGGTGCGGGCCGGTGGCCATGCCGGTCGACCCCACCCGGCCGATCAGGTCGCCCTGCTTGATCTTCCGCCCAGGGGCCATGCCGCGCGCAAAAGTGGACAAATGCGCGTAGCGTGTCTCCACGCGGCCGGCATGGCGAAGGCGCACGATTCGGCCGTAGCCACGCTCATTGCGTGCCGAAATGACCGTGCCATCCGCGGCCGCATACACTTGCGTTCCACGTGGCGCGGCGAAGTCGGTGCCCTGGTGCATGCGCGTGAAGCCCAGGATCGGGTGCTTGCGCAGGCCAAAGCCCGAGGAGACGCGCGCGCTGTCCAGCGGCGTCCTGAGAAACGACCGCCGCACGCTGCGGCCTTCGGCGTCGAACCAGTCGACCCCACCGTCGCGCGTCTGGTGCCGCCAGAAGGCAAGCCGCTTGCCTGACAACATGAGTTCCACATGCAGCACGCGGCCATGGCCGAGCTGGCTGCCGTCGTTGTCGCGGAAGCGCTCGAACAGGATGGAGAACGTGTCGCCGGGCTGGATATCGCGCTGGAAATCGATCTGGTGACCGAGGATCCTGACCAGCGACAGCGCCAGGCCGGCCGGCAGGCCGGCAGACGTGGCAGCGGGGAACAGCCCCCCATCAGCTGAGCCGGCGGCCATGGCCAGCATGCGCTGCTTGGGGGCGAGAACTTCATCGACCTGCCACCGGTCGGCCTGGAGCCGGGCGCGAATGGTCCGCCCCGGCGCGGGCTCGACCTCGAGTGCGACGAGCGTATCGTCCTGCTCGGGGTCGAGGTGGATGGCCACTTCCTGGCCGGGTCGCAGGGACTTGGGCGGGAAAAGCTGGGTGATCGCGGTCACCACACCATGCACTTGCGACTGGTCGATCCCCGCGCCGGTGAGCAACCCCGCAAGGGTATCTCCCGGGCGGACGACAATGACGCGCTCCGGCTCGGCCGCGCTGGCGCTGCCTGCCGGCACGGCGCACAGCATGGCCACGGCCAGCAATCCAACTAGTTTCAACGTCAGGGTGGAAATCGTCGCAAGCCGCATTGTCCCGTGTGCTCCCAGCAAGAATATTGAAGGTGAAGCAACTTGGGGCCGGGTCGTCAACCTGCCCGCGCAATCGCCAGACTCCTGCAACCGCTGGTCATTCTCCGCCCGGAATCGCTGCCGGGGGCGATGCATCTCCGATTTCCGCGGTTTTGCGCCGCGTTTTCCGCGGCAGGCGCGACCGCGAGCGGCAGAGCCAACCAGCCGAATTTTTTCGCCCTTCGACAGCACCGCAAGGCAGTGGAGCAGCACGCGCTCCCTCTCGCGCGTACGAAACGTTATTATATCAGCACAGTCACGGCACATTGCGGGCCGTTGCCGCTGATGGCACAGCCTATCCGTATCCAGGGCTTTCCAGTTATCGCACCAACGGCGGTCGCACGTTGACCGACGATTCGCCCGTCCGGACCACTCCCGTGGGTGATTGTCCCCGGGGGCCGCCTCTGCCGGCATTCCAACCGGGCCATGGCGCGGCGGTGTGCCTGCATGGCGGCTTGCGGCGGCACCTCAAGAGTGACCCCGGGCGGGGATGCGGCCGCAACCCGCGACCGGTGCGGATCCAGGACGCCTTGACATCCTTGCCAAACTTGCCAGTTCTCCAGCGACAAAACGCGCCGGTTTCCCATTCGAGAGGTCGCATGCCATTTCTGTTTCGCCGGCGCTCGCCCAGCGTGCTTTCTTCACGGCCTTGTACGGAGCGCCGGCTGACGGCTGCGCTCCTGGCGGCAGCCTGGCTGCTCGCCGGCGCTGGCGGGGTGGCTGCTGTCGCGCAGCCCGCCGCCCCTCCCGCACCCACGGTGATCGTGGTGACGATCAAGCGCCAGGCCGTGCCGGTCACCTCGGTGCTGCCGGGCCGCACCGCGGCATACCGCGTTGCCGAAGTGCGGCCCCAGGTGGGCGGGCTGCTGCGCGAGCGGCTGTTCACCGAAGGCCAGGAGGTGGCGGCCGGGCAGTCCCTGTTCCAGATCGACCCCGCCCCGTTCGAGGCCGCGGTGAAGCGCGCCGAAGCCGCCGTGGCCCGCACCGAGGCCGCCCGCCGATCGGCGGGCGGCCTTGCCCAGCGCTACCGCACGCTCGCCCGCTCCCAGGTGGTGAGCGAGCAGAATCTCGAGAATGCCGAGTCGGAACTGCGCCAGGCGGAGGCCGAGGTGGTCTCCGCCCGCGCGGCGCTCGACACTGTCAAGATCGACCTGGGCTACACGCGCGTCGCCTCGCCGATCACCGGGCGCACCGGGCGCTCCGGCGTCACCGTCGGCGCCCTGCTGACGGCGAACCAGACCGCGCCTCTGGTGACGGTCACGCAGCTTGACCCGATCCTTGTAGACCTCACCCAGCCCAGCTCGGTCCTGTTGCAGCAGCGCCGCGACCTGGCCAGCGGCGCATTGACGCGCGATACCGCCGATCGCGCGAAGGCGACGCTCATTTTGGAGGACGGCTGGGAATACCCGCATGCCGGGGAAGTTCAGTTTTCCGAGGTGATCGTGGACCCCGGCACCGGCTCGGTCACCCTGCGTGCCGTCTTTCCCAACCCGGACCAGTTGCTGTTGCCGGGCATGTTCGTCCGGGCGCGGGTGGAGGAAGGTGTCACCGACCGGGCCCTGCTGGTGCCGCAGCAGGCGGTGACGCGCACCCCGCGCGGCGAGCCGATGGCCCTGGTGGTCAACGGCGAGGGCGTGGTGGAACAGCGCATCCTGACGGCCGGGCGGGCGATCGGCGGCGACTGGATGGTGACCGACGGGCTGAACCCCGGCGATCGCGTGGTGGTCGAAGGCGTGCTGCGCGTGCGGCCGGGCATGCGGGTGAACGCCACCGAGCGCGCCGCCGCACGCACCGACGGATAGGCACCCTCCATGGCCCGTTTCTTCATCGACCGCCCGGTATTCGCCTGGGTGATTGCCATCGGCATCATGCTGGCGGGGCTGCTGGCCCTGCGCACCCTGCCGGTGGCGCAGTATCCGGGCATCGCGCCGCCGGCCATCTCGATCTCGGTGAGCTACCCCGGCGCCTCGGCGACGACGGTGCAGAGTACGGTCGTGCAGGTGATCGAGCAACAGCTTACCGGCATCGACGGGCTTACCTATTTCTCGTCCCAGGCCACCAAGGACGGTTCGGCCAGCATCCAGCTCACCTTCGCCCAGGGCACCAATACCGACACCGCCCAGGTCCAGGTGCAGAATCGCGTGCAACTGGCGGTGCCGCGCCTGCCGCAGACGGTGCAGCAGCAGGGCATCCGGGTGGCCAAGTCCACCGGCAATTTCCTGATGATCGTGGGGTTCGTATCGGCCGACGGCAAGATGACCCGCACCGACATCTCGGACTTCCTGGTCTCCAACGTGCAGGACCCGGTCAGCCGCACGCCGGGCGTGGGCGACTACCAGGTGTTCGGCGCGCAGTATGCCATGCGCATCTGGCTCGACCCCGCCAGGCTGGTGAACTACGGCATGACCCCGGGCGACGTGGCCGCGGCGGTCCGCGCGCAGAACGTGCAGGTTTCCAGCGGCGAGATGGGCGCGCAGCCCTCGGTACCCGGGCAGCAACTCAACGCCACGATCATCGGCCCGTCCTACCTGCAAACGCCGCAGGAATTCGGCTCGATCCTGCTGCGGGTCCGCCCGGACGGCGCACAGGTGCGGCTGCGCGACGTCGCCCGCGTGGAGATGGGCAGCGAGAACTATGCGTTCAGCACCCTGTTCAACGGCCAGCCGGCAAGCGGCATCGGCATCCGCCTCGCCAGCGGCGCCAATGCGCTGGACACCGCGGCGGCGGTGCGCGCCACGCTCGAACGCCTGCAGCCGACCTTTCCGCAAGGGCTGCAGGTGGTCTTCCCCTTCGACACCACGCCGTTCGTGAAGCTGTCGATCACCAGCGTGGCCTATACGCTGGTGGAGGCCGTGGTCCTCGTCTTCCTGGTGATGTTCCTGTTCCTGCAGAACCTGCGGGCCACGCTGATCCCCACCCTGGCCATCCCGGTGGTGCTGCTGGGCACATTCGCCGTGCTGCAGGCCTTCGGATTCACCATCAACACGCTGACCATGTTCGGCCTGGTCCTGGCGATCGGCCTGCTCGTGGACGACGCCATCGTGGTGGTGGAGAACGTGGAGCGGGTGATGGCGCAGGAACATCTCTCGCCGCTTGAAGCCACGCGCCGCTCGATGGACCAGATTACCGGCGCGCTGATCGGCATCGGGCTGGTGCTGTCCGCGGTGTTCCTGCCGATGGCGTTTTTCGGCGGTTCGGTGGGCGTGATTTACCGCCAGTTTTCTATCACCATTGCCACCGCCATGGCGCTTTCGGTGCTGGTGGCGATCTTCTTCACGCCGGTGCTCTGTGCCACCATGCTGAAGCCGCACCATCCGGACAAGGGACGCCGTGGCCCGTTCGCCTGGTTCAACCGCGGCGTGGAACACGCCACCGTGCGCTACGTGGGCGGCGTGCGCGCCAGCCTGCGGCGCCCGCTGCGGATGATGGCGGTTTACGCGGCGCTGCTCGCCGGCCTCGGCTTCGCCTTCCTGCGCCTGCCCGGCGGATTTCTGCCGCCCGAGGACCAGGGCGTTGCCTTCTTCCAGGTGATCGCCCCGCCCGGCGCCACCAGCGACCGCACCCAGCGCGCGCTGGACGCAGCGACACGCTACCTGCGCGAGGACGAGAAGGGCGTTGTGGCCTCGGTGTTCACCATCAACGGCTTCAGCTTCAGCGGCCGTGGCCAGAACGCCGGCATGGGTTTCATCAGCCTGCGCGACTGGAAGGAACGACCGGGGCCGGAGAACAGCGTGCAGGCGCTGACGGGGCGGTTGTCTGCCCACTTCGCCAGCTACCCCGACGCGATCGTCATCGCCTTCGCGCCCCCCGCCATCACCGAACTCGGCAATGCCACCGGCTTCAACTTCCAGCTGCTGGACCGCGCCGGTCGGGGCCATGCGGCCCTGATGGAGGCGCGCAACCAGTTGCTCGGGCTGGCCGCCAGCAGCCCGGTGCTGGCCGGCGTGCGGCCCAACGGGTTGAACGACGAGGCCCAGTTCCGGCTCGTCGTGGATTGGGAGCATGCCAGCGCGTTGGGGCTGTCCATCAGCGACGTGAATGCCACCCTGTCGACCGCGTGGGGCGCCACCTATGTCAACGACTTCCTCGACCGCGGCCGCATCAAGCGGGTCTTCATGCAGGGCGAGGCCGAGGCACGGATGCTGCCCGGCGACCTCGACCGCTGGTTCGTGCGTAACGCCACCGGCCAGATGGTGCCCTTCTCGGCGTTTTCCCGCACCGAATGGGTCTATGGCTCGCCGCGGCTGGAGCGCTTCAACGGCATTGCGTCGCGCGAGATCCAGGGTGCGCCGGCCCCTGGCCTCACGACCGGCGAGGCAATGGCCGAGATGGAGCGGCTGGCCGCGCAATTGCCGCCCGGCTTCGGCTATGCCTGGAGCGGCATCTCCTACGAGGAGCGCATGTCCTCGGGCCAGGCGCCGGCGCTTTATGCGGTGTCGCTGCTGGTGGTATTCCTGTGCCTGGCCGCGCTGTACGAAAGCTGGTCGATTCCTACGGCGGTGATGCTCGTGGTGCCGCTGGGTGTGCTCGGCGCGGTGCTTGCGACGCTGCTGGGCGACAAGGCGAATGACGTCTATTTCCAGGTGGGGCTGCTGACCACGATCGGCCTGTCGGCGAAGAACGCCATCCTGATCGTCGAGTTCGCCAAGGACGGCTTCAATCGCGGGCTGACGCTGACCGAGGCGGTGGCGGAGGCGGCTCGCCAGCGGCTGCGGCCGGTGGTGATGACCTCGCTCGCCTTCACCCTGGGCGTGGTGCCGCTCGCCATCGCCAGCGGCGCCGGTTCCGGGGCGCAGAACGCCATTGGCACCGGGGTGATCGGCGGCGTGATCGCCGGGACAGTGCTGGCGCTGGCTTTCGTGCCGGTGTTCTTCCTGCTCGTCCAGCGTCTGTTCCGGAGCAGGCGGACGGGGGTTGCCGCCGCCAGCCCCGGCAAGGGCGAGCAGCCCGCGCCGCAGCCGGGTGAATAGCGATGGTCGCGACCGTGCCCGCCGGTGCCGGCTGCCAGGCTGCGCCCACCGCGGCCCGCCGCCCTGGCCCCAGCCCGATGCCGAAGGTGGAGCGTTGCCGGCTGCTGTGCCACGGCGCCGCACGCGTGTTCCTGCGTGACGGCTATGCCCCGGCCAACATGGACGAGGTGGCGCGCGAGGCCGGCATGTCCAAGCGGACGGTGTACCAGCTCTATCCGTCCAAGGCGGCGCTGTTCGAGGCGACCATCAGCGCCGCACTTGCCCCGCTTCACCTCGATTCCGACCTTGAACGTGAGCCCGACATCCGGTTGGCGCTGACCGGTATCCTGGAGGCCGCAGGCCGGCACCTGCTGGCGCCGAACCAGACCGCCATCTTCCGCCTCGTGATCGCCGAAGGCCAGCGCTCCCCTGAGCTCGCCGAAGCGTTCCACCGCGTGATCCTCGGCCGTGGCGCGAGTTCGCTCCAGCGGCGCATCGCCACCGAGATGGGCATGGGGCGGTTGTCCGTGGCCGATGCCGAAGCCGCGGCACGCATGCTGTACGGCATGGCCCTGGGGGCGAGCCAGTTCATGATGCTGCTGGGCCTGCGCGGCCCTCCCGAGGAGCAGGAGATTGCCAGCCTCGCCCGCGCGGCCGTCGACGTGTTTCTGGCGGGCGCACTGCGGCTGGGCGGCGAGGCGCGGGTGCCAAGCGCCTCCGGCTGACAATAAGGCACCAAATCGGCGGCAGAATGGGCACATCTGGGGCAATGATGGTTGTAGGGCTTGCCGCCCCCCCCCCTGCTTGCCTAGGTTTGGCAGATCATCAGGGAGATCACGATAGTGACAATCAAACGACGACTTCTTGGCCAAGGTCTTGCGGCGGCAGCGGGCGGACTCGCCCTTCCCGGTCTTTTCGCCCGCCAGGCCGAAGCGCAGCGTGCCGCCAACACACTGCGTATCGCCTTCCGCGATGCGGTGCCGAACGTGGACCCGTACTTCAACAGCCAGCGCACCGGCATCATCATCGCCCACCAGGCGATGGATGGCTTGGTGCACCGCGACCCCGAGACGTTCAAGAACGTGCCGGCGCTGGCCACCGCGTGGAAGTGGGTGGACGCCAAGACCATCGACTTCACCATCCGCGAAGGCGTGAAGTTCCACGACGGCAGCAGCTTCGGGCCGGACGACGTGGTCTACACGATCAACGCTGTCGCCAATCCGGAAACCCGCGTCGCGACCCCCAGCAACTATTCCTGGATCGAGGGCGCGGAGAAGACCGGGCCGAACAGCGTGCGGCTGCACATGAAGCGGCCGACCCCGGCGGCGCTGGACTACCTTGCCATCGTGCTGCCGATCTGGCCGAAGGCGTATCGCGAGCGCGTCGGCCCCGAGGGCTATTCGAAGGCGCTGGTCGGCACCGGCCCGTACAAGATGACCAAGATCGACGTTTCCACCGGCGTCGATTTCGAGCGCTTTGACGACTACTACGCAGGCGGGCCCAAGGGGAAGCCGGCGATCCAGAAGATCACCTCGCGCTACCTCGCCGATTCCGCCACCGAACTCACGGAGCTTTTGGCGCAGCGCGTGGACTGGATCTGGAACATGAATCCGGATGCCATCGCCAACGTGAACAAGATGCCGTTCCTGCAGGCCACGCGGCAGGAGTCGATGCGCATCGGCTTCCTCTCGATGGACGCCGCAGGCCGCACCGGCGCCGACAACCCGATGACGAAGCTGAAGGTCCGCCAGGCCATCTGGCATGCGATCGACCGCGAGGCGATCGCCAACCGCCTGGTCACCGGTGGGTCGCGGGTGCCGCCGGCGCCGTGCTTCCCCTCGCAGTTCGGCTGCAACCCAGAAGCGGCAGTGCTGTACAAGTACGATCCGGCCAAGGCGAAGCAATTGCTGGCGGAAGCCGGCTACCCCGACGGCTTCGAGATCGAGTTGACCTCCTACGTGCAGCCGCGGCAGTGGTCCGAGGCGGTGCAGAACTACCTGCAGGCGGTTGGCATCCGCGCCCGCCTGAACCTGATGCAGGTGGCAGCCCAGATCCGGCGGTCGCAGTCCGGCGAACTGGCGCTGTCGATGGGTTCATGGGGGTCGTACTCGATCAACGACGTCGCGGCGCTCCTGCCGAACTTCTTCACTGGCGGCGGCGACGACTATGTGCGCGATCCCGAGCTGATCAAGCTGATCAACGACGGTGGCTCCACGGCGGACGAGGATGCCCGCAAGAAGGCCTATGACGCGGCGATCCGTCTCATCACCGAGAAGGCCTACTGGCTGCCGCTGCACACCTATGTCAGCACCTACGCCTTCAACAAGCAGCTTGAATTCAAGACCTTCCCAGACGAACTGCCTCGCTTCTACCTGGCGAAGTGGAAGTAAGGCGCGCCTGAGAAATTTCCGGTCGAGAGGAATCTCTCGATCGGAAGCCGCACCTCGCGGAACTGTCTGCAACGTGTAGCGCCCGGTCGGCATCAATCGACCGGGCGCTTTATCTTTGTGCTTTATCTTCTTGAATGGGCCGCAAGAACAGCCGGTCCGGGTTGCGATTGTTTGAACATCAGGCCGAAAAATGCGGGGCCGAAGAACGCCGGACCGCAGACCGGGATCAGTTAACCTTCTCCATCGCGGCCGTCTCCACCAGATGACATTCAACCAGACCAGCCGCATCGGCGACGAGCTTGGGGGTTTGCGTGGAACACTTCGCGATAGCCACCGGGCAGCGCGGGTGGAAGCGACATCCGGGCGGAATGTTCGCGGGATCGGGCATCACATCGCCCAATCCAACATCGGGCACACCCAGCCCTGGCTCGGGCGTCAGCACCGAAGCCAACAATGCACGTGTATAGGGGTGACGGGGGGTCGCGAACAGCCGCTCGGAATCAGACCGCTCGACGATGCGGCCGAGGTACATCACCGCCACTTCGGTTGCGATGTGCTCGACAACCGCGAGGTTGTGGCTGATGAACAGGTAGGTCAGCCCCAGGTCACTCCGGAGTTCTGCCAAAAGGTTCAGGATTTGCGCCTGCACGCTGACGTCAAGCGCGCTGGTCGGTTCGTCGCACACCACGATGCGCGGGCGCAGCACCAGGGCTCGGGCAATCGCGACGCGCTGGCGCTGGCCGCCGGAAAGCTGTGCCGGGAAACGCACGCCCTGCTCGCGCGACAGGCCTACCCGCTCCAGCGCCTCGCCGACCCGGCTTTCGATCTCCTTGTTGCCAATGTCGCCCTGGGCAATCAGCGGCATGGCAACGATGTCGCGCACCCGGCGGCGTGGGTTGAGCGAGGCGAAGGGGTCCTGGAACACCGGCTGGATCAGCCGCGCCCGCGCCCGCCGGTCCATGCCGGCCAGGCGCTTGCCATCCACGATCACCTCGCCCGCCGTTGGCTCCAGCAGGTTGAGGATCAGCCGCGCCAGGGTGGACTTGCCGCAGCCGCTCTCGCCCACCACGCCGAGCACGCTGCCAGCCGGGACGGAGAAGGACACGTCATCCACCGCCACGACATGCTTCGGCTTCGCGAACAGGCCCTGACGGACGCGGAACTCGCGCCTCAGGCCACGCACTTCAATCGCGGGGAATGTCTCGCTCACGCTGCTGCCTTTTCACGCCAGCCCGGGGCGAGCGTACAGAGCAACTCATGCTCGCCGCCCAGGTTCTGGCGTGGGATGGTCTCGGCGCAAGCGGCGGTCGCCTCGCTGCAGCGGTCGCGGAAGCCGCAGCCGGTGAAGCCGGGTTGGATACGCGGCACCACGCCGGGAATGCTGCCCAACGGGTCGCCACGCTTCACCTTGCCCGGCACCGGCACGCAGGACAGCAGGCCGCGGGTGTACGGATGCTCCGGTGCCGCGAACAGCGTAGCCGTCGGCGCGCTCTCCACCACCAGCCCGGCATACATCACCGACACACGGTCGGCCACGCGCGCGACGACGCCAAGGTCATGGGTGATCAGCAGGATGCCGACGCCCAGGTCCTTCTGAAGCCCGGCGAGCAGCCGCAGGATCTGCGCCTGCACCGTGACGTCGAGTGCCGTGGTCGGCTCGTCGGCAATCAGCAGTTCCGGGTCGCACATCAGCGCCATGGCGATCATCACGCGCTGGCGCAGACCGCCGGAAAGCTGGTGGGGAAACTGCCCCAGCCGCATGCCGGGTGCGGTGATACCAACGCGGGCAAGCAGTTCGGCCGCCCGGTCCACCGCCTGGGCGCGCGGGGTGCCGCGATGGCGGCGCAGCACTTCGGTCATCTGCGAACCGACCGTGTAGGCCGGGTTCAGGCTGGTCATCGGCTCCTGGAAGATCATCGCCATGCGATCACCACGCAGGCGCTCCATCTCGCGCTCGCCAAAGTTACCGATCTCTTCGCCAGCAAAGCGCAGCGAGGAGGTCTCGCGCACCGAGCCCTTGGGCAGCAGCCCCATGACGGAGAGAGCGGAGATCGACTTGCCGCAGCCGCTCTCACCCACCAGGCAATGCGTCTCGCCCTTGTTGACCGACATCGAGGCCCCGCGCACCGCAGCGGTGCTGCCGATCGTCACGCGCAGGTCGCGCACTTCCAATAAAGCGGTCATCGCGAAAGGTCCGTACCCAGCATGTCGCGCAGCGCATCGCCCAGCAGGTTCACGCCCAGTACCAGCACAAACAGTGCCGCGCCAGGGATCATGATTACCCACGGGCTGAAGAACATGTATTCCTTGGCCTCCGAAATCATCAGCCCCCAGGACGGCAGCGGCGCCGGCACGCCCAGGCCGAGGAACGACAGCGCGGCCTCGAGCAGGATCGCCAGCGCCATCTCCAGGGTCGCCACCACGGCAAGATGGGTGGCGATGTTCGGCAGCACCTCGCGTGTCAGCACCCACCAGCGCGACACGCCGGAACACCAGGCGGCCGCCACATAGTCGAGGTTGCGGATCTGGCTGGTGGTGGAGCGCGCCACCACGGCGAAGCGGTCCCACAGCAGCAGGCCGAGCACCAGGATCACCAGCATCAGGCTCGTGCCGTGCAGCGCCGCCACCGCGAGCGCCACCAGCACCGCCGGAATAGACAACCGGGTGGTGATGGCGAACACCACCGCGTCGTCGACCTTGCCGCCGTAGAACCCGCCGAGCACGCCGAGCGTGATGCCGATCAGCCCGGAGGTGATGACAGTCAACACGCCGATCATCATGGAAATCCGCGCGCCATAGATAAGCCGCGACAGGTAATCGCGCCCCAACTGATCGGTGCCGAGGATGTTGCGCGGGTCGCTGCCCTCCATCCAGAAGGGCGGCACCAGCCGGCGCTCCAGGTCGATCACGAAGGGATCGTGCGGCACCACCCATGGCGCGAACACGGCCAGGATCGCGCAGATACCCACGATGCCGGCGCCGACCACAAAGCCCCAGTTGCGCAGCAGGCGAAGGCCGCGGCCAGATGTCATTGCCATGCCGCTCATGCCGTGCGCAGCCTCGGGTCAAGCACGGCGTTCAGCAGGTCCGCCAGCAGGGTGAGTCCAATGTAGAGCAGCGCCAGTACCAGGACCACGGCCTGCACCACGGGGAAGTCGTTCTTGCTGATGCTCTCCCACGCCAGGTAGCCGACACCGTGCAGGGCAAAGACCGTCTCGATGACGACCGAGCCACCGAGCATGAAGCCAAGCTGCACCGCGGCGATGGATACCACCGGGATAGCGGCGTTGCGGAAGCCATGCTTCACCAGAATGGACATGCGCGTGAGCCCCTTGGCCCGCGCCGTGCGGATGTAGTCCGAGGACAGCGCCTCGATCATGCCGCTGCGCGTCAGGCGCGTCAGCGACGGGATGGCCGAGAAGGCCAGAACGACCCCGGGCATCACGAAGTGCTCCCATGATCCGGTGCCGGAGATCGGCAGCCAGCCCAGTTGCAGCCCAAAGACGATCATCAGGATGAGCGCGAGCCAGAATGACGGCATCGCCTGGCCGATCAGCACCACCAGCGTCACCAACCGGTCCACCCAGGAGCCTTCGCGCACCGCCGAGAGGATGCCCAGCGGCAGCGAAATCACCAGGGCGATGGCCAGCCCCACCAGGCCGAGCGTCATGGTTATCGGAATGCGCGTTGCGATCAGGTTCGACACCCGGTCACGGAAGAAGAAACTTTCGCCGAAATCGCCCTGCACCGCCCGGAAGAGCCAGTCGAAGTACTGAATCCACAGCGGCCGATCCAGGCCGTAGACTTGGCGAATGGTCGCGATGTCCTCCTGGGAGGCGTTCGGGCCGGCGATGGAAATCGCCAGGTCGCCGGAAAGCCGCGTGAGGAGGAAAGTGATCGTCAGCACTGTCAGCGCAACGAGCACCGCGACCGCGAAACGTCGGAGGAAGAAATAAAACATGCTGGCGGCAAACTAGGGGCCTCAGACGTGGGGGACAAGGCCCAACCGTGCAGAAAGCCCCGCGGAAGGACAAGGTTCCCGCCGTGGCCATAGAGCCGTCCTCAGGGAGCGGACAGGACGGTCAGGCCGCCTGTGCGCGGCTCCATGCCGACGGGGTTCCGGCCCACGGGGTTCCGGTGGCACCCGGGCGCAGGCGCGCACGCAGCGCATGGTCAACCGCACGCGCCGTCAGGGCCATGCTGGTGAGGGTCGGGCTGTGCAGCGGCAGCGACGGGAACGCCGCGGCGTCCGTCACGAACAGCCCCGGCGCATCCCAGCATTCATTGAACGGATCCAGCACCGAGGCATCCGGCGACAGCCCCATGCGCGCCCCCCTCCTTCGTGCACGGCCGCGCCCGGTACGGGCGGCCCCGTATCCAGCCACCTCACCTTCACGGCCGCACATCGCCGCCAGTTCGGCAATGGCGCGGGACTGGCGCGCGGCGGTAGCGATCTCGGCGCTGTTCGGTTGGCAATCGATCCGCAGCACTGCGCTGCCAAACGCATCGCGCCGCCAGGGATGCAGTGTCACCCGAGGCACCCGCACCGACCACGATGGCGTCCCACTCACGCCGCCCAGGGTATTCCCGCCACGACCGCGGGGCCCAGTCTTCCGCGAAGCATCGCCGCGAGGCCGGCTCATCCGGTTGTGCCGGATTGTCCCTGGTGAGGGGAAGGCCTGCGCTGCACGAAAGGTCAGACATTGCGGGCAGTCGTTCCTCGATTGAGCGACCGTTCAGCCGTGTGCAACGGCAAGCCTGCCCCCGCTCGGCAGGCTGCCGCATATTTTCGTTGATGTTCGTTAACTTCATGTCAGTCCAACAGAGGCCCCGGCCGGGGGCGAGGCGCCGACAGGGCAGCCTTCGCCGCGCGGCCGAAACCCGTTCAGGCCGGCGGAGCCCATTCGTGCCAGGGCGCGATGCGGGGGTCGCGCTGGCGCTGGACGTAATAGGGGATGAAGGGCCGGTAGGCTTCGAAGACGCGGCGTAGTTCGCCGACCGGTTCGTCGTGCTGGTCCACCCGGAGGTCGATACGCGCGAACCGGTCCTGGTCGTAGACCAGCAGCGCTGCGGAAACCTGGCCGCCCACCTGCCCGCCGGCGTCACGACCGTCCTCGAGCGCCAGCATCAACCGGTCCTCCATCGCCTGGCCGGCGGTGGTGGTGAAGCGAGCGCGCATGGCGTCGAGCGTCTGCACCCCCGGCAGGACATTGCCCAGCACGATGAAGCCGTCATGGATTTCGTGGCCGGCCCATGCCGTGTTGGCCGTCCCGGTGCGCGCGGCCGCATCGCCGTCGTCGTCGATCACGGCAAGCTGGCGGTGCTCGGCGTGCGGGTCGTTGCGCGCGAGCATGTCCACCACCATCGCCGCCTTGTGGCCCTGGGCCAGCAGGCGCATGGCATATTGGCCCAGCCGGGCATCGGCGCGGGACATGATGGCCACAACGCCCAGCCTTGCGGCGGCGAACGGCACGCGCGCACCGACGGCGAAGGAACGTGTCGCCGTCGCGATGCCGAGCATGCGCGTGGCGGGGCAGCGGGCGAGGATCGAAAACGTCATCTCAAGGCTCCCCTTCATTCCATCGTCGCGCGCCGCGACGCCTGTTTCGAGTCGCTATGCCCCGCCGCGCAGCACGGGCCGGTCGCCGCAGATCGTCACCCGGTGCCCGTAGCGCTTCTGCGGGTAGTAGTCCCACATCGCCTGATGCATCGTCGCCCGGTTGTCCCAGAAGGCGATCGAGTTCGGCTGCCACTTGAAGCGGCAATGGAAGCGCGCCTGCTCGGCATGGTCGAACAGCATCCCCAGCACGCTGTCGCTCTCCGCCTTGGAAAGCTGCGCGATGCGCGAGGTGAAGCCGCGGTTGACGAACAGCGCCCGCCGGCCGGTTTGCGGGTGGGTGCGCACCACCGGATGCTCCGACTCCGGAAAGCGCATGTCGGCGGTTTTGTCGCGATACTGATGGTTGGCCGATTTCAGGCTGGTGTGCACCGCCGTGCAGCCTTCCAGGAACCGCTGCATCGCCGGCGACAGCGTTTCGAATGCCGCGTACATGTTGGCGAAGCTGGTGTCGCCGCCGCCATTCTCGGGAACCTGGTGAATGTGCAGGATCGAGCCCATCGGCGGCTCCTCGTCGCACGACACGTCGGAGTGCCACACCTCGCCGGCCACCCGCTTGGAGTTCTCGTCGGCCTTGACCACCAGGATCTCGGGGTGCGCGGCGATGGCCTTGGGCGCGTTCGGGTGGATATGCAGCTTGCCGAAATGGGCGCCGAAGGCCTTGTGCTGCTCCACCGTCATCTTCTGGTCGCGGAAGAAGATCACCAGGTTGTCGAGCAGCGCTTGATGGATTTCCTCGTATTGCTGGTTGCCGATCTGCCCGCCCAGATCGACGCCGAATATCTCCGCGCCGATGGTCGGCGTGAGCTTGCGTACTTCGATGGTCCGATAATCCATGGCCGGTATCCTCCCCTTTGCGCCGCCGGTTCGTTGGAAGGAACACTAGGCCCCGCCCGCCCCGGCGGTCTAGCCGCGCAGCACCGTGGGCGGCGAGACCGCATATCGCGCGAGCACCTCGGGATCGGGATCGTGCCCCAGCCCTGGCCCCTGCGGCACCGCCATCCGCCCACCCTTGGCCACCACGGCGTCGTGGTAGGGGCTGGCGTCGAGGTCCATGAACAGCCGCTCGAACGGCTGGTCCGGCGCCAGCCGGGCATGCAGGTGCAGCGACGCCAGGAAGCCAGGGCCGAAATACGCGCAATGCGGGATCAAGCGGACGCCGCGCGCCTCGGCCAGGCCAGCGATCGCCAGCATGCCGGTCACGCCGCCGATCTTGGCAACTGATGGCTGCGCCACATCGAGCGCCCCGGCATCGAAGGCATTGCGGAAATCCATCAGCCCCTGCGCGTTTTCCCCGGCGGCGATCGGGATGCCGCCTTCGCGCCGCACCCGGGCGATGCCCTGGAAATCCTCCGGCGGCCACACCGGCTCCTCCAGCCAGGCGAGGTCGAGCGGGCGCAGCCGGCGGGCCATCTCAAGCGCTTCGTCCACCGTCCACGGGCAATTGGTGTCCAGCATGATGCGCGGTTCGGCGCCCGCCGCCGCCCGCGCCGCCGCGACCGGCTCATAGGCGATTTCATGCAGCTTGAGGTGGCGGTAGCCCTGCCCCACCGCCCGCTCCACCGCCGCGGCGATGTTGGCGGCATCGCCATAGCGCAGCAGGCTGGCATAGGTCGTGTGCGATGTGGGCGGCGTCGCCCCCAGCAGGCGCCACAACGGCAAGCCGGCCTGCTTGCCCGCGATGTCCCACAGCGCCACGTCCAGGGCCGAGAGCGCGTGCACATGCGGGCCGTTGCGGCCGAACACGTGCAGCATCTGGCCCATGCGCCGGAACAGCCCGGAAATGTCGCGCGCATCCTGGCCCAGGAGCGCCGGCCCGAGATGCGTGTCGATCACCGCGCGCGTCGCCGGGCAGCTGGCATGGCCGAAGCCTTCACCCCACCCCTCCAGCCCCTGGTCGGTCACCACGCGCAGGTAGAGCGTGTTCATGCTCGGCCAGCCGGAGCCGGCGAAGCGCACCACGGGCGAGCCGATGTTGAACGGCACCGCGATATGGTGGGTCTCGATAGCGACGATCTTCATGGCGCAGCTCCTTCGCGGACCAACCAATGGACGGCCGAACGGGTCTGGTTGCTGACGCCCGCCCCAATGCGGTGGCGAGTATGGGCAGCCCGCTGGTCCGCGGCAAACGCGGGGGGGCCACCTGCCACCACGCCGCCATCAACCCCGCAGCCGGGCCACGCAATCCGCGACCAACCGCTCCATCGTGGCGAACACCCGCACGCCGGCTTGCTCCAGCGCCGCGCGCTTGGAGTGCATGGTGCCGGTGGCGCCGAAGGTGAGCGCGCCGGCATGGCCCATGGCCACGCCCTCCTTGGCCTCCTGGCCGGCGATCACTGCGAAGACCGGCTTGGCCGCATCCGCGCCGGCCGCGGCCGCGGCGAGTGCTGCAGCGAACTGCTCCTCCTCGTCGCCGCCGACCTCGCCCACCAGCACGATGGCTGCCGTGCGGGCATGGGAAAGGAACGGGTCGAGCAGGTCGGCAAAGCGCACGCCCTTCACCGGGTCGCCGCCTACGCCCACCCAGAGCGACTGGCCGAGCCCGGCCTGGGCCAGCCGCCAGCCGATCTCATAGGACAGCGTGCCGCTCTTGCTCATGATCGCCACCGGGCCGGGGCGAAGCGCGGCGTCGGGGAGAAAGCCGAGCTTCATCTCGCCGGGCACGGCGAGGCCCGGCGTGGAGGGGCCAACCCAGGTGGCGCCGGCGGCACGCACCGCCCGGCCCACCGCCAGCGCGTCGTGCACCGGCACGCCCTCGGCAATCGTCACCACCAATCGGATACCGGCTTCCAAAGCCTCCTGCACCGCCGCGCGCACGTCGGCAGGCGGCACCATGGCGATGGATGCGACCGCCCCCGTCGCGGCGACGGCGGCGGCGCAGTCACGGAACACCGGCACGCCGTCGATCTCGGCCAGGTCGTCGCGCGTCGCGGTGCCGGCGACGATGTTGGTGCCATAGGCGCGCATGCCCGCCGCATGGCTGCGGCCCATCCGCCCACTGATGCCCTGCATCAGCACCGGCGTTGCGCGCGACAGGGTGGCGATCATGCGGCCGCCCTCGCGACGCGGGCGAGTGCGGCGTCGAGTTCCTCCTCGACCGCCAGGCCCGGCATCCGCTCGGACAATACGCGCCGCGCCTCCGCCGCGCCGCGGCCGACGAGGCGGGCGACAATGGGAACCCGCAATGCCGGCGTCTGCTCCACGGCGTCGGCCAGCAGGCGGGCGAACTCGCCGAGGTCGGTGATGCCGGCGAAGATGTTCACCAGCACCACCTTCACGCGCGGAGCCGCGGCGATCCATTCAAGCACCCGGATCAATCGGGCGGGGCTGCCGCGCAACTGGCCAGTGCGGATGTCGAGGAAGTTAAGCGGCTTCATGCCGCGCGCGGTCATCTCGTCCACCAGCATCATCGACAGCCCGGCGCCAGTGGTGACCAGGCCGACCTCTCCCTCGGGGTCAAGCTCCACATAGTCGAACCCTTCGTCGAGCTTGCGAACTGCGTCGGCGTAGATGCCGGGGCGGGCACGCAACAGGGCGGCGAGTTCCGGCTGACGGTCGAACGCGTTGAGGTCCACCACCACCTTGGCGTCCCCGGCGACGCAGCCGTGCCCGCCGACGAACAGCGGGTTGATCTCCGCCAACAGCAATTCATGGGACAGCATCAGGCCGGCAAGCCGGCGCCCGGTTGCCACCAGCGCACCGCGCCACGCGTCTGGCTCGCGGGCGGCGAGTTCGGCGAAAGCGGCCGCGATTGCATCCGCGTCGGGCGGGCACAGGCGGCTTTCGACATTGTCTGCCTGCTCGATGTCCACGCCGCCTGCCGCCGAGAACAGCGCGCGCACCCCATACCCCGCCGGATCGATCACCAGCGCCAGGTAACGCTCCATGCCTGCCGCCGCCTGCTCCACCAGGCAGGCCTGCACCGCGTGGCCCTTGAGGCGCAGGCCAAGCTGGCGAGCGAGTGCTGCGTGCACCGCTTCGGCGTCGACACAGCGCACCACCCCGCCGGCCTTGCCGCGCCCGCCCACCGGCACCTGTGCCTTGACCATCCACGGGCCCGCCCCGGACAGCGCCAGGCTCTCGCCCTTGCCCACCACGACACCGGCAGGCACCTGGATGCCCGCCTGCTGGAACAGCGCCTTGCCGTCCGCCTCGACCAGTAGCATCAGCCCCGCCCCTCCCTCAAAACGTCCCCAGCCCGAGGATGCCCTGCACCCCATCGACATCGCGCACCAGCTTGCGCCCGATGAGGTCGCGCAGCGTCTCCGTGGCGCCGCCCCCCAGCGAGCCGTAGCGCGCGCCGCGGTAGAGGCGGGAAACCAGGTATTCGTCGGTGAAGCCGTAGCCGCCGTGCAGCTGCACCGCCTCGCTGGTCACCCGGATGGCCATCTCGTTGCAGAAGACCTTGGCGGTGGCGGCCTGGAACGGGTCGGGGAAGGGGTCGGCGGTGAGGCAGGCGCGGTAGAGCAGGCCGCGGGCGGCCTCGATGTCCTTGTACATGTCGGCGAGCTTCCAGCGCACGCCCTGCTTGTCGGCGAGCGGGCCGCCCAGCACCTCGCGCCCGCGCACGTAGACGACGGCCTCGTCGAAGGCGCCCTCGGCAAGTCCCAGCGAAATCGCCGGATTCAGGCAACGCTGGGTGTTGAAGGCGCTGAGCAGGCGCTTGAAGCCGTCCTCGCGGATCACGAGGTTCTCCGGCGGCAGCTCGCAATCATCGAACTGCACCTCGTGCAGGTTCTCGCCGCCCATCGTGTGGTAGGTGCCGGTCACCTTGAGCCCCGGCGTGCCCTGTTCCACCAGCACGCAGCCAATGCCCTCGCGGCCCGGCCGGCCGTCGATGCGGGTGAACACCACCAGCATGCCGGCCTCCGGTGCGCGGCTGATCAGGGTCTTGGTTCCGCGCAGCACCAGCCGGTCGGGCAGAACGCGGGTGTTGGTGCGGAAATTCGCCACGTCGGTGCCAGCATGCGGCTCGGTCATGCAGATGGCGAGGATGCAGTCGCCGCTGACCACGCGCGGCAGGATGCGGCTGCGGATGGCTTCCGGGGCGTAGCGGGCGATGACCCGCGTCTGCACCCCCGCCTCGCCCAGCACCGCCATCGCCGT
>Ga0105053_10002325_pt1 | contig 29671 bp, 22 predicted proteins | sample BON01_FD_78093 | JGI IMG/M metagenome (GOLD analysis project Ga0105053, IMG submission 78093) | Freshwater microbial communities from Lake Bonney liftoff mats and glacier meltwater in Antarctica - BON-01 | ecosystem: Environmental > Aquatic > Freshwater > Ice > Glacier meltwater | place: Lake... | reverse complement strand
TAGACTTCTTCATGGTGGTTGAGCTTTCTTCGGTTCAGGTTGAGGATGTCGAGAACCCGCATTCTGGGCCCACGACTGCTTCAACCACCAACTCAACCTTCAACTACGGGCGGGACATCCTCGCAAAGCTGAAGCCGACCATCGTGAACGCGGCGATTTTCAGCAGGTTGCCGATGAAACCAAAAAACCCCAGCGTGGCAACGACGTTTTCCTTGTTCAGATCCTTGCGGATGATCAGCGCGCCGAGTACCGGTGCGATGACGCCGACGATCATGTTCAGCGCGCCGGTGATGAAACCCAACGGCACAAAAGCCCACAGCGGAAACTCCTTGGGCGCGAAGCGTTTCAGGTGGCGCAGGAACAGTGTCAGCAGCACAAAAAAACCGATCAGGACCTGCACCAGTTCTTTCGGCATACCCTGAAATGCCCACAGTCCGAGCGCGACGCCGAACGGCATCAGCAGGCTGAAGCGGATGATCAGCGGCCACGCCATGTGTTTGCGGAACAGCCATACGCGCCAGGTGTTGGAAGCGAGCTGGACGACGCCGTGTGCCGGTATGGCCGCAGCGGGCGGCAGAAACAGCAGCATCAATGCGATGAGTATGGTGCCGCCGCCGGCACCGGCTACTGCAGTCAGTGCGGAAGTAAAAAATGCCGCGGCACAGAGCAGGCTGATGTCCATCCAGTTCATTTTTATAACCTGTTGATTTTATTTATTAAATTAAAATTTCCACGCGGCGAGCCCAGCGCCGGGTCGAACATGCCCGGTAGCGGTGTTGCCGGTGCTGTTCAGACGCGTGCGGGTTCCGCCACCGCAGCCGGTTCATCCGGCAGCAGCAGCACGATCGCAGCCTTGATGGCGGCGACGCCGGCGAGTATCCACAGTGACGTCGAGAATCCGATGGTCTGGACCATGGGGCCCAGCGCCCACACTGCCAGAGAACTGAAACCGAAGGCCACCGTCAGTCGCATGCCGGCGACACGTGAACGCAGCCGGTCGTCGACGTAACGCACGATCATGGCATCGGTGAAGGGAATGGCGCCAAAGACGAAGATCATCACGGCCAGCAACGCAATGAACAGCCCCCAGCTCTGTGAGTGTGCCGCCCAGATCAACAGCGGGATCTGGATGATTGATATCCATACCTGCAGCGGTTTGAAAGCCACACGGTCGATCAGCCGGCCAACAACGATCTGTGCAAACGAAGCGATGGTGTAGATCACCGCGAGCATGATGCCGATGGTGGCGGGATCATCCAGCACGCCGGTAAATCCTGCCGCGAGCAGATGGGCGTTGCCGTTGGTGGTGAAGTTGAACAGGATGGTGCTGACGGCTGCTGCAGCGGTCATCACTGCAAAAGCGCGCACCAGCATCTGCGGGGACAGTGCGACCTGGGCCTTGCCGCCTTTGCGTTTTGAAGGTGACTCGGTTTCCCTGGGGCACACCATGGCGAAGACGATGCCGCAAGCGATGGCAATGACGCCTGGCACGATAAAGGCGGTGCGCCAGCCTATCCATTGCACCAGGAAGCCGGTGACCAGTGCGGCCACGGCGATGCCGAGGTTGCCGGCGAGTCCGTTAAGTCCGATCACCGCGCCCGGGTTCGGTACACCCTGCACCAGCATCGGGATGCCCACCGGATGGTAAATCGCGGCGAAGGTGCCCAGCAGCGTCAGTGCCGCGGCGAGTTGCCAGGCGTTCTGTGTTGCGGCGACCAGCAGCGCAGCCACGCCCATGCCCACAAAAAAGATGATCATCATGATGCGCCGGCCCCACAGGTCGCCGAGGCGTCCCGCCGGAAGCGCACCGAGGCCGAACATGGCGAAGGCGCCGACGCCGTAGGGCATCAGGTCGGTCCAGTTGGCATGACCGAACGCGATGGCGATCGAAGATACTGCAGTGGCAAAAATCAGCAGGAACATGTGATCGACCGCATGGCCGATGTTCAGCAGCAGCTTGACGGGGCCGGGGAGTCCGTCGGAATTGGCAGTGGTTTGCGTAGTAGTAGTCATAGGGCCCGAGTGTGCTTGAGATACAATCGTCTTGCTTTCGAATATTTACCTCAAACATGCGCAAAATGGACAAAGTTGTGAGGCACCGTGGGTAAATCCGTGCAACGCAAAACCGTTGCCGCCGTAATGACTGCGCCCGAAAGTCCAGTGCTCGGTGATCTGACGCGGGCGGTTGTTACACGGCGCACGTCATACCCCAAAGGCCACCATATCAAGCCGCACTGGCACGACCGGGCGCAATTCGTGTTCGCGGTGGCGGGAACAATGCGGGTGCGCACGGCGCGCCATGCGTGGATCGTGCCGCCCAGCCGCGCGTTGTGGGTGCCGGCGCAGACAGTGCACGAGATCCAGATGTACGGAGTGGTCGACATGCACAGCCTTTATGTCGATGCGTATGCGGCGGAGGGCATGCCCGCATCCTGCGCGGTGCTTGACGTTACGCCGTTGCTGCGTGAACTGATCGTGCGCGCGGCAGCGCTGCCCGAAACCTGCGATGAGCACGACGACGACGATCTGCTACTGCGGCTGTTGATGGTCGAAATCCGCCGCCTGCCGCCCTGCGCGCTGGACTTGCCGCTGCCCGGGAGCGCGGACCTGATGCAGTTGTGCGAGCGCATACTTGCCGACCTGTCCACGCGCCGGCCCTGCGGTTTTGATGCCGATGACATGAACACCAGCACGCGCACGCTGTACCGGCGTTTTCTGCGCGAAACGGGGATTACCTTCGCGCGCTGGAAGCAGCAGGCGCGGTTGCTCGAATCCATACGCCGACTGGCCGAAGGCGCGCCGGTGACGAAGGTGGCGGTTGACCTCGGATATGAAAGTCCCGGCGCGTTTTCAACCATGTTCCGGCGCGCGTTGGGCGTGGCACCGCGCGCGTTTAACGCGGACTAATAAAAACGCCGCGCAGCACGCGGCGCTTTTATTAGGTGAGGTGCAATCAACAAGGGTTATTTTGCGCTTGCGCCCGATGCATTGACCAGGTCGCCGATACGTTTGGTTTCGCTGGCGCGCCAGGCATCGAGTGCCTTGCGGTCACCGCCATTGGCCTCGATGCCCAGCACTTTCAGCTTTTCGCCAAAGCCCGGGTCTTTGACGGCTTTGACGACCTCGGCACTGATCTTTGTGAGCAGGGCATCCGGTGTGCCTGCGGGTGCGACCAGGCTGTACCAGCCGTACATTGCGTAACCGGGCACGTATTCCGAGATGGCAGGCACGCCGGGTAGCAACGGTGCGCGCGTGGGGGTGGTTACACCCAGCGCCCGCAGTCGGCCGTTTTCTATATGGGGTTTGGCTGCGGGAAAGACGGCGTAGGTGAGTTGTACTTCGTTCGATATCACGTCAGTTATTGCCTGTGCGATGCCTTTGTACGGTACGTGCAGCATGTTGGTGCCGGTGAGTTGGGTAAACAGAACGCCGCTCAGGTGCTCCGATGCGCCGGTGCCGGCCGAGCCGAAACGCAACTGCCCCGGGCTTTTCTTCGCCAGCGCGATCAATTCCGGTATCGATTTCACAGGCATGCTGGGATTGACTACCTGTACGAACGGCACGGTGCCGAGCAGGCTGATCGACTGGAAATCCTTGGCCAGGCTGAAATTGAGGTCTTTGAATACTGAGGTGGCGACAAACAGTTGCGAGGTCAGCACCATCCAGGTGTAGCCATCGCGGTTGGCAAGCAGTGCCGTTTCCGCGCTGACCACGCCTGCGGCACCGGGGCGCGCATCAACAACGAGACGTTGTCCCCAAACCTGGAGCAGTCGGTCGGCCAGCACGCGCGAAATGATATCGGGGCCCGAACCCGCGGCGCTGCCGATGATAATGCGGATGGGCTTCTCGGGATATTTCGATGCATCTGCAGCATGGGCCGCGGATATTCCCAGCAACACAGGCACCATAAGTGCGGTCATCAATCTTGAGATACGCATTTCAACTCTCCTCTTATATGTTTTGTGAAGAACCGCTTTGCACCGGGTGCTAATGACAGTCGCAAACGGTCGGTCGCGAACGCATGGTGAATGCCAGATGACTATGATGCGGACCGGGAGCGTATTTGTCCATACCCGTGGCGATGGAGCGGTGTGACGGCGCTATGAGCGCGGTGATTTTGTCAGCAGCAGCACGATGTCTGCAGACGGCAAAGGTTTGCTCATCAGATAGCCCTGCATCTGGTCGCACCCCAGTGCGCGGAGGATACTCACCTGGGATTCATTGTCCACGCCCTCGGCGACCACTTCGAGGCCCAGTGTATGAGCGAGCTGGATAATCATGGTGACTATGTTTTTGCTCTGTACATTGCTGCCCATTTCGATGATGAACGAGCGGTCGATTTTCAGGCTATGTATGGGCAGCCGGGCGATGTAACTCAGCGACGAATAGCCAGTGCCGAAATCGTCCAGCGCGACACGCACCCCCATGTCGCGGACGGCCTGCAGCTTTTGGGCCACGTCCTGGAAATTTTCCATGATCACGCTCTCGGTAATTTCGAGGTCGAGCATGATGCCGGCGCCGTGAAATGCCTCAATCGCATTCTTCACGGTGTCCACAAAATTGTGCTGCCGCAACTGGATCGAAGATACATTGACCGCGATGCGCGGCGGGCGCTGGCCCTGTGCTGCCCATTTTTTGTGGTCGGCGACGGCCCGCCACATGGCCCACTCGCCCGCTTCCAGTATCAATCCGGTTTCTTCCAGCAGCGTAATGAACTTGATTGGCGGAACCAGGCCCGCATCCGGATCCTGCCAGCGGATCAGCGCTTCCAGTCCGGTTATGGTCCGCGTGCGCACATCGACCTTGGGCTGGTAATGAAGCACGAACTGGTCGAGATCCAGCGCGCGGCGCAGCTTGTGTTCCAGCACCAGGGTTTCAGCGACACGGGCGTTGATTTCCGGCCTGTAAAAACAGCATCTCTCACCGGTTACCTTTGCTTTCTTGAGCGCAGCTTCGGCATTGCGGAGCAGGGTTTCGGCATCGGCGCCGTCATCGGGATACATCGCAACGCCCAGGGTGAAGGCCAGCGTGAGTTCCTGCCCGTCGACGGTGACCGGATTCTGCAGCGCCTGGTCTGTCAATTGCTCGAGCCGGTGGGCCACGTCGGCGGGATCCGTGACCGCGGGTATGATGCTGGCAAAACAGTCTGCGGTGATGCGGGCGAGATTTTCCGGGTGTCTGGTGATTTCCCGCAATTTTCCGGCCACCCGCTTCAGTACTTCGTCTCCCGCCTGCCGGCCCAGCGTTTCGTTGATCAGCCGGAAGCGCTGGACGTCGCCCAGCACCACCGCAATCTTGCCGGAGGTATCGTCGGCCGCATGAATTGCCTGTGACAAATGCTCCAGATACAGTGTGCGATTGGGCAGGCCGGTGACGACATCGTAATAGGCGAGGTAATTGGCCTGTTCGACTTTGCCCAAGTATTCCAGTGCGAACGAAATATCGCCGGCAAGTTCGGTCAGCAGTTTGACTTCTTCGGCATCAAAAAAGTCGATTTCCCGGGCGAGCAGTAGAAAGACCCCGGCAACTTCGTCGTCCACAAACAGCGGCAGTGTGATTACCGAGCGAAAGCCGAGCTCGACGGCAGTCGCCCGGCGCGGGCTCTGAAAGCGGGTATCCAGCGTAAGGTTGTTGACGACGACGGCTTTGCGGCTGCGGATTGCACGTCCGACGGTACCCTGTCCCTCCGGCACATCGCGCGCGGTTGGCTTGAGTTTGGCCCACTCTGCATTCGGCTCGTAACCTGCCCAGGCCAAGGGTGTCACGTCGTGCGTTGCCGGATCGTAGAGGCCGATCCAGGCCTTGCCGAAACCGCCATCTTCGACGGCAATGCGGCAGGCCTCATTGAGCAACTGCTGGCGATTGCGTTCGCGCACGATCAGGGTGTTGATGCCGGAGAGTACGGCGTAGACCCGGTTGAGGCGTTTGACCTTTTCTTCGGCCTGCTTGCGTTTGCTGACGTCCTGCATGGCGCCAATCATGCGCACGGCCTTGCCGGAAGCATCGCGGCTGACGAAACCACGATCGTAAATGTCGGCATACGTGCCGTCGTGTCGCCGGAATCGGTATTCGTCCGTCCAGTTTTGTTCGCTCCCGTCGATGACTGCGTGTATGCCGGATTCCACGCGGTGCAGGTCTTCCGGGTGTATGCGCAGCGTCCATGATTCCGGCCCGGGCTCAAGATCCTTCCGCGGATAACCGAATAACGAGGTGAAACCTTCATTCCACCACACGGTACCTTGCCTGAAATCCCAGTCCCAGATGGCGTCATTGGTTGCTTGCGACACCAGCAGAAAACGTTCTTCAATAGTGAGCAAATTTCCTGAAGCCCGATGACTATGGATGGCAATGGCGGCGGTATGGGTTGCCAGTTCGATCAGGCGTGTGTGTTCTGCATCAGGCCCGCGTGGTTGGCGGTAATAGATGGCAAAAGTGCCGAGTAAATGCTGATGTTCGTCGAAAATGGGAGTGGACCAGCAGGCACGCAGGCCGTGAGGCAATGCCAGATGACGGTAATCGACCCACAGCGGATCTATCGCAATGTCTTCGACGATGACCTGTTCGCGGCGGTAGGCGGCCGTGCCGCAGGATACGGCGACCGGGCCGATGGCGGAACCGTCGAGTGAGCGCACGAACTCGTCCGGCAGGCTGGGCGCCGCGCCATGCCGCACGTGTACGCCGTCGGCATCCAGCAGCAGTATGGAGCACAGCATGTCGCCGGATTGCTGCTCGATGAGACGGCAGATGGCATCCAGGGATTCGGGCAACGTGCGGCCAGCGCCTATGCCCTCGAGTATGTCCTTCTGTCCGGAGAGCAGGTGGTTCGCCTGGTCGAGCGAGTCGAGCATGTGATTGAACTGTCCGGCGACGCCGGCGATCTCCGCGGTGCCGGTGCCGGTGCCGGTGCCGGTGACTGCGATCCGCGTAACGGTCTTGCCCTCGACAACCTTGTGGGCACCTGCGGTGATCGCGTCTATCGGTCGGGTAATCCTGCGCGCAAACAGCAAGGCCAGCAGCGTGGCGGCAAACAGTGCGAACAATGCAGTCGCAAACAGGCGCCTCAGGTCCGCAGTGGATTGCGCCAGCGCGGCCTGGCTCGGAATGCCGACGTAAACCACCCACCCCAGCAGGCGGGTGGTGGCAATTCCGGAAATCCGGGACACGCCATCCGCAGAGACAGTTTCTGAGCCGTACTCGCGCTTTTCCAGTGCGCGCTGAAAATTGGGTCGATCAGCCAGATTAACGCCAACCCATTTCTGCGGATCGACGGAGCATGCCAGTATCTGGCCATGCTGGTTGAGCAAGGTTGTTACGGAGCCTGGGGCCAGCGCTCTGGTGACGAAAATTTCATGAAAGATTTCCAGTTCCGTAGACAGGGCAATGACCGCCAGCACGGAGCCGTTGTCGCCGACGACCGGACGCGACGCGACCAGAATATGTTTGCCGGAGACGCGCGAGAGGATCGGATCGTCTACCACCAGTTCTTTTCGGGTCAGACCGCCCCGGAAGTATTTGCGATCAGAAAAATTGAATTTCCCGCGGTCTTCAGGCAGAATTTTTATGGAATTGATCGGTTTGCCATCGGTTTGCCATCGGTTTGCCATCGGTTTGCCATCGGTTTGCCATCGGGCGTCATGACCCAGATGTCGCGCACGTAGGCCGGGAGCCCGGAATACAGCGCGCGCAATTTTTCGTCGTTGATTTTTATGGCTGAAAGGTCGCGGACAATCAACGCGGTCGCTGAGCGCAGTACGGAGTTTATGTTTTCCAGATGATTGTCGACGCGGGCGCTGATGATGCGGGCATGGGCGAGCGTATCGTGCAGCGCATTTTCGCGCGCAAGATCCCGCTGCTGTTTGATGTTGTAGGCAACAAACAGCAGCAACGGCGTAATGGTTGCCAGCAGCAGTGCAAACAACTGCGTGCGGATCGTCCAGTATTGCTTCACGACAGTCCTTTAATCAGTGATCTGCCTGTGCCCGGAATCCTATATTTTCTTCCCTAATCCGGGCTTGCATCCAAGTAACACTACAACAGAATTATTATGGCGCCCGCCGCCGGATAGTTCTAATTGTCGCAATGTCGCAATTTAATTCTATTCTGGTTATGCGCTGTTTGCTCCAGAGAAAACGCCGCGAGTCCGCGGCGTTTTTCACGATATGACAAGCAGGTTATATGCGCTCAAACACCGCCGCGATGCCCTGGCCGCCGCCGATGCACATGGTGACCAGCGCGTATTTGCCGCCGGTGCGTTGTAGCTCGTAAAGCGCCTTGACGGTGAGCAGGGCGCCGGTGGCGCCTATGGGATGGCCGAGGCCGACGGCGCCGCCGTTGGGGTTGGTTTTCCTGGGGTCGAATTTGAGATCGCAGGACACGGCCAGCGCCTGCACGGCAAAAGCTTCATTGGATTCGATGACGTCCATGTCCTCAACCTTGAGGCCGGCACGTTTTAATGCGTTCTGCACCGCGGGGACGGGACCGATGCCCATGATTTTAGGATCAACGCCGGCGATGCCGTAGGAGAGCATGCGCGCCATTGGTTTCAGCCCTGCTTTTTTTGCAGCTTCCTTTTCCATCAGCACCACGGCGGCGGCGCCGTCGTTGATGCCGGAGGCGTTGCCGGCAGTGACCGAGCCGCCTTCCTTCTTGAATGCCGCGCGCAATTTGGCGAGGCTTTCGATGGTGATGTCAGCGCGCGGATGTTCGTCCTTGTCGAATATGGTGGTGCCTTTGCGGGTTTTCAGTTCCACCGGCAGGATCTGGTCCTTGAAGTAACCCTTTTCGATGGCGTTGATCGCGCGGCGATGGCTTTCAGCGGCGAATTCATCCTGTTGTTCGCGGCCGATTTTCCATTGCGCGGCAATGTTCTCCGCGGTGATGCCCATGTGCACGGTGTCGAACGGGTCGGTCAGCGCGCCCACCATCATGTCGATCACGTTGCCGTCGCTCATGCGCTGGCCCCAGCGCAGGCTGGGCATCAAGTAACCGCCGCGGCTCATGGATTCGGCGCCACCGCCGACGGCGGCGTCGCAGTCGCCGAGCAGGATGCCTTGTGCTGCAGAGACGATGGCCTGCAGGCCGCTGCCGCAGAGCCGGTTGACGGTCAGCGCTGTGGTTTCCTGGGGCAGGCCGCCCTTGATGCAGGCGACGCGCGAGAAGTACATGTCCTTGGCTTCGCCATGGATGACATTGCCGAACACCAGTTGTCCGACCTGTTTGGGATCGATCTTCGCGCGTTTGACGGCTTCCTTCACCACCTGTCCGGCGAGTTCAGTGGGCGCGACGTCCTTCAGTGCGCCGCCGTAATCACCGATGGCGGTGCGCACCCCACTGACTACGACCACTTCGCGTCCGTTATTCATAAAAATCTCCGTAACTTATTGATTATAAACGATAAATATATGGTCCCGAGAGGGCGGCCGAAGGGTAATTCGATACTGAAGTCTACGCCCTGCACTGGGGGGGTGTCGAGGCGATGCGGCAGCAGAGCAAGGTCATGTCAGTGGCGGGTAGGTTCGGCCGGCGCAGCAATGGCGGCGGCAAAAACTTCTTCGGTATCCACGGCGTCGAAGGCATAACGCCGGTTGCAGAATTCGCAGTGCACTTCGACTTCGCCGCGTTCGGCAATGATGCCGCGCACTTCGTCGAGACCGAGCATGCGCAGCATGCCGGTGACGCGTTCGCGTGAGCACGAGCAGCGGAAAAAAACCGGGTGTGGTTCGAACACGCGTAAATCTTCTTCGTGAAACAGCCGGTGCAGCAGGTCGCGCGGCGCCAGTGTCAGCAGTTCCTGTGTCTGGACTGTGGTGGCCAGATGGCTGGCGCGCGACCAGGCGTCGGTATCGGCAGTCTCGCGTTCCGGCAGTTTCTGTATTAGCAGGCCGGCGGCGCGGGTGTCGTCGCAGGCCAGCCACAACCGGGTGTCGATCTGCTCGGAAGTGGCCATGTAATGTTCCAGTGCCTCAGCGATGTTGCCAGCGTCCAGATCAACCACGCCCTGATAATTCTGTTTGCCTGATGCGGAGACCAGACTGATGGCGAAGCGGCCGTCGCCCAGCAGTGTGCGCAGATCGCCGTCGGGTATGTTGCCCTCCCATTTGGCTGTGGCGCGCATCGCGTGGTCGGCAGCGCATTCGACGACGATCAGCTTCACCGGTCCGCTGCCATGCAATTGCAGGATCAGTGTGCCGTCGAATTTGAGTGTCGCGGCGAGCAGCGCACCGGCGGCCATCAGTTCGCCCAGTATTTTGCGCAAGGGCGGCGGATAGTCGTGGCGTTCGGTAACGGCCTGCCAGGTGGCGGCGAGTTGTACCAGTTCGCCGCGTATCGGCGCGTGTTCAAAAATGAAGCGCTGCAGGGTGTCTGACATGGTTGCATTATAAATTTGATTAAAACCGGACGCTTGCGCGCCGGTTTAATGCCGGTGATTGAACGGACTGATTGCCGTTCAACCACCGGCATATATCGTACGGGCCGTTTATGTGGCTTGTTTGCTCGCGCGTTCAATCAGCCTGCAGTACAAGCGCAAAGCTATTTTTTGATTTGCCTGTGATACAGCCGGTAACGTTCGTCCTTGTCACCGGGACGATGTCCTTCCCAGATTTTCTGCCATCCCGGCGCCATCACCAGTTCATCCAATGGGTGGCCTTGTGTGAGCAGCAGGTCGCAGGAAAAACCCTGCGGTTTGATTTCGACGCGCTCGGTACGGATGTCGGCAAAATAATGCAGCATCGCGCGCTGTGTATCACCCAGGTCGCGACTTGCGAAGCATTCATATTTTTCAGGCATGGCGCGCCCCATGTCGGCAATCATGGAGCGGTAGCTTTTGGAGGCGTCTGCCCAGCCGATGAATAGCGTGGCCAGCAATGCCCAGATTACCGTGAGGCCGCTGGCCCACACGATCAGCGGCCGTTCAGCGCTGCGCTTGATTCTGGTGAGTAGCGTAAACCATGCGGCGGTGTAGGCCAGTCCCAGCAGGAACGGCAGCCATTTGAAACCGAAGTCGTAGCCGGGGCGTATGGTGTGCAAATGATTATGCAGGCGCGCGGGCATGCCCAGTTCGAGGGCGCCCCAATAGAACCAGCCGACGAAGATAAAAAAAGTAAAGGCCATGACACTGAACCAGAGCCAGCCATAGGCGGCACCCCGCCGCAGCGGTTCGATGCCGGGCACAGCGAGCAGCGCCAGGGGCAGCAGCATGGGCAAGGCATAAAGTTCGCGCGCTTCAGCAGCACTGCCCAACATCAGCAGCGTTATTATGAAACCCAGTGCAGGCAGGATGATGCCGGGGGCATTGAGCAGGTGCATGCGTCGGGCGCGCCACAATGTCCACAGGGCCAGCGGCCAAACCGGAAATGCATACCAAGGGAGGATGCGCAGGTAATAACCCAGTCCGGCCAGCATGTCGCGGGTGCCGAAGAACCGCGCGAGATTTTCGGCGGTAAGCCAGGCCTGGAACAACACCGGGTCGCGCTGGTAGAGCAGGACAGGCCAGATCACGAGCCATGGCAGGGCAACCAGCAGCGCCACACCCAGTGTGGCGGCGTAGCGGGCGGTACGCCAGCGGGTGCCGGCCAGCGGCAACAGCAGGGCAATCACGGCGATCATTACCGCTTCGGGTATGCCCTGGGTCATGAACACCAGTCCGCAGGCGGTGCCGATCCAGCAGCCGCCGGCGAGGGCGCGGCGCAGTGACAATGCGGCGCCGTAGTAGGCCATGGCGAAACCGGCGAGTGCAGCCACGTCGACGATCAGCTGATGGCCGCGTACTACTAACCCCAGGCTGCCGAGCAGCAGCAGCGTTGCGGTCAGCCCGCGGTTTGCGCCGTGCAGTTCGCGTGAGGCGAGCGCGGTGAACAGCAGGGCAAGTCCGATGTAGAGGCCGGCAACCAGGCGCGCGCCGTCGTGCAGGGGCAATATCGGTGAAAACAGCAGGGCGCTGGCCGCGGCGCTGAGATAAAACAGCGGCGGCTTGTCCATGAACGCTTCGCCCGCAATCTGCGGGATGATCCAGCTGCTGCCTTGCAGTATTTCGTAAACGGCGCCGAAGGTATAAGCCTCGTCGGGTTTCCATGGATCATGGGCAATCAGTCCCGGCAACAGCCAGGCCAGGCAGAGCAGTGCAATCAACAGAGGGCGCAGCGCAACATTCACAATCGATACTCGTTATTGTTATGGTTGCCGATTATCGCATCCATGACGGATTTTCTGTGATCCGGAAAAGATCGCAAAACAGGGTGCGCCGGGGAAGGGCACCGCACAACTCTCGATGGCAGGCGTACTTCGCAGTGTTTTCGCGCTGATCGGTCGCGGTAATCGCATGAACTGATGCTGGCCTGCGACTGGATTGACGTCGGAATGTCGCACAGTCGTGGTGCAAGGCGACTGAAACAGGTGCTGAAAACATCGTTATGCATCAGGCGAAGTTTGAATCAATATGCAGTTGAAATTTTGGTAATGCCGTTTTTGATATTGCGCATGCTGCGGCGCATTATGAGCCGTCATCATATGGAATTTTCCTTACTTATTGCATCCCGATGCCATTCGGACGTAACGTAGCCAGCGCCTCGTTTTCAATTCAGCACAGCGCTCTACTTTTAATTCACCAAGGGAGTATTCGCATGTCCAATGAACGCAGGAAATTTCTTAAAGGCAGTGCCATCGCCGCGACCGGCACGGCCATCGCCGGTTTTCCCATGATGGCCCGCGCCCAGCAGACGTTTAACTGGAAAATGACCAGCGCCTATCCCAAAGGTGCGCCGTTTTACATGGATGGTCCGGGCAGCGCCACCGACCTCGCCAAACGTATCGAAACGATGTCCGGCGGACGCCTGAAAATCCAGGTATACGGCGCCGGTGAATTGATCCCGGCGCTGGAGGGATTCGATGCGGTGCGCTCGGGCACGGTTGAAATGAATCATGCCAACAGCTATTTCTGGACCGGCAAGACTTTTGCCGCACAGTACTTCACTGCGGTGCCGTTTGGTCTGAATTTCCAGGGCATGAACGGCTGGCTGTATGACGGTGGTGGCCAGCAACTGTGGAATGAAGTGTACGCGCCGTTCGGTATGGTGGCCATGCCCTGCGGCAATACCGGCGTGCAAATGACCGGTTGGTTCCGGAAGGAAATCAAGACGGTTGCCGATTTCAAGGGTCTGAAGATGCGCATCCCCGGACTCGCCGGTAAGGTTTACGCAAGTCTGGGCGTGGATGTGAAATTGTTGCCGGGCGGCGAAATTTTTCCGGCGCTGGAGCGTGGAGTGATCGATGCTGCTGAATTCGTCGGTCCTTACCAGGATCGACGCCTCGGTCTGCAGAACGCTGCAAAGTATTACTACACCACCGGCTGGCATGAACCCGCAACGGTCTCGGAACTGCTGATCAACAAGGCTGCCTGGAACAAACTGCCAAAGGACCTGCAGGCAGTCGTCGAAAACGCCAGCGCTGCATGCAATGTGATCAGTGAAGCATGGAGTCAGCGCAATAATGCTGATGCAATGGAGGATCTGGTGAAAAATCAGGGCGTTCTGGCCAAGCCGCTGCCCGACGCAGTGGTGAAGGCATTGCGCGATGCCACGAAAAAGTGCTCGACGAGGTTGTTGCCAAGGATCCCATGACCAGGAAAGTGCACAACTCATACATGGCGTTCAAGGCCAAGTATGACAGTTGGGCAGGCTACAGCGAGGCGGTTTACCACAGCAAAATTCGTGGCTGAGCCGGCGTCGCGCGCGAGCGAGGCGCTTATCCCGGCGCTGAGTTCGCGTATTGAACGTTCGGTTGATGCCCTGGGGCGCTGGACGTCGTGGATCACCGTCGTTATCGTGGTATTGATGGCGGGAGCGGTGCTGTTGCGTTACGCGTTCAGCGAGGGCTCGGTTTGGGAGCAGGAGTTGGAATGGTATCTGCTTTCGCCATTGATCCTCTTCGGCATGTCATATGCCATGCGCCATGGGGAGCACGTGCGCGTGGACATCTTCTACGCTCGTTTCAGCGAACGCACCAAGCACCTCGTTGATCTGGTATCTGCGTTGCTCACGATCATCATTTCCGTGCTCGTGATCTGGTATTCAATCAAGTATGTGCAACAGGCGTATGTGATTGACGAGGGTTCGCCTGACCCGGGGGGCATACCCCACCGCTATCTGCTCAAGGCTTTTATCCCCATCGGCTTCGGCGTTCTCGCACTGCAGGGATTGGCATCATTGCTGTCAAGTGCCGAGGCATTACGGAGTTGGCGGCGATGAGTGGCACCGAGATTCTTGTTGTGCTGATGCTGGTGGCCTTTTTTGTGCTACTGCTTATCGGCATTCCAGTGGCGATTACCCTGGCGACCGCCGGATTCGTTTTCGGTTATCTGGGGTTCGGCGGCACGCTGTTCAACTTGCTGCCGGCGCGTATTTTCGGAGTGGTGGCGAACTATCAGTGGCTGGCGATACCGCTGTTCGTGTTCATGGGTGTGATGCTGGAAAAGTCCAGGCTTGCGGAAGACTTGCTGGATGTGGTCGGTCATCTGGCAGGCAAATTGAGAGGTGGCATGGCACTGGGCATCATCGGTGTAGGCGTGTTGATGGGTGCTACCACCGGCATCGTCGGCGCCACGGTGATCACGCTTGGCCTGCTGACGCTGCCGACGCTACTGCGGCGCGGTTATGATCCAGGCATGGCCTGCGGCGCAATTTGCGCATCGGGCACTCTTGGCCAGATACTGCCCCCGAGCCTGGTCTTGATCCTGCTGGCGGACATACTGCAGCTTTCAGTGGGCACGCTGTTTGCCGCTGCAGTGATGCCGGGCATGATGCTGGCAGCGCTGTATTGCGTCTATGTCGTCATTTTGGGGATGGCGCGTCCTCAAATGATGCCGCCCTTGCCCAAGGCGGAGCGTGATGCGATGCCACGCGGAGAGTTGTGGCTCAGGTTTTTCAAGGTTGTGCTGCCGCCTCTGGTCTTGGTGTTTTCCGTGCTCGGTTCCATCATCGGCGGGGTTGCAGCACCGACAGAGGCGGCTTCGGTGGGCGCTTTGGGAGCTATTGTCGTTACGGCGATGGCCGGACGAATGTCGTTCGCTGTGCTCAAGGAAACCGCGCAGTCGACGACAAGAATCACTGCGATGGTGATGTTCATACTGGTCTGTGCCCAGGTATTTTCTTTGGCTTTTCGTGGACTCCGAGGCGAAGATCTGATCTACGATTTGTTTGCACTGCTGCCCGGTGGTGTTAACGCAGATATTTGGTTTCTCATTCTGCTCATTTTTGTGCTCGGGTTTTTCATTGAATGGGTCGAAATCAGTTATATCGCGGTTCCACTTTTCCTTCCGGTGTTCATACAGCAGAACGTGGACCTGGTGTGGTTGGGTATGCTGATCTGCGTCACGCTGCAGACCTCATTTTTGACGCCGCCTTTTGGTTGGGCGCTGTTTTTCCTGCGCGGGGTGGCCCCGCCTGAAATTACTACCCGGCACATGTACGTTGGAGTCCTGCCATTTGTTGCGATACAGTTGCTGGGGGTGGCGCTGGTATTTTTTTTCCCGCAGATCGCGTTGTGGCTGCCGAAGGCCATCGGCTGGTAACGACCAGCGGGCGCGGGTGTAGAGTCGCAGCATGATCCATACGACACGAGGCACCCGCGGCATGGCGGTTGCACCGCATGCCGCTGCGGCACAGTCGGCGCTGGCTGTGCTGCGCGAAGGCGGCAACGCTATCGAGGCGATGATTGCCGCGGCTGCGACCATTGCGGTGGTTTATCCGCACATGAATTCGATCGGCGGCGATAGTTTCTGGCTGCTGCATGTGCCTGGCGAGGCACCGGGAGCCATCGATGCCTGCGGCAGTGCGGCAGATCGTGCGACGCGCGGCTGGTATGCAGAACGCGGGCTCACGCAGACCATACCGGCGCGTGGTGGTGTGGCGGCCAATACCGTGGCCGGCACGATCTCCGGCTGGGGCGCTGCGCACGAACTGTCACGCAGGGCGCTGGGCGGCCGCCTGCCGCTGACGCGGTTGCTGGCCGATGCCATTACCTATGCGCGGGACGGTTGCCCGGTCACCGTCAGCCAGTCCACGCTGACGGCCGCAAAGCTGGGCGAGTTGCACGCGCAGCCGGGTTTTGCCGAAACCTTTCTTGACGCCGGTGGTGCCCCACCGACGGGCAGTCTTTTTTTTCAGAAGCGACTGGCGGACACGCTGGAGCGTGTTGCCATGGCCGGCACCCGGGATTTTTATCGAGGTGAGCTGGCGCAGTCGCTGGCCGGAGACCTTGCGCGTGTCGGCAGCCCGCTGACGCTGCGCGACCTTGCGGCGCATCGCGCGCAATTGGTGGATCCGCTGCAACTCGCGCATTCCGTCGGCACTCTGTACAACATGACGCCACCGACGCAGGGCGTGGTGTCATTGCTTATTCTCGGCATTCTCGACGCGCTGAACATCCGTGACGTGCCGCAGGGTAGCGCGGACTATGTGCATCTGTGTGTCGAGGCCACCAAACAGGCGTTTCTGGTGCGTGATGCGAAACTCACAGATCCGCGCTACATGGTGGCACCGGCGCAGGACCTGCTGGCGCCGACGCATGTAAGCAGCCTTGCGCAAAAGATCGACCGTCGCTGGGCCGCACCCTGGGGCGGTGTGACGCAGGCTGGCGATACCGTGTGGATGGGAGTTATTGACGCCGCTGGCCGCGCCGTGTCGTTTATCCAGAGCATTTATCACGAGTTCGGATCCGGCGTCGTGCTGCAGGAGAGCGGCGTCAACTGGCAGAATCGTGGCTGCAGCTTCGCGCTGCACGCGGGCGCACTCAATGCGCTGGAGCCGGGACGCAAACCGTTTCACACGCTCAATCCGGCGTTGGCGCGCCTGGCCGACGGCCGCACCATGGTCTACGGCACCATGGGCGGCGATGGGCAACCGCAGACGCAATGCGCTTTGTTTACGCGGACTGTGGATTACGGCATGGCGGCGCAGTCCGCGGTCAGCGCGCCGCGCTGGCTTCTCGGCCGCACCTGGGGGCAGAGCAGCGAAACGCTGAAGCTGGAATCACGTTTTGACGCAAACGTCATGCGTGACCTGAGTGAACGCGGCCACGATGTCGAGATCATCGGCGCGTACGATGAAACCGTCGGTCATGCCGGCATGATCGTTCGGCATGCCGACGGCATGCTTGAGGGCGGAGCAGATCCGCGCAGCGACGGCGCTGTCGCTGCCTACTGAATCAGAGCGCCGCGGCGACCGCCTTGCCGAGATCCATGGTCGTGGCCTTGCCGCCCAGATCGGGCGTCTTCGGACCTTCGCGCAGTGCGGTTTCGATGGCTTTGACTACGGCTGCGCCGGCTTCCGGGCAGCCCAGATGGTCGAGCATCATTGCGCCGGCCCAGATTTGCCCGATCGGATTGGCGATTTTCTTGCCGTAGATGTCGGGTGCCGAGCCGTGTACCGGCTCGAACAGCGACGGGAACAGGCGCTCCGGGTTCATGTTGGCTGAGGGCGCGATACCGATGGTTCCGGTCGCTGCGGGACCGAGGTCGGAGAGTATGTCGCCGAACAGGTTGGAGGCGACGACGACGTCGAACCAGTCAGGATGCATGACAAAGTGCGCGGACAGGATGTCGATGTGGTACTGGTCCGTTTTGACATCCGGATACTTCGCAGCCATAGCCTTGACGCGCTCATCCCAGTACGGCATCGAGATCGAGATGCCGTTGGATTTGGTGGCGGAGGTCAGGTGTTTTTTCGGACGTTGCTGTGCCAGCTCGTAGGCGAACTTCAGGATGCGATCGACGCCTTGGCGTGAAAATATTGCCTGCTGCGTGACGAACTCGCGGTCGGTGCCGTCAAACATGCGGCCGCCCACCGAAGAATATTCACCTTCACTGTTTTCGCGTACGACCCAGAAATCGATGTCGCCGGGTTTGCGATCGGCAAGCGGGCACTTCATACCGGGCATCAGGCGCACCGGACGCAGATTGACGTACTGGTCATAGCTGCGACGGAAGGGAATCAGCAGACCCCACAGCGAGATGTGATCGGGCAGCATGGCCGGCCAGCCTACTGCGCCGAAGTACACCGCATCGTGTTTTTTCAGTTGGTCGAGACCATCCTCGGGCATCATGCGGGCGTGTTTGGCGTGGTAGTCGCAGCTCCAGTCGAATTCGTCGAATTTCCACTGGATGTCGAATTTGCGGCCAACGGCTTCCATTACGCGCAGGCCTTCTGGCATGACTTCCTTGCCGATGCCGTCTCCGGGAATTACGGCAATGCGAAATGATTTCATTTCTTGGTCTCCTGGTTTTTAATTCCGGCGCGCGCCCCGCCGCCGTGCCAATGTGTCAAAACAAAGTTGCCAATACTGGCGCCAAATCCTCATTGCCAAAATTTTTAAGCCAAAACAAAGGACAGCCGTGTGGCTGCCCTCGTCGTCAAACTGTGCTCAAGCAATCAGGCTGCGGGCTTGGGGCTGGCCGGCGTTTTTTTGCCGTATTTCTGGTTGAATTTCTCAATGCGGCCGGCAGTGTCCAGAGTCTTTTGTTTGCCGGTGTAGAACGGGTGGCATTCTGAACAAACCTCGACGCTCAGATCCTTGCCCATGGTCGAGCGGGTCTGCCACTTGTTGCCGCAGCTGCAAGTGATTGAAATTTCTAGGTATTCCGGGTGCGCATCGGCTTTCATGGCGGTATCCTGAACTGTAGCCCCAGCGGGGCGGGAAACCCACGATTATCATGGATTTGTCCTGCTGGAGCAAGGGGCGTGGGCAGGCGTGGGCAGGCGGTGGATTTGGGGGCCTGGCTGTGTAGGGGCCTGCTTCGGGGTGGTTAACCGGCGCCGAGGCGCAGGCACGGATCGGCGCATCGAGGGCTGTGCCTGCTGCCGGTCATACAGGACGAGGTGTTATTGGATGATTTCGCTGGTCAGCGTACCGCTGAGCACCACTGCGCGCCCGTGCTGCGGCGTCACGAGTTCGAAGTATGACCTGGAGAGGGAGCGGAAGCCTTGTGTAGTCTGGTTAACAAAATATAATCTTCCGGGTTCGGTTTTGAGGGTAATCACCCCGCTGTCCCCGGCATAACCGGCAATGCGATGTTCTCCGGGCGGCACGATGATGTGCATGTAGGTGCCACGGTAAGTCGCTCCGATCATTTGATCATCGAGCAGCAGCGGGGCGACAAAATCCTTGTCCAGCCTGGGCCGTGCCACGTATATCACTGCACGGTCCGGGACGGTTTCGAATCGCTTGGCAGTCGCATCACCCGGCAGCGGGGGGAGCTGCACACAGCCAGTCAGCATCAATATGGTGAGCAGTAGTAGTCGGGTCATGACATGCTCCTCGTCAAAAACTTCTGAATGGCGTAGAGATTACGCCCTGTCCGGTCAGCGCGCACCCAGGGCACGCACCAAGCTGATAGTTATGCGGTAAACAGGCAGCAGCAGGCGTTCATTCCAGGCGGGCGGAACGCAGCGCGATCCGTGCATGGGTGCGTAACTCGCGCGTGACATCAGTGGGACGTGAAGGTGGTCAGCAAGCCGCGTATCGGGTAACCGGACGCGGTCCGTGAGACGGATTGTTGCGGGGTGCGGCTCCGTCCTGGGCCAGGAATCCCGAAACTGAAAGCAGGCGATGCGCAGCCTGCAGTCGGAACGATCAGCCGCGGCGCATCGAGTCGAAGGAGCCGCGAAGGGCGGAGCAGGGGCCCCGCGGTTATTGCGGGGATGCGACCCCGGAGTCGGATCGTGATTTCGGCAGCGGAACGGTGGTGGTGCGTTACTGGGGAGGAAGCCGGATCGATCAGCCGCGGCGCATCGAGGCGAAGGAGCCGCGAAGGGCGGAGCAGGGGCCCCGCGGTTATTGCGGGGATGCGACCCCGGAGTCGGATCGTGATTTCGGCAGCGGAACGGTGGTGGTGCGTTACTGGGGAGAGGAGGCCGGATCGCTCAGCCGCGGCGCATCGAGTCGAAGAAATCCGCGTTGTTCTTGGTGGCGCGCACCTTGTCGAGCAGGAAGTCGGTGGCTTCGAGTTCGTCCATCGGGTAGAGCAGCTTGCGCAGCACCCAGATCTTTTGCAGCGCATCCTTGGGGATCAACAGTTCCTCGCGCCGGGTGCCGGAGCGGTTGACGTTGATCGCGGGGAATATGCGTTTTTCGTACATGCGCCGGTCAAGATGGATTTCCATGTTGCCGGTGCCTTTGAATTCTTCGTAGATCACGTCGTCCATGCGCGAGCCGGTGTCGATCAGCGCAGTGGCGATGATGGTCAGGCTGCCGCCTTCCTCGACATTGCGGGCGGCGCCGAAGAAACGCTTCGGCCGCTGCAGCGCATTGGCGTCCACGCCGCCGGTCAACACCTTGCCCGAAGCGGGCACCACGGTGTTGTAGGCGCGGGCGAGGCGGGTGATCGAGTCGAGCAGAATGACGACGTCTTTTTTGTGTTCGATCAGGCGCTTGGCTTTTTCGATCACCATTTCGGCGACCTGCACATGGCGGCTAGCCGGTTCGTCAAAGGTCGACGACAGTACTTCGCCTTTCACTGACCGCTGCATTTCGGTCACTTCTTCCGGCCGCTCGTCGATCAGCAGCACGATCAGTATCACTTCCGGATGATTGGCGGTAATTGCGTGCGCGATGTGCTGCATCAGCACCGTTTTGCCGGCCTTGGGCGGTGACACGATCAGTCCGCGCTGGCCTTTGCCGATGGGGGCGATGATGTCGATGATGCGGCCGGTGATGTTTTCCTCGGCCTTGATGTCGCGTTCGAGCTTGAGGTGTTCGGTCGGGTGGTACGGCGTCAGGTTCTCGAACAGGATCTTGTGTTTGGAGTTCTCCGGCGAGTCGTCGTTGACCTTGTCGACTTTGACCAGCGCGAAATAACGTTCGCCGTCCTTCGGCGTGCGGATTTCGCCTTCGATAGTGTCGCCGGTGTGCAGATTGAAGCGTCGTATCTGCGACGGCGAGACATAAATGTCATCGGTGCCGGCGAGATATGAGGTGTCGGGCGAGCGCAGGAAGCCGAAGCCGTCGGGCAGCACTTCCAGCGTACCGCCGCCGTAGATCGACTCGCCTTTTTTGGCCTGGTTTTTAAGCAGCGCAAAGATCAGTTCCTGTTTGCGCAAACGGTTGGCGGCGTCAATTTCGTTGGCGACGGCCATATCGACGAGTTCGCCGATGGGGAGGTTTTTCAGATCGGATAAATGCATGGACTTCGGGCGCAGGTTGCGGGAAAAAGCAGGAAAATTAAGGGGGGTGGGTGCTGCTGGGTAGTGCTTGCTTCGGCTTACTTCGGATTTAATGCCTAGGCGGGAATCTTCGCCGGCGCCTGCCGTGCTCTGTTATTCAGTGCCGGGAGCGGCTTGCTTATGGGTCAGGCGCTGGCGGAAGAGTATAGCGTTCAGATATGGCTGTCAATAAACGCGGTTAATTGTGATTTTGACACCGCGCCAACCTTGGTGGCTTCGACCGAGCCGTTCTTGAACAGCATCAACGTCGGGATACCGCGGATGCCGTATTTGGGCGGCGTCGCCTGGTTGTCGTCGATGTTGAGCTTGGCCACTTTCAGTTTGCCCGAATATTCCTTGGCGACTTCGTCGAGGATGGGCGCAATCATTTTGCACGGGCCACACCATTCGGCCCAGTAGTCGACCAGCACCGGCGTTGCTGATTGCAATACCTCGGGGTCAAAAGAATCGTCTGTCACGTGATGAATGTGCTCACTCATATTGGTCCTGCCTTGTAGTTGGGAAAAAATCCATTGAAAAAAGGATGTCGCCACGGGGCCGCGGCGAGGAATGGATGGACTATCCTATCCAAAATCGTCGCTTTTGGGAAGTCGCGCCCCTTTTGGGGGCTTTCCTTGTGGCCGCACGGCTTCTGCTAAAATGTGAGCTTTTCTGCTCATTTCAAGGCCTCTAGGCCACGTTTTCAGGATCTTTCATGACTTACGTAGTTACCGAATCCTGCATTAAGTGCAAATACACCGATTGCGTCGATGTTTGCCCCGTCGATTGTTTCCGCGAGGGGCCGAACATGCTGGTCATCGATCCGGATGAGTGCATAGACTGTACCTTGTGCGTCGCCGAATGCCCGGTAGAGGCCATTTTTGCCGAAGATGATGTGCCCGACGATCAGCACGAATATACGGCGTTGAACGCGGAGTTGGCCAAGATGTGGAAGCCCATCATTGAGAAGAAAGACGGGCCGCCTGACGCCGACGATTGGGTCAAGGTCAAAGAAAAGAAACATCTGCTGGAAAAATAACGGCGCGCACAGCGCCGTTGCGGCGGCAGGTTTATCATCCCTGCCCATGGCTGCCGCCGCTACTTTTCAGAGTATTCCCCACGAAGAGGTTTTCGCGCGGCTGACGCAGTCACCGCCTGCGGCTGTTTCGGTGGTCACCCCGAACCGCCGACTGGCGCTGGTTTTGCAGCACGAATTTGGAGAACATCAGGCTGCCCGGGGCAAAGTCCTGTGGGAATCCGCAGATATTCTGCCGTGGTCGGGGTTTCTCGATCGCGCCTGCGAGGACGCGCGATATTCCGGTGTGACGACTTTGCCGCTGGTGTTGTCCCCGGCGCAATCGCATGCCTTGTGGGAAAACCTGCTGCGCACCTCCCCGGCCGGTGAAGTCCTGCTGGGAGTGGCCGATGCGGCGCGATTGGCGCATGAGGCCTGGCAACTCGCCCGGACCTGGCGGCTCGAGCCGCGCCTGCGCGGCCTCACACTGAATGAAGATGGCAAGGCTTTTCAGGATTGGGCGCCGCGCTACGAGCGGGCGCTGCAGCGCAATGATCTGATGGATGCTGCGGATCTGGCTGACCGCGTGTTGCCGCTGATGGCTGATGGCACTGTACGGCGGCCGCAAACTCTGGTGGCCTACGGCTTCGACAGTTTTACCCCGCAGCAGTCTGATTTTCTCGCCGGTTTGCAACTGGCCGACAGCAGGGTGATGCTGGCAGGCCCGCCAGCGCGCGCCGCCCGTGTACTGCGCAAACCCTGCGCCGATGCCGAGGCAGAAATCCGCAGTGCCGCGGCCTGGGCCCGTACACAACTGGAGGCGGGGCAACAGCACATTGGCGTCGTGGTCCCGGATCTTGCCGCACGCCGTGCTGCGGTCGTGCGTCTGTTCAGCGCAGTGATGTCGCCGGATTATGCATTGCCGGATGCGCTGCCGCGCGTATTGCCGTTCAACCTGTCGCTGGGCGTGCCACTGGCGGACTATCCGCTGGTCAATACCGCGATGCTGCTGCTGGAACTGGCCGGCAGGGAGATTCAGTTTGAACGCGCGAGCCGGGTGCTGCGTTCGCCGTTTATCGCCGGCGCGGAATTCGAGCGATCGGGACGTGCCTTGCTGGATATCGAATTGCGCGGTCGTGCCGAGCCGGTCGTAACGCTGGAACGTCTGCAGAGCCTGATGGTCCGGCATGGCGAGGACTGCCCGTTGCTGGCGCAGCATATTGCGGCGTTCGCCGCAATTCGCAAAGACCGTCTTTTTGGCGCGCAGGCTCCTTCGTCGTGGGCCAGGGCCTTTTCGGATGCGCTGGCTGGCATCGGATTCCCCGGCGCGCGCGCGCTTGATTCCGCTGAATATCAGACGCTGAAACGCTGGCATGAAGTGGTCGCAGGTTTTGCCGCGTTGGACCGGGTGGTGCCGCGCATGGGTTATGCGGAGGCGCTGTCCAGGTTGCGGCGCATGGCTGCTGATGCCCCGTTCCAGCCGGAATCGCCGGACGTACCCATCCAGATCCTCGGCGTGCTGGAAACTTCGGGGCTGACTTTCGACAGCCTGTGGGTGATGGGGCTAGGGGATGATCGCTGGCCACCGCCGCAGCGTCCCAATCCCTTTTTACCGCTGGCAGTGCAGCGGGCTGCGGGTGTGCCGCAATGTTCACCGGCTGATGCGCTGGCGACGGCGCGCAGCATTACCGCGCGCTGGTGCGCCGCCGCCGCCGAGGTGGTGTTGAGCTACCCGCTGCAGGAAGAGGATCGCGAATTGCGTCCCAGTACGCTGATCGTCCATGCGGCGGAGGCGGAACCTGCCATCACAAGTTATCCGGATTTTCGCGGCGCCATTCATGCGCTGTGCGATAGCGAGCGCATTGTCGATGATGTTGCGCCGCCGCTGACCGCTGGGCTGATTGCCGGCGCGGGTACTGCGCTGCTCAAGGATCAGGCGGCCTGCCCGTTTCGCGCTGGCGCCAGACATCGCCTGCACGCCGATGCGCCGGAGGTTCCGCATGCCGGCCTTGATGCCTTGGAGCGCGGCACGCTGGTGCACAACGTGCTGGCGAGAGTGTGGACACAGTTGCGTACCAGCGACGCGCTGGCTGCCATCGGCAGCGCGGATCTTGACGCGTTACTTGCCGATGCGGCGGACGCAGCGATGGAGCGCCTCCGGCGCGAACGGCCCACGGCATTGTCGGGTCGTTTTGCTGACATTGAAAAACGCCGCCTCACCGGTTTGGCGCGCGCCTGGCTGGAAGAAGACCGCAAGCGCGGTGCGTTCACCGTGCTCGCCGTGGAAGACAAGCGCGGCATGATAATCGGGGGACTCCAGCTCAATGCACGACTCGATCGTGTTGATGAGGACGCTGCAGGGCGCCGCGTTGTCATCGACTACAAGACCGGTAATGCCAAAGCCGGCGACATGCTGGGTGAACGGCCCGAAGAGCCGCAGTTGCCGTTGTATTTGCTGACTGCCGAACCGGATGCTGTCGCCTTGGTGTTTGCGCGGGTGCGTGCCGGCAACATGGCTTATGTCGGTCTGGCGCGTGACGGCGATCTGCTGCCGGGGATCAAGGCCCATGCCGACACCAGGCATAGGGAGCTATATCCGGCATGGCCGGATCTGGTGGCGGCGTGGCGTCGTGATCTCGAGCGTATTGCCGGGCAGTTTGCCGTCGGCGTATCGGTCGTGGACCCCAAGCGTTATCCGCAGACCTGCCAGTACTGTGACCAGCAGCCGTTTTGCCGCATCCGCGAACGGATGGGTGAACCCATGGTGGACGGAGACATGGTGGACGGAGAGTCCGGAGAATGACGGCAGCCATACCCGACATCGAACAGCGCCGCGAGGCCTTGGACCCGCAACGCTCGTTTATCGTCCAGGCGCCGGCGGGTTCGGGCAAAACCGAATTGCTGATCCAGCGTTATCTGTTGCTGCTGGCGCGCGTGAACCATGCCGAAGAAATCATTGCGGTGACATTCACCAAAAAAGCCGCCGGTGAAATGCGCGAGCGCGTGCTGCAGGCGCTGGCCGATGCACAGGCCGGGAAAACTCCGGCGTCGGCACACGAAACACTGACGCTGGAACTTGCCGCCGCTGCACTGCGACGCGATCATGAAGCCGGCTGGCATCTGGTCGACAATCCCGTGCAGTTGCGCATCCAGACCATAGACGCCTTGTGCGCGGGGCTGACGCGGCAAATGCCGGTGCTGTCGCGTTTTGGCGCGCCGCCGGACAGCATTGAAGATGCCAGTGTGCTTTATCGTCAGGCCGCCCAGGCGACCATAGCGCTGGTGGATGGGACCGGGGCGGTTGCGGACGATATCGATATCCTGCTAACCCATCTCGACAACGATGTCGCGCGGGTCGAGGATCTGCTGGTCGACATGCTGTCGCGCCGTGACCAGTGGCTGCGCCATGTGCATGGCCGCGAACGCGATGAACTTGAGGGTGCGCTGCATCATGCACGCGACATGGCGGTTGCCCGCTTGCGTGCAGTCGTTCCGCCGCAGGCCGGTGCTGAACTGCGTGCGATCGCGGACTTTGCATTCGGCAATCTGGGGCTGGCCGGTTTTGCCGATGACGTGGATGGCTGGGCGACGCTGGCCGGCGTTTTTCTGACGGCCGACGGCTCATGGCGGAAACGGCTGACCAAAAATGAAGGGTTTCCTGCGGGCGCTGCAGCGCAGCCCTGGAAGGCGCGCGCGCTGGACTTGTTCGCAGTGCTGGAGGCCAATGCCGATGTCCGTGCTGCGCTGGAAAACATGCGCCGCGTACCGCCTGCGCAATACAGCGACAGCCAGTGGCAGGTGCTGGGCGCCATCCTGCGACTGCTGCCGCAGGTCGTAGCCCAACTGAAACTGGTGTTCCAGGCGCGCCGCCAGGTGGATTTCACCGAGGTCGCGCAGAGTGCGCTCTACGCGCTGGGCACCGAAGATGCGCCGACGGACCTCACGCTGGCGCTGGACTACCGCATCCATCACCTGCTGATCGACGAATTCCAGGATACGTCCATCAGCCAGTTCGAACTGGTGGAACGGCTGACGGCCGGCTGGCAGCCGGATGACGGGCGCACAGTGTTTGCGGTCGGTGATCCCATGCAATCGATTTATCGTTTCCGTGAAGCTGAGGTCGGACTGTTTTTGCGCGCGCGCGCGGAAGGCATCGCTGGTGTTGATCTGCGCCCGATTGCGCTGTCATCCAACTTCAGGTCGCAGTCCGGCATCGTCGAATGGGTCAATGCCGCGTTTTCGCGCATCCTGCCGGCGGCGGAAAACATCGTCTCCGGTGCAGTGCCCTATACCGCCTCCGTGCCGACGCGTGGCGCACTGGCCGGTGGGGCGGTCCTGGTGCATGCGCTGCTGGATGATGATGGTTCGGCCGAAGCGCAACGGGTCACTGAAATTGTGCTCGCCGCACGCGCTGCTGATCCCGCGGCGAAGGTGGCGATACTCACCCGCACCCGCGGGCACCTGCGGGACATCGTGCCCGCGCTGAAGGCCGCAAACCTGCGCTTTCGCGCCATCGACATCGAACCGCTGGGCCAGCGTCCGGTCGTGCAGGACTTGCTGGCGCTGACCCGTGCGCTGGCGCATCCGGGCGACCGGCTGGCCTGGCTGGCCGTGCTGCGTGCGCCGTGGTGCGGGTTGACGCTCGCCGATCTCCATGTGCTGGCTGCGAATCACGCGGAGATGACGTTGTGGGATGCCTTGCGCGACGAGCAGTGCATAACGCTGCTGACGGCAGAAGGCCGCATGCGCGCGGCGCGCGTGCGTGCGACACTGGCCCCCGGTTTGTTGCAGCGCCGGCGTGCACCGCTGCGCGAGCAGGTGGCGGGAGCGTGGTTCGCGCTGGGCGGTCCGGCCTGCGTCGAACATGAAACCGATCTTGAGGATGCGGAGGTTTTTTTCCGTTACCTCGATCAGCATGAAGAAGCCGGTGAGTTGCCGGATCGCGCCGCGTTTGAAGCCGGACTCGACGATCTCTACGCGCTGGCCGATGTAGCCGCTGACGACAGCCTGCAGATCATGACCATCCACAAGGCCAAGGGGCTGGAGTTCGACGAGGTGATCGTGCCGGGTCTTGCCCGGGCGCCGCGCAACGATGACAAAAAACTGTTCCTGTGGACCGAGCAGCCCGATGCGGGTGGTGCGTCCGAATTGATGCTGGCGCCGATCAATGCGACCGGCGACGAAGGTGATCCGATCTATCAGTGGATCGCACGGTTTCATGCGGAAAAGCAGGGCCTGGAGGATGGACGGCTGCTGTACGTGGCGGCGACCCGCGCCAGGCGGCAATTGCATCTGCTGGGCAGCGTGCGTGTAGCAGCGGATGACGATGGCGGGCGCCGGATACAGCCGCCATCTTCGCGTTCGCTGCTGGGGAAATTGTGGCCGGTGGTTGAACGGGATTATGAGCACGCGCTGCGTGATGCGCCGGAGCAGCCCCAGAGCAGTGTCGTCCAGCCGCAGAACATTGACCAGCATCTGCGCCGCCTGCGGGCAGGCTGGGTATTGCCCACGCCGCCGCTGCAGGCGGAGTGGACGCCGCCGCCGGATCCGGCGCGTGCGCAGGATGCTCTCGAATTTTCGTGGGCCGGTGAAACGGCACGCCACATCGGCAGTGTCGTGCATCGCTGGCTGCAGCGTATTGCTGACGAAGGCGGTTCCGGCTGGGATGCGGCGCGCATCCATGCGTTGGATCCTGCCATCCGTCTTGCGCTGGCGGCGCAGGGCATAGGGGAGCCCGAAATTGCTGACGCCACAGCACGCGCCACACAGGCGCTGATTAACTGTGTCAGCGACGAGCGCGGCCGCTGGTTGCTGGGCGCGCAGGCCGAAGGTCGTTCCGAATTGCGGCTTACCGGAGTTGTCGACGGGCAGCGCATCAATGTGGTCATCGACCGCACTTTTGTTGATGACGACGGTGTGCGCTGGATCATCGATTACAAGACCAGCGCGCATGAAGGTGCGGACACCGATGATTTTCTCGACAACGAGCGCGAGCGCTACCGCGCCCAACTCGGGCGTTATGCGCTGCTGATGCAGGGTGACGGCGCCCCCCAAGGGGGCTTGCTGCGCGGCGCGCAGCGCATCCGGCTGGGGCTGTATTTTCCGTTGCTGAGCGGCTGGCGGGAGTGGGATTACGTGGCGAGATGAGTGGACTGCACTAAGATGAATGCACTGAGATGAACGCACTGAGCGGGTTGCGGCTGCGGGAGATTGGCTTTAGCATGTTTTCGTTACATGCTGGCTCCATTCTGCAGCACAATCAAAATACGATTCGAGGGGTACATCAATGATTAAACGCGCACTATTTTCAAGCGGTCTGGCAATGCTGGTGTTTGCTGCCGCCCAACTGGCGCCCGGCGCGGCGCAGGCACAAGGCAAGTTTCCCGAACGCGCGCTGCGGCTGGTGGTGCCGTTTTCACCCGGCGGCGTCAACGACATCATCGGCCGGCGCTGGGCGCAGGAGATGTCGCAGGTGCTGGGACAGAACATCATTGTCGAAAACAAGTCCGGCGCATCGGGTGCGATCGGCGCCATGGAACTGGTGCGCGCAAAGCCTGACGGCTACACGGTGTTGATCGCCAATACGACAACCCATGTGCTTAATCCGCTGAGCAAGAAGGATCTGCCCTACGATCCGATCAAGGACTTCACGGCGCTGGGCATCATCACGCTGGTACCTACCGGCATCGCCGCGCATCCGTCGCTGCCGGTGACCAATCTGAAGCAGCTGGTGGCCTTTGCGAAAAAAAATCCGGGGCAACTCTCCTTTGGATCAGCAGGTACCGGCAGCATCACCCATCTCACCGGCGAGATGTTCAAGAAACTGAACGGTGGCCTGAAGATCGTCCATGTGCCGTATAAAGGTGCGGGCCCCGGATTGTCCGACCTGGTGGCCGGGCATATTCCGATGTACACGCCGACCATCAGCCCGGCGCCGCTGTCGTATCACAAGTCCGGACGCATCCGCATACTCGCCATCTGTGCCGACGAGCGCCTCAAGACCGTGCCTGATGTGCCGACCGCTGCTGAAGCCGGCATGAAGGACTTTACGGTGGAAGCATTCAACGCGATGTTCCTGCCGGCGGGCGTGTCGCGGCCGGTGCTGGATGTCATGCATCAGGCCAACCAGAAAGTGCTGGCCAACGCCGGCATGCAGGAATTCCTGCGCAAGGCGGGCGCCGAACCGGTGACGACCTCATCGCCCGAACGCGCAGTACAGTTCATCCAGAAGGAATTAAAGCGCTGGGGTCCGGTTTTGCGCGAGGTCGGCGGATCGTAAACAGTGCGTCTGTACAGAAGTTGCAATCATCCTGACGGCGGCTGCGGCGGTCGTTATAACTTGTTGGTGTCTATTCAGCCAAGGGCAGGCGAGATGGGCTGACCGATGAAGGCCAAGCGAAGCGCCTCGAAGACATTATGCCCTTGCTTGAGCATGGTATCGAGGTAGGCGCGGATGACACAGAAG
>Ga0105053_10002324_pt1 | contig 29671 bp, 25 predicted proteins | sample BON01_FD_78093 | JGI IMG/M metagenome (GOLD analysis project Ga0105053, IMG submission 78093) | Freshwater microbial communities from Lake Bonney liftoff mats and glacier meltwater in Antarctica - BON-01 | ecosystem: Environmental > Aquatic > Freshwater > Ice > Glacier meltwater | place: Lake... | reverse complement strand
CCGACAATTTTCGTGTCATCGACCCAACGGAGTTCCGGATTATCGCGTGAACGGGGTATAGCTAAGGTCCAGGGGCTTGGCCCGTCGCGCGGAGGCGCGCTCGGGACCTGGTGGGTCCAGGGCGAAGCCCTGGCCTCGCCTAACGAAGGATCGTTCTTGACGGCGGTTGGTATCAGTGGCTGGTTTCAATCGGAATCGATGGCTGCAATCGTCGGGATGCGCATCTTTTCCGAAGCCCGCAGGCAAGTCCGGCAAGGCACATCGGTGCATCCGATCCGGTTGGGTGCGCGCATGCTACCGCCGCGGCGTTCTTGGGGTTAGGTGCGTGGCGGCACGGCCAGATTCCAGTCGTTTCCGGCGCTGAGGGACAGGTTGGGGCTGTAGAACGGGTCTTCCGTGCAGACCGCCCGCCAGCGCGCGCGCATCCGCGCGACATCGACCGCCTCGGCCTCGGCCCGCTCGCCCTCGTAGTGGGAGGTGAAGGTCTGCATCTCGAAATGGTGCAGCTCGGCCTGCGGCGCGTAGACGATGGAATGGCCGGTCTCGCCGATGCGCAGCGAGAAGTCTACGTCGTTGAAGGCGCTGGCGTAGCGCTCGTCGAGCCCGCCGACCGCCTCGAACAGCCGCCGCCGCACCAGCAGGCAGGCGCCGGTGACGGCCGACAGCTCCTGCGCCAGCACCGAGCGGAACATGTAGCCGCCGTCGTCGCGCGGACGGTGGCGGTGGGCGTGGTCGCACAGGCCGCCCAGGCCCATGATCACGCCGCCATGCTGCACCCGGCCGTCGCCGTAGAGCAGGCGGGCGCCGACGATCCCCGTCTCGGCGTCCGCCATGAAGGCGCACATCCAGCGCAGCCAGTCCGGCCGGATCGGCGCCACGTCGTCGTTGAGCAGGAGGATGTGTTCGCCCGCGGTGCGCGCGGCGACATGGTTGTTCGCGGTGGCGTAGTTGAACCGCGCCGCCGGCAGGTGCGTGACGGTGGCACCCGCCTCGCGGCGCAGAAACTCCGCGACCTCGCGCTGCTGGCCGTCGAGCGGGCCTGGCTGCATGACGACGACATGCAGGTCGAGCCCGGGATGGTCGGTCCGTTCCGCCACTGCGCGGATGCAGTCGACGCAATGCGGCCGGCCCAGCGTCGACGGGATGATCGCGACGACCCGGCTGGCCTCGCCCGCCCCCGCGTCGCGCAGGTGCAGGCCGAGCGGCCAGCTCGCCTCCGCGGCGAGGGGCATGCCGCCGCGCATCAGGTGGCGCCGCACCACCTCGGCGAGCACCTCCGGCGGCGCCGATTCCGCATCGTGGCGGCGGCGGGTCAGCAGGAACGGGATGCGCGCGCTGAAGCGCGTCGGCCCGGCCTCGCGGCGGGCGAGCCAGGTGGCCAGGCGCAGCTCCTCCGCCCATTCCGCCCGCGCCGGCGCATGGCGCAGCAGCGTCTCCCGCCGCACGAGCCACAGCCCGCGCGACATCATGCCGGATAGCATCAGCGGATAGTTCGCCAGCGGCTTGAACCGCGGCGAATGGCGCCTTCCGTCGGCATCCATCTCGTCGTCGTCGACGATGGCGACCTCGGGATGGCCGAGTGCCTCCAGCTGGGCGGCTGCGACCTGGCCGGCATGCGGCGGCAGCACCTCGCCGGCCTGCAGGATGCCGACATAGTCGCCCGCCAGGCTCTCCACGGTGCGCCGCAGCCCGCTCGCTCCGGCGGTTGCCGCCAGCACCACATGGGCCGGGTCGTTCTGCAGAGTGCGCATGCTGGCCAGGGTGGCGGCGAGCGCGGGGGAGCCCTCCTCGTGCGCGAACACCAGGTAGGACACGGAGGGGCCGGCGGCCTCCGCGCCGGGCGCCTCGCCGGACCAGCGGTCGAAGATCGCCGTCCATGTCGCATAGGGCTGCTCCGGCCGCAGCGCCTGGAAGGCGGCGACGGCCAGCGCCTGGCGCAGCCCCGGCAGTAGCGCCATGGGCTTCGCGAGGGCGAGGCGCAACAGACCGGGCATCGTGCCGGCGGGCAAATGCGGCAGCAGGTGCCATGCCGCGGCGGCGCGCGCCAGCCTGTGCAGGCAGAGCGGCCCGACCTGTACCTCGCCTTCGGCCAGGCTGAAGCCCATCAGCCGCGCCTCCACCGCTGTCGGCGGCATGTACCAAACCAGTTGCGCCCGTCCGATTCCTTCCGCGGCAGGGGGCTGGGAATCGAGGAACACGTCGCCGCCGAGCTTGTCGCCCTTTGCGTCGTGCAGCGTCACGAACAGCAGGGTCATGGCCGCGAGGCCGGTGACGTCGACGGCGATCCGGTTCCACGCCCCGCGCGAGGCGGGCGCGATCGTGGCGATGCGGAGCAGCGTCGGGGCCGGGCGCTTCATCCTAGCCTCCCGGTCAGCGCGGGCGCCGCCGGCGGCGCGGCCGGCTCCTGCGCGAGCCATTCCAGGCGGATCCAGTCGGCCGTGTCGCGCAGCCCCTTGAGCCAATCCATGCGCGGCGCCCAGCCCAGCACGCGGCGGATGCGCCCGATGTCCAGCACATTGATCGGCACGTCCACCGCGCGTCCGGCGCGGTGCACCACTTCCGCCCCTTCCAGCCCCAGCATCGCGTCGATCGCGCCGACCACGTCGCGCACCGAGCGGCCGATGCCCGAGCCCACGTTCAGCACCCGCTCCCGGCCGCCATACGCCGCGGCGGCCAGCGCCGCGTCCACCAGGTCGGCGACATGGAAGAAGTCGCGGATCACCATGCCGTCGCCCCAGATATCCACCGGCCGCCCGGACAGCCGCCGCGCGATTAGCGTCGCGATCAGGCCCTGGCCGCGTCCGGGAAGCTGGTAGGGGCCGAAGGGATTGGCCACCCGCAGCACCACGGTCTGCAGGCCATGGCGATGGGTCAGCAGGCCGAGATGCTTCTCCACGAGAAGCTGGTGGATGCCGTAGGCCGAGATCGGGTCGGTCGGATGGTCCTCGCGGATCGGCATGTGCTGCGGCACGCCGTAGACGGTGCCGCCCGAGGAGACGAACACGACCTGCCGCACCCCGCAGTCGCGGCACAGCGTCATGAGGTCCAGCGAGGCGGCGGCGTGGCCGCGCAGGTCCTCGGCCGGATTGGCCTCCGCGCGCGCCGGGAAGCTGCCGCCCAGCAGATGGAACACCACGTCCACGCCGGCCAGCGCGGCCGCCAGGGCTGCGGTGTCGGCCAGGTCCGCCACCGTCATGCGCACCCCGGCCAGGGCATGGGGAAAGGCCGACCGCCGGCCATAGCCGTGCACGGTGGCGCCGGCATGGCGCAGGCCCTCGCACAGGTTGATCCCGATGAACCCGCCGGCGCCCAGCACGAGGCACTTCCGCCCGGCGAGCGTCCGGTCGCCGAAGGGACGGATGGCGTTCATGGCGCATCTCCGAGGAATTGTTCCATCTCGTTGGCCATCCGCTCGAAGCTGAAGCGGCGCCCCGCCGCGCGGCCGCGTTCCGACAGGCGCGCGCGCAGCACCGGATCGCGTGCCAGGCGCACGATGGCGCGGGCCAGGTCCTCCGCGTCGGACTTGCGGAACAGCAGGCCGGACTCCCCGTCCTCCACGATCTCCGGATTGCCGCCGACGCGCGAGGCGACGGTCGGGATGCCGCAGGCCAGAGCGTGGATCAGCGTCAGTGAGAAGGGCTCGTACAGCGACGGGAACAGGTAGATGTCGTGCGCGTCGAACAGCGCGGGCAACTCCGCCTCCGGCACCACCGGCCGCATCTCGATGTCCGCCTCGCGGCCGCTGGCGGCGATCACCCCGGACAGGTGGCGCATGTAGGCCTCGTCCTGCGCATCCCCGACAACGGTCAGCACGATGCGATCGATCCCGAGCGCCTCCGCGTCGAGCAGGGCCAGGGCCTCGACGGCGGTATGCGCGCCCTTGAGGTCCACCAGCCGCCCGGCGAAGAGCAGGCGCAGCGTGCCAGGCTGGACCAGCGACCTGCGGTCGGGACCCTCGCCGGCCTCGGCCAGGCGCACGCCGTTGTGCACCACACGTTGCCGCCCGAAGCGGACTCCTCCGGCTTCGTAATAGTCGTGCATGAAGCGCGAGCCGAAGACCGCCTCCAGCCCGCGCGGTGCGGGAGCGGAGAGGCGGGCGAGCATCCGCCGCGCCCCGCCCAGCATCGCCCGCCAGCCCGCCGGCGCGGGGCGGGGCGCGAATTCCCCCGGTCCGTGCACGCAATCGCGGAAGAACCCCGCCACGAACTGGGGGTTGCGCATCACCAGCAGCCAGTTGTCGGTCAGCATCACCATGGTCCGGTGCGGCCCTGACTCCAGCGCAGCCAAGATCGCGGCGTCGAGGAAAAACAAGTTCCAGGCGAACACCACCTCCGGCCGCACCGCATCGAGCGTGCCCTGCAGCGTGGCGAGGTTGCGGGCATCCAGCGCCGCGAGCTCCGCCTCGCTCCCCGCATAGGGTGTGTAGATGTCCGCCCCGGTGCGCAGCTCCCACTCGCGCAGCACGCTCTGCCCGGGATACTCCGCGACCTTCCCGCCATGGCGGCTGGTCAGCACCGTCATTTCGTGGCCGCGCCGCGCCAGCTCCGAGCACACCTCGTGGCAGAGGCGCTCGTAGCCGCCGACGACGTTCGGCGGATAGAGGTTGCTGAGGGCGAGGATGCGCATCAGGCCCAGCCGGCCAGGCGGGCGCGGAAGCCCGCGTCGCGCAGGAAGGGCACCCGGTCGAGCCGGCCCAGCGCCTGCGGATCGGGGCAGTGGCGGCGCAGATAGGCCATGCACAGATGCACCGCGCGCGACAGCTCGTGCCGCTGCAGCACCTGCTCCATCGCCGCGGCATCGTCCCAGTCCGGCTCCGCCGCGTCCGGCCGGTCCCACAGCAGGGTGAGGTAGGCCGCCGCGGCCGCGGCCCATTCGGCGCGCACCTGGCGATGGTCCTCGGAAATCGTGTTGCGGGCATGGATCCGGTAGCACAGCAGCGCCTCGTCCAGCCGCACGATGCCGTGCCCCAGCGCCAGCGCGCGCAGGGCGAAGTCCAGGTCCTGGGTATAGCGCAGCGCCGCGAACCCTCCCACGTCGTCGACCAGCGCCCGCCGGAACAGGAAGTTCGACGTCGTCATCAGGAAGTTGCCGTTCACCAGCGCGGTGCCCAGGCCGTGCCCGGCGCGGAAATCCAGCGCCTCGGCATACCAGGCATTAGCCACCGGCCGGCCCTGCCCGTCCATGAACGCGATGCCCGAGGCGGCGATGCCCGCCGCGGGGTCGGCATCCAGCGCGCGCACCAGCGCGGCAAGCCGGCCGGGCAGGTAGGCGTCGTCGGAGTTCAGGATGGCCACGAACTCGCCGGTGCAGTCGCGCAGCCCGGCATTGATCGTGGCCGAGGAGCCCAGGTTCGCCTGGCTGCGGAAGCGGATGCACGCGTCGCGCCGGGCCAGGCGCTTCATCGTCGCGGAGGAGCCGTCGGTCGAGCCGTCGTCGATCACCACCAGCTCGCGCAGCACCTCGCCCTGCGCCAGCGCACTGTCGATCGCCGCCTCAATGTAGTCCGCATGGTTGTAGAGCGGCACCACCACGCTCACACGCGCCGCACCAACCTGCGGCGGAAAGACGATGCGGGATCGGAACATGCGGTCGAGCATCAGAAGCCCCGCTGTGCCAGCCGCCGCGCCAGCCCGGGCGGGACGCGCGTGGCCATCGGCGCCGGCTCCGCGCGCACCGGCAGCACCGCCGCGCCGGTCAGCGTCACCACATGTTCGGCGACGAAACGGTCAAGCTCCAGGGGCGTCCGCACGGGCACGATGGTGCGCGTGTCCGCATACAGCGCCGGCTGCGCCACCTTCATCCAGAAATGGCCGCTGCGCTCGCAAGCGAGGAAGTAGAGGCGCTCGATCCCGTGCGCCGGCGTGTTGTCCTCCTGCCCGCCCTCGGTCGGGAAGTCGTCGAACGCGAGCCCGAGGTCGAGCAGTGGCCGCAGCGCCGCCGGGCGCGCCCAGAACATCGAGCCGGAGGGGAAGTCCAGCGCCCGGTCCGGCCCGATCTCGAACCCCATGCGCGCGGCGAGGCTCTTCGCCGTCTCGAAATTGCCGTTCCAGCCGAGCCAGCGGCGCACCGCCCCGTAGTGCTGCGGCGCCACCATCCCCAGGCGCGGCAGGCGCGCGAAGCCATCGAGGATGCTGGCGACCACCTCGGGCGAGCCCATCAGGCTCTCGAACAGGAAGCCGCGCCAGGGTTTGAGGAACCCCGCATGGTCCGATTTCTTGGAGTGGAGGTGCAGCACGAGGTCGTGCCCCTCGTGCGCGTCGGCGAAGCCCACCAGCTTCGGCGCAATGTCGCGCCCACGGTTGGGCATCACGCGGATCTCCAGCCTCCCGCGGCCCCAATCCGCGAAGGCAGCGCGGATTGCCGCCTCCTTCTCCGCTGTGTCGGTGGAGAGGAAGAGGTCCGCGCCCGGCGGCAGGTGGCGCAGATAGGCGCGCAGCTCAGGGCCGATCTCCGGGTGGAACAGGTGGCACACGACTGCGATGCACGGCGCGGGCGTGGGCGCGGGCGCGGTGGCTGGCGGGAAGCCGAACGGCACCTCCGCGCTGAAGTCGGACTCCTCCGGCCGGCTGGTGGGTGGCTCCTCCTCGCGCGGCGCGGACGGTTCCGCTCCGGCGGCCGGCGCCGCGCGCCTTCGGGTGATCGGCACCGACTCCAGCAACTCGCGTACCCGCGCGGAGAACACATCCGGCGCGCAATCCTGGCGCACGCGCTCCAGCGCGCGGCTGCGCAGCCCCTCCCACAGCGCCCGGTCGGAATACAGCCGCGCACAGGCCGCCGCGAAGGCCGATGGATCGTCGGCCACCAGCAGCTCCTGCCCGTCCCGCCAGCCCACCTGGTCGGCGATCAGCCGCGTAACCACCATGGGAATGCCCAGGGCTGCCGCCTGGTGCACTTTGTGCGGAATGCCCGCGCCCATGCGGCTCGGCACCACCATCACGCGGGCATCGACCAGCGCCGCGTGCAGGTCGTCCACCATGCCGCGCAGGTCGAGCGCGGAGCCGTCGAGCGCGGCGATGCTGTGCGCCTTGTTCATGCCGATCACCGTCAGGCGCATCTCCTCGCCCAGCCGGCGGCGCACGCCCGGCAGGATTTCGCGCGCGAACCAGCGCACCGCGATTGCGTTGGGCGCATCCTCCTCCTGGATGGCGCCGAGGAACACGATGCGGTCGCGCGCGTCGAAGCCGGTCGGCAGCGGCTCGTCCTCCAGCGCATGGGCCAGGATGCGCACGTCGCGCGCGCCATAGGCCTCCAGCGTGTCCCGCTCCGCTTCCGAGACGGACATCACCGCATCGGCCTGCCGCGCCAGCGCCACCTCGCCGGCCACCATCAGGTGGCGCTCCTCGGGGGTCGCCGGATCGCCCTTGGCCGCGCGCCGCTGCAGCTCGCGCGACACGAACAGCGCCTCGGCGTCGTAGACCAGCTTGGCCATGCCGATCAGGTCGCGCCGGTGGCCCACCGCGTTCTCGAACAGCGCCATGTTCGGAGGGCGGCAGACGATCACGGCATCGAAATGGCCGCGCCGCGCTTCCAGGTAGCGCGGGATCTGCGAGCCGTCCGCGCCAATCAGCACCTCGATGCGCTTGTCCAACGCGCGGCGCACGCCCTTCCAGGTTTCGCGATGGCGGTGCACCGGAAACAGCGCCACCTCGGCGCCGGCCTCCACCAGCTCGTGCAGCAGCCGGTTGGCGCGCGGATAGCCGGTGCCAAGTTCCTTCTTCGGCACCCGGTCCTCGATCACCAGCACGCGCTTGCGTTCCGAGCGCGCGGTGCGCGCGGCGATCACGTTGCCGGGGTCCAGCTCGAACTGTCCGGCCAGCCAGGCGCGATGCCGTTCGGCGAAGATGCGGTGGTTCTGCTGCTGCAGCGCCAGTGCCTCGCCCGTTGCCGCGGCGCTGCCGAACTCGTAGTGCAGCACGGCGACGTCGGGATCGAATACCACGCGCCGGCCGCTTTCCCACAGCCGCACGCAATAGTCGGTCTCCTCGTAGTAGGCCGGCGCGAAGACCTCGTCGAAACCGCCCAGCTCCTTCCAGGCCGAGGCAAGGGTCATCAGGAAGGCGCCGGAGCAGTAGTCCACGTCGCGCTGGAACATGACGTCCGGCGCGTTCGGATCCTGCCCGCGGCCGTAGCCGGAGGCGGCACCGTTGCGCCATATGATCGAGCCCGCCTCCTGCAGCGTGCCGTCCGGCAGGATGATCCGCCCGCCCACCGCGCCGATGTCCGGCTCGGACTCCAAAGTGCGCAGCGCGGCGGCGACCGCGCCCGGCAGGAGCAGGGCATCGTTGTTCAGCAGCAGCAGCGCGCGCCCGGCGGCCGACCGCGCGGCCCGGTTCACGCCCTTGAGGAAGTGCAGGTTGGTCTCGCTGCGGATGACCGTCGCGCCCTCGATCCGGTCCAGAAGTGCAGCCGTGCGGTCGCTGGAGGCGTTGTCGAGGATCACCACCTCCACCCGCGGCGTGCCGCCACCCAGCGTCTCGGCGATGGAGCCGAGGCAGCCGAAGCTGAGCTCCGCCTGGTTGTGCAGCACCAGGATAATGCTGACATCCGGCCGCGTGGCCTGCGGCAGCGACAGCATCGCTGAGGTGGCGAGGAAGGCGTCCAGCCGCGCCGACAGCCCGGCGCGCAGCGCGGCCTTGGCCGACAATCCCGGCTCAGGCCCCGGCGCCGTCTCCGCAGGCGGCGGTGGCGGCGGCGCGATGGCGGGGACTGGGGCGGGGACTGGGGCGGGCAGGGCAGGCACCGACGTGGGGCGCAGGCGGCGCTCGCGCAGCAGACGCATCGCAACCCGCAACGGGCGCGTGACCCGCCACGAGGTAGAGGACACGTAGCGCTGCGTCACGGTATCAATCGCATGCTGGAGCTCGGCGCAGTGGCGCGCCTCGGCTTCCTCGGGGCTGCCGCCTCCATGTTGTACGCTGGCAAGCTCGTCGCGCAGGTTGGCCGCCACCGCCTCGTAGGCTTGCCCCTGCTCGTGCAGTCGCGCCTGGGTGTCGCAGACCATCTGCATGGCCAGGGCGTCACGCGCATCAATGATCCGGTCGCGCACGGTCAGCGCAGCGCCACGGGCGGAGGCGAGGTGGCTGAGCGTTTCGATCATCGCGTCCTTGGCCGCCACCGTATCGCGCTGGGCATCAAGCAGGGCGCGTTGCCACTCCGCGTCCTGCCGGGCCAACTGTCCCTCCGCCGCCGACTGCGCGGCCCGCGCCTCCATCTTGGCGAGCTGCTGCGTGGCCTCCTCGACCTCGTGCCTTAGCGCGTCGCACTCGGCCACCAGGACCGCATCGGGCACCGCCACCCCTGGCGCCGCCCCACCGAGAGCAGGATCCGCACGGATCGCCATCTGAGCGGTGAGCTGTTCGATGTGCTGGTCCTTCGCGCCGATCTGCTCGCGCATTGCGAGGATCACCGCCTGGCGCTGGAACGCCTCGCCTCGTGCGGCGATCCTGCGGCGGAACAGCCCGGCCCGGTCCGGCTCCAGGGTGAACAGCGCGCGCAGCCCCTCCGGCAGCTCGCTGCCCACCCCCAGCACGCCCAGCCCGTGGGAGTGGTGGAAGGTGAAGCTGGGGAACTCGGCCCGCAGCTCCTCCCACAGGCGCCAGACGCCGAAATCCCGCTCGCGCACATTCACGTCGTGCAGCACCACCACGCCGCGCCTCGACAGTGCGGGGTACCAGGTGTCGAAGTCGTGCCGCACGGCATCGTATGTGTGTAACCCGTCGATGTGCAGCAGGTCGATGCTGCCCTCGGCGAAATACTCGCGCGCCGTGTCGAAGCGGCTGCGGATCAGCGTGGAGAACTGAGCAAATTGGGTCTCGTTGAATCGCGCAACGTCGTCATACACCGCCTGGCCGTAGTAGCCGGCGTGCTCATCGCCCTCCCAGGTGTCCACGGCATAGGCCCGCGCCCCTTGGCAGAACACATTGAGGGCTTGGCAGAAGGCGAAGTAGGAGTTACCCGAATGCGTCCCCAACTCCACGAAGCTCGCGGGCAGCAGCGTCTTCACCAGCCAGAAGGCGAAGGGGATGTGCCCCGTCCACGGGCCGGGCTGGGCGATCCGCACCGGGTCCCACGTCATCTCCTCGCCGGTCGCCAGATCCCAGGCGTCATCTGGCTTCATCGTCACTTGCTCCAGCATTTCACGTAGCAGCGGAACCACCTGCGCCGAGTCAATGCGGTTAGTCGCACGCGAAACTTGGAGAATGAAGTCAAATAAAATTCATCGTGTTTAATGCCCGATACGACGACTACAATAGTATAGCATGATTGATGCAGGAGCGTTTGGATATGTATAATATTATTGTATTCAAACATCGACTAATGGAAACGGCGCCACATGTTATTCTGGCATAGATTATGATAAGATATGCCTGGAAGAGTTTTTACCCACCTGCCTGAAGACATGCAGTATGCGTGGCTGGAGGGATTGCGGCGGGTCGCCAAGCCGGGCGCTCATACCAGCCGCCGTTGGTGATAACCGATCCCAGAAAGGCAAGACCAGGGCTCTGCCCCGGACCCGACAGAGGCCGATGGCCTTTGGAAACCCATCTATTTCAATGATATGATGTCCAGCAGCTCGGCCCCTGGCGGGGTGCGGGGCAGCGCCCCGTGCTTGCTTTGGAGCGGTCATTCATTTCGGCGGTTGGTATCACCTGCTTCTCAGCGTTCATTCGCCCGAGTTGATGCCGCCGGATGACTTGACTGCCGCACAGGCTATGTCTGAGCGCGGCTTTTGCTATCTGCGGCTGGATGCGACCGACGGGCTTCCGGACTTTTATCGTACGGCCTATCATGGAGAATCGTACATTGCGAATGAGTGGGGAAAGTTCTTCGATGTTAAAGCCCTGATTGCTAAAGGCATCGGGGATTACCAGGACTTGGTGGTGGCCCGGAACCCACCATAGGTGTGTGAATGTGGTATGAGTAATGCCAGCGTTCCCGCATAGCATGAGCAAACTGAACGCGGCGCATCGCTAGGTCGTTGGAATTCGAGACGCGAGACGAGATGCAGCCAGCGGGCAGTCACGTAGAAGTTATCGAGATCGCGCTCGTAAATTACAACCCGATCCCCTGTTATGGGCAGATGTCTGAGAAAGATACTTCGAGCGGACGCGCCGACCACGTCCGGCGCGACAAGGTCAGCGAAGTCTGGTCGGCCGAAGCCGCCCGCGACACCCAGGTGCTCGGGCAGTACTGGCTGGCCCATCCGCTGGTCCGCGAGCGGGTCAACCGGCTCGCCTCCGGCCGGACCGACCAGGACGCCTATGGCCGCCTCGCCGAGTTGCTGGTCCAGCGGGGCTGTGCGCTGCCCATCCCCCGCGCCCTCTCCCTCGGCTGCGGTTTCGGCGCGCTGGAGCGCGACCTGCTCTCGCGCGGCCTCGTCGGGCGGTTCGAGGCATTGGACCTCGCCGAGGGCGCGATCGCCGAGGCACGACGCTTGGCGGAGGAGGCCGGGCTCGCCGGGCGCGTCCGCTATCATGTCGCCGACCTGGAGGATGCGGATTTCGAGCCCGGCAGCGTCGATGTCGTGTTCGCCCATTCCTCCGTGCACCATGTCGAGGCGCTGGAGGCGTTGTTCGACGCGGTGAAGCGGGCGCTGCGACCGGGGGGCGGGTTCCACCTGCACGAATTCGTCGGCGCGACCCGCTTCCAGTGGACCGACGCCCAGCTGCGCCTGGGCAACGAACTGATGGACGCGCTGCCGGAGCGCCTGCGCCGCCTCCCCGACGGTTCGCGCAAGCCGGCGCTGACGCGCCCGACGATCGAGCAGATGATCGCCGTCGACCCGAGCGAGGCGATCCGTTCGGCCGACATCCTGCCGATGATGCGCGCACATTTCACGGTGATCGAGGAGCGTCCGCTCGGCGGCGCCCTGCTGCACAACGTGCTCGGCGACCTCACGCAGAACTTCCGCCCCGGCAGCGCGGAGGACTGCGCCGTGCTGGAGCGGATGTTCGCAGCGGAGGACGCGGCCATGGCCGACGGCAGCATCGGCACCGACTTCGCCACCGTCACCGCCCTGCTGCCGGAGGCGCCGCGCCGCGCCGGGTGGTGGCGCCTGGCCCTGTCTCTGCCGCCGCTGCGCCGGCTGCGCGCCGCGCTGGGCGGGAAGGCCGCATAAGCTTACAGCCCGATCAGCCGCAGCATGCCGTCGAGCCGCCCGCGCCAAGCGGGCAGCGACAGCGTCTCGCGCGCATAGGCGACGCCGCCGCGCGACAGCGCGGCCCACAGCGCCGCGTCGCCATGGGCCCGCACCAGCTGCGCGGCAAATGCGGCCGGATCCTCGGCCACCAGCACTCCGCACGCCTGCGACAGCCCCATCCCCTCCGCGGCCACCGGGGTCGCGACGCAGGGCACGCCGGCGGCCAGGCTCGACGCCACCTTGCCCTTCGCCCCGGCGCCGAAGCGCAGCGGCGCCACGGTCAGCCGCAGCCCCTCGAACCACGGGCCCACATCCGGCACATGGCCCAGCACCCGCACCTGCCCGGCCACGCCGTCCAGCAGATCGGGCGGGCAGTCCGCGCCGACGATGGTCATCTCCAGGTCCGGCAGGTCGCGCCGCACCAGCGGCCAGATCTCGGCCAGGAAGTGGTGCATCGCATCAAGGTTCGGTGCATGGGCGAAACTGCCGATGAAGCCGATGCCCGACCGCGCTGCGAATGGCGTCACCGGCGGCACCACGTGGCGCGCGAGCGGCAGCTGCACCGCCAGCACGCCGGGCATCGTCGTCTCCAGCTCCCGCAGCTCGGCGTCGGACACCACGACGGTGGCGTCGCTCGCCCGCATCACCTCTTCCTCCCGCGCCCGCACCTGCCACGCAGCGGCGGCAGCCTCCTCACCGCCCTCCAGCTGCGCCTGGCGCTCCAGGCGCAGGTAGTGAAGGTCGATGGAATGGAACACCACGCGGGCCTTGCGCGCCGAGTGCAGCACCGTCTCGAGAAACCGGCCGCCGCAATAGACCCGGCAGAGCACGCACAGGTCGAGCGCACTGCCCTCGCGCGCCAGATACGCCTCCAGCGAAGGGGCATCCGCGGTGGAGACGCACCTGATCCCCGCCGCCTCCAGCGCCGCGCGCGCCGGCGAGGTCATGCCATGCTCCAGCCCGGCGGCCAGCGCGACCTCGAAGCCCAGCGCCTGCAGCGCCTGGACCAGGTTGACGATCTCGATCGATCCCGCATCGCGGTCCGGCTGCGGCCAGTGGTCGTCGATCACCAGCGCGCGCCCCCGGACCGGCATCGCGACGGGCGGCGCGTCCACCAGGGCCGGGGCCGCAAGCGGCGGTCGCGCACGCGCGCGCAGGCTGAGGACCGTCTCGCGCACACCCGGCGGAAGCAGCAGGAACAGATGCCGCAGCGCCTGCCGCGCCCGTCTTGGTGCGCGCCGTTCGGGCATGCCGGCCGCCTGTGCCCGCAAGGCCAGGATCTCCTGCTGCGCCGCCTCCAGCCTCCCCCGGTCCCGCCGCATCTGGGCGATCGCGATCTCGGCGCGGACCACGTCCGCAAGTCCGGTGATCGAGCCGGGGGCAGGCAGGGTCAGAGGCGGGCGCAGTTCCATTGCGGCGGTGTCTCCCGTTCCGCGCCGATTATCGATGAATCAGAAGCGGCGGAAACGCTCCTGCGCCTCCGCCGACATCACGAGTTGGTCAGGAGCGCCGGTCAGCGGCCGGTCATGATCCGCTCCACGAGCTGGCGCACCGTGGGGACGAAGCCGTTGCTGTAGAATGGGTCGGAGCCGAAGCGGTAGGCATTGAAGCCGGAGAACATCAGGTTGCTGTCCAGCACCTCGTCGCTGTCGCCGTCGCGGCCTGGTTTTCGATGGCGAGCTTCTCACGCTCGCCGTGCTTGCCGGCACGAATCAGCCACATGGTCATGTCGGGCGGTCCCACCTGCGGCGGAGGGCATTCCTCGCCTCCCGCCGCGGGCGTGGTTGCTGAGTCGACGGGATGGCACAAGCTTTTGCGCCTCCATGCGCGCGGGCTTGGCTCTCCCACCAATGGTGCCGTGGCTGACCATCCAGGGCATTCCGGGAGAGCGCGGATTCGCGCGGACTTGATCGGGATCAAGGTCGCCATGTGCGCGGGCCGGTAGAAGCCCCTGCTCCCCGAGTCACTCGAACGTCGGGCAGAGCCACGCGTCTGGCAAGGTGCCGTATTGAGCCCGCCTGCATCATCGCGTGGTCAAATTGGCGGACGGCCCATCAGGCAACTGCAATGAACACGCATATCAGAAAAAATATGCAACCGCAATGCTGGGCCGGCGCGGCGCGGCGTCGGTGGGCAGGCCCCCATTTGATCCCGCCACGCCACGCGCTACTCTGCGGCCAACAAGCTGCCAGGAAACGCCCGCCCATGGACCAGATCGTGCCCCCCACCATCCCGACCAACCCGGTCACGCCCGAAATCCTGGCCCAACTCCGCGCCATCGTCGGCGACCGCGGCCTGCTCGAACAACCGCAAGACATCCGCCCCTTCGTCACCGACTGGCGCGGCCAACTCTCCGGCAACGCCGCCGTCGTCGTCCGTCCCAACAGCACCGATGAAGTCGCGAAAGTCGTCAAACTCTGCCACGACAACACCATCGCCATCGTGCCCCAGGGCGGCAACACCGGCCTCATGGGCGGCGCCACCCCCTGGCCCGCCCACACCGGCATCGTCCTCTCCCTCGGCCGCATGAACCGCGTGCTCGAAGTCGACGCCAAAGGCTACACCATGACGGTCGAAGCCGGCTGCGTCCTGCAAACCCTCCAGCAACTCGCCGCCGACCACGACCGCCTGCTCCCCCTCTCCCTCGGCGCCCAAGGCTCCTGCATGATCGGCGGCAACCTCTCCACCAACGCCGGCGGCGCCCAGGTCCTGCACTACGGCAACACCCGCAACTTCGTCCTCGGCCTCGAAGTCGTCCTGCCCAACGGCGACGTCTGGAACCGCCTGCGCGCCCTCAAAAAAGACAACACCGGCTACGACCTCAAACACCTCTTCATCGGCGCCGAAGGCACCCTCGGCATCATCACCAAAGCCGTCATCAAGGTCTGGCCAAAACCCAAAGACATCGCCACCGCCTGGCTCGCCATCCCCTCCGTCCAAGCCGCCGTCGACCTCCTCAGCGAAAGCCACTCCGCCAGCGAGGACAACGTGACCAGCTTCGAAATCATGCACCGCCTCAGCCTCGACGGCGTCTTCAAGCACGTCCCCGGCACCCAAGACCCAATGCCCCACACCGCCAACCGCGAAAGCCCCTGGTACATCCTCACCGAATGGTCCTCCACCCGCCCCAAGCCCGAAGGCGGCGAAGGCATGGCCGAACGCATGGAAACCTTCCTCGCCGACGCCATGGAACGCGGACTGGTCGAAGACGCCGTCATCGCCCAATCCGAAACCCAAGCCCGCGGCATGTGGAACATCCGCGAAGGCCACGCCGAAGCCAGCCGCAGCGAAGGCCCGGCCGTCAGCTACGACATGTCCGTCGCCACCACCAAAATCCCCGCCTTCGTCGAACAAGGCAACGAAGCCGCCAAATCCGTCCTCCCCGGCATCCGCCTCTCCCCCGTCGGCCACATCGGCGACGGAAACCTGCACTACGGCTTCAAAGCACCCGAAGGCATGACGCGCGAAACCTTCACCCAATACAAACCCGCCATAACCCGCGCCATCAACGACCTGATCCGAACCTTCGGCGGCTCCATCAGCGCCGAACACGGCATCGGCCAGGAAAAACTCGACGAACTCGCCCACTATTCCTCCCCCGTCGAAATGGCCGCCATGAAGGCCGTGAAACAGGCACTCGACCCGAAAAACATCATGAACCCCGGCAAGATCATCCGGATGGCGGGGTAAGGGAAGAAAGCAAAAATCTTCTTTTTGTGAACAAAAAGAAGCAAAAAAACTTCATCCATTTGCGCCGCTACTTCCCCCTCCCCCTCGTGGGGAGGGCCGGGGTGGGGGAAAGACCACAAACAATCGTTCCAGGCCCTAGGGTGCAATGTCAGCTCCGGCATTGCAGCACATCACCCGCTCCATCCTCGCTGGGGCTACGCAGATACACGCCGCCTGGCAGCCGCGCAGGACAGGTTCGCGGCAGTGAACGCGATGTACAACGACAACACGCCATAGAGGGCGGTCGATGCAGCCGAATGGGCCACGATTGCCGCATGCCATTTCACGCCGGTCCTGCAATACCCCTCACATCTGCGGAGAACTGTTCGGCTTGAATGCAATGGAGTCGGACTTTGTCCCATGCGCGAGTGATTTCCGCCTCACAGGCCCGATAGTTTCGCAATGATTTCCTTATTCGCTGACCTACAGGCAATATCTTTAGCTTCCCCTCTACATTGGGATTGCACTCCAGTCCTTGCAGCGTCGGATGGCCGTCGGCGAGCATCGCGGCCGCGACCCAGGACTCGATAGCTTTGGACGGTACGCAAAGTACGGTCTTTGGCCCTGGTGCCACGAGACTAGACCAGGAAAGAAGACAACTTCGCATGAAGTTGGCGCCCGCTGCTGCCGGCGGGCATGAAAAGGCCTGCGGCAGGACGGGCCAACTGCAACCCCTCGCGAGGTCCGCCATCTCCGAGTTAATGGCGCCATACGAAGAATCGGTTACATCCGCATCCACATGCACAATGAATAGATCAAACCCGTGCAAAGTCGGGTCGCCCTCAAAATTATCGGCTCCGCGTCCGGCAAATTGGCAGCACCAGCGCAACACCCCTCCCCACCCCCCGCCTAGCCTTGGGAGAATTGGGTCGGGCTGCAACACCGTCAGCACAAAGGGCCGGGGCAGCAAAGCCTTGAGTGCAGCTTGGATGACCACGGCATCGGTTGGCCCCTCGGACACCAGCGCCACCCGCAGCCTAGACATTCGGCACTGCCCCAAGATGGCCCATCGTCCATATTCGCGACAACGGGTAGTCCTTGCTCATCTTCAGTAGCTCGGGCGACAGCAGGATTCGGCGGATGTCGGTATGCCCGTCGCTGTCGCGTTCGACTGCGAACAGGCGGATTTCGTCATCCTCCAGGTCGAGGCCGTCCAACACGGTGGGATTGTGAGCAGTGAAGAGTAGTTGACGATTGGGATCGGCCGCCTTGAGCCAACCGGTGAGGCGACTAACCAAGCGCGTGGCAAGACGTGGGTTCAGCGCCGCGTCGAGATTATCGATCGCGAAGAGTGAGGGCGCGGCCGGTGACAGGCACAGCACCGCAGCGAACAGCACATACAGTGCCCCCTCGCTCGCATCGGCGCCGCTAAGCGTGTTGCGCGCCGGCGCCATGAAGCGGTCGGTGAACTTCAGCACGTTCTTCGCCCGGGGCACGGAGGGTGACAGTAGGTCCCCTACCACGCTCGTCGTGCTCACATCTTTGACCCAGTCAACCAGTTCGAGGACTTCGTCGAGCAGCGCGGGGTCGGCACTTTGCTTCAGCGATGCGAACCCCTCCGCTAGTCCGCCCCCCGCGAGCCCGACCGGGGCGCGCGTTTGCGGGTCCGCCACCGTAGAGCGTAAGGCCGGCGTATTTGGAGTATAGATGGAATAATCCTGCAGCGCGTTCAGCAACTGCCAGCTTGGGTCGCCGCGCTCGAGATCAACCATCTTCAGCGCCGAAAGCCCTCTGGTATCGTCCAGATTGAGATTGGCATTTTTTTTGCGCCGGACGCCGCGACTGACGATCTCTTTGTCACCCGACGAGAGGAACTCGGTCTTGAACGACCATGCCGGCGCTGGTCGGTCGAGCGGGTTGAGTAGCGTCACCCGAAACGTCGCCGCGGGATCGCCTGTGGCTTCCAGCATGATGTGCGGCGGAATCCTGGTGGCAGCGAACGAGGTCTTGAACAGGCGCGGCAGCCCGGCGCGAACTCCGTTGCGGATGATGTGCTCGTCGTCGACACGGCCATCGGCCGCCGCCCCCAGCACGCCAAGAGCCTCGAGCACGTTGCTCTTGCCCGCGCCATTGGCGCCGATGAAGCAATTGACGCGCCCAAGCCGGATTGTCTGGTCAACAATCGACTTGAAGCCTGTGATACGAAACTGGCGCAGTTTCATTAGGCGAACCCCGCTGTCGCGGTCGTCATCTCGACCTTCGATCGACCTTCTTGCGGTGTCCGCTGCACCATCGAATGTTCATGACCCCATCGTTTCATCTGGCTTCAACGGAACCTTCCAACCGGATCAATCGCGCCGGACGAGCATGAAACTAGGCGCTCCTCCGAAACCGGCGCAAGCGTGGCAAGAGCAGGACGGTGCACTCACCGATATTGTACCTATCGTTCCAGGCAAAAATTCCTTGCCTTCCTAACGCAAAGTAAGCTAAACTACCAAAATGGATGCATATCCCTCCACCCAGGCCCAAAGCCCAGCCCGCCGCGCCCCCAGGAAACCCCTGGGCGCCGCTGCTTCCGTGCGCCTGCGGGCCACGCTGGAGGTCCTGATCCTCTCCCTCCTCGCCGCCCTCCTCGGCCGCCGCCACGCCCGCGCCTGGCACCACGCCCCGGCCCCCTTCGGCGAGGAACACCCGCTCCCGCTCCCCGAATCCCTAGCACCCCTGCGCGCCCGCGCCCCGCACGACGGCACCCCGCACGACGGCACCCACCGCGTCTGCGAACACCCGATCCTCTGGGTCATCGGCCCCGGCCCGAACTCCGGCCTGCGCCCTCGTCCGCGCGCCATGCCCCCCGTCCGCACGCCCATCGCCCGCGCACCGCCGCGCGCGCTCATTCGTCCCCACGTCCCCATTCGCATCAAATCACCCCCTAAACGGGGACGTTTACGCACGCCCAACGCCTGGCGCCTCACCCGCCAACCCCGGAAGGTCATTCGCCTGAACGGCTGCTTGCTCAGCGTAGAGCAGGCAGGGGGCGGGCGCGAACCCGCCCCCGTCTTCGTCAACTGGCCCCGGTCAGAGGCTGCTCGGCGCCTCGTTGCTGATGCGCGACCAGTTGGCGGTGGCCTTGCTGATGTTGCCGGGCACGTCCTCCAGCCAGCGCTTCTGCGCCGGCGCGCCGACATTGAGGTAAAGCTTGTTGTCGACGATGCGCCACAGCGTCGGGTCGCCGTCCAGCTTCTTCTCCATCACCGCACCCATGGCGCAGAAGCCGCCGAAGGCCGGCGTGTATTTGGCGGGTTGGGCGACGAAGGCGTCGCGATGGGCGGCGGTGGCGAACTGGTAGCGCGCGCCCTCGTGCGTGGCCACGATGCTGGCCAGGCCCGGGGTGGGCTTGCCCAGGGTGAAATAGGCCACCGGGTCGTAGCCGCGCAGGGCGAGGTCGGTGCGGTCGACGTTGACCGATTTTTTCGAATTCGGATCAAAGCCCTCATTGGCCAGCGCCGGCGCGGCGGCCAGCGGCAGGGCAACGGCACAGGCCAACCCCATCAGGCGCAGCAGGCCGCGGCGGCCGGGGTTGAGCATGATGGCGGCGGCGGGGGAGGAGTTCGTTGTCATGGCGATTTCCTGTCGGTCTGTTCGGTTGGTTGAGTTTCCTGCTTCATGCCGCCGCGCCCGGAGCGGCCGGCGGCATGAAGTGGCCGGTGTCAGTTCGGGCCGAAGTTCCGGTCCTCCGGCCATGACGTGCTGGCATTCCCGCCCTTGTCGGCCCCGGCCGCAGCCCCGGCGGCGAGCGCCGGGGCTGCGGCCAGCGGCAGGATGACCGCGGAGGCGAACGCCATCAGGGCCAGCAGGCGAAGCAGGCTGCGGTGGTGCGTTGAGTGCGGCATGGTGATCTCCCGATCCTGGTCATTGGTCCCGTCCCATCCCGCGTGCGCGATGTCGGGTCCTGGGGGTGAGTGCGCCGGAGAGGGGATTCCGTTACTGCCGTACGATCGTCGCGCCGTGCCGGTCTGCGTCGCGTCAATCGCCACGTAACCAGCGAGGTGTTGAGGGCGAACCTCACCACAGGCCCAACTCAAGGAGGACCCTCATGGACCGTCGCTCGCTCAACTTCGCCCTCGCCGCAGCCCTGGCCCTGTCGGCCACGCCCGCCCTCGCCCAGGGTGCCAAGGAGAAGTGCTTCGGCATTTCGCTCAGCGGCAAGAACGACTGCGCCGCCGGTGTTGGCACCACCTGCGCCGGCACCTCCACCGTGGACTACCAGGGCAATGCCTGGACGCTGGTGGACAAGGGCACCTGCACCACGATGAAGCTGCCCGGCGACCGCACCGGCAGCCTCGCGGCCCTCGCCCGCGACCTGCCGAAGGGCTGAGCCCGAAAGCAGGGGCCGTCGCAGCCGCGGCGGCCCCGCGACCCGGAGGCCCCCGCCCCATGCTGCCCGCTGTCTCGCCATTCAGCCTTCTGCCACCACGCGCCGGCGCCGGGCTGAAGCCCGAGCATGGCTCGCGCATCCTCGCCGAACGCCCGGATATCGGCTTTTTCGAGGTCCACGCGGAGAACTACATGGGCGCGGGCGGCCCGCCGCATCGCCTGCTCGGTGCCGTGGCCGAGCATTGGCCGCTGTCGCTGCACGGCGTGGCGCTGTCGCTCGGTGGCCCCGCGCTGCCCGACCCGGGCCATCTCGCCCGGCTGCGCGCGCTGGTCGACCGCTACCAGCCGGCGGCGTTCTCCGAACACCTGGCGTGGTCGAGCCATGACGGCGTGTTCCTCAACGACCTGCTGCCGCTGCCCTATGACGACGCCACGCTGGCGCGCCTGGCTGAACATGTCGACCGCACCCAGGAAGCCCTCGGCCGCACCCTGCTGCTGGAGAACCCCTCCACCTACGTGGCCTTCGCCGCCACGCGCATGGCCGAGACCGATTTCCTCGCCGCCCTGGTGGCGCGCACCGGCTGTGGCCTGCTGCTGGATGTCGCCAACGTGCATGTCTGCGCCACCAACCACGGCTTCGACCCGCTCGCCTATCTCGACGCCTTCCCGATGCAGGCGGTGGGCGAGATCCACCTCGCCGGCCACCACGCCGACCGCGACGAGACGGGTGCCCCGCTGCTGATCGATTCGCACGGCACCGCGGTGCCCGACCCGGTATGGGCGCTGTACCGCCACGCGCTCGCCCGTGCCGGGGCGGTGCCGACCCTGGTGGAATGGGACAACGACGTGCCGGCGTGGGAGGTGCTGCACGCCGAGGCGAAGGCCGCCGAACGAGTGATGCACGAAGCCGGGCTGCGCCATGTCGCCTGACCAGCACGCCGCCTTCGCCGCCGCAATCACCGCCACTGTGGGCGACCCCGCCCGCGCCGCGCCCGTTACGCTGGTGCCGGGCGCACGCGGCCGGCGCTTCGACGTGTATCGCAACAACGTGGCCGCCAGCCTGGCCGCCGCCCTGGCCGCGCGCTTTCCGGTCTGCGAGGCGATTGTCGGCGCCGGGTTCTTCGCCGCGATGGCGCGCGCCCATATCGCCGCCCACCCGCCGGCCTCGCCGCTGCTGTTCCTGTATGGCGATACGCTGCCGCAATTCCTGGAGGGCTTCCCGCCGGTCGCCGGCCTGCCCTACCTCGCCGACATGGCGCGGCTGGAGATCGCCCGCTCGCGCGCCTTCCACGCCGCGGATGCCGCGCCGCTGGGCCTGGCGGCGCTGGCGGAACTGCCGGAGGCGGACTTGCCGGCGGTGCGCCTGGCCGCCCATCCGGCGGCTGCCCTGGTAGACTCGGCGCATCCCGTCGCCACCATCCTGGCGATGCACCAGCCCGGCCGTAGCCCCGCACCGATCGACGATCCGCGCGGCGAGGCGGCCTTGGTCACAAGGCCGGACATGCTGGTGGTAACGCAGCTTGTCGATGCCGGCACCGCCCGGCTGTTCACCGCGCTGGCCGGCGGCGTGCCCTTCGCCGAGGCGGCGGCGCTGGCCGAGGGCGAGGCGGATTTCGACCTGCCGCATGCCCTGGCCCTGCTGTTCGATGCCGGCGCCTTCGCGGGGCTGCACGCCCCATCCCCCTTCCGACAGTCCAGGAGTTGACCATGCGCGACACCATTCCCCTCGCGGGTGCCGCCGCACCCGGTTCCGCCTCCGACGCCTCCGCCCCGGTGCGGCTGGTGGAGACCGCCATTGCCGCGATGTCGCATCCCTGGGTGGGCGCGGTGCTGGGCCTGCTGGCGCGCGTCTTGCCGGCCATCGTGTTCTTCCGCTCGGGCCTCACCCGTGTCGACGGCTTCGGCATCAGCGAGACCACGTATTTCCTGTTCGCCGAGGAGTTCAAGGTGCCGCTGCTGCCGCCCAACGTGGCCGCGGTGATGACGACCATCGCCGAGATCACCCTGCCGCCGCTGCTGGTGCTGGGCCTGGCCAGCCGGTTCGCGGCACTGGGCATGTTCGTGATGACGCTGGTGATCCAGCTATTCGTCTACCCCGACGCCTTCATGACCGCGCATGGCTGGTGGATGGTGGCGCTGCTGGTGGTGATCCATCGCGGCCCGGGCCTGCTGTCGCTCGACCACCTGATCGCCCGGCGCCTGGGGCGTCAGGCCAGGGCTTAGGGCTCAGACCAGGGCTTAGGGCTCAGACCAGGGCTTAGCCCTCGGACCGGTCTGCTGGGCCTTGCGTTGTACCTTGTGGTCCCCGACGATCCCTCGCCGGCCCTCCGGCTGAATGCGCTCACCTGCGTTGTGGCATTGGTTTGATGCCGCTACGATGTTTTGCCCCGAATGCGGTGGAGCGCCACCGCGTTCGAGGCCGTCTGCTGGCAGTTCGTCGCGGGCCTTCGTTGGGATTGCCAGAATGCCTGCGAGCAGGCAGGTCCATCGGGCGGATCGACGTAGCATCGCCGCAGCTTCGATCACCGTCATACCCTACTTGGTCGGCCATGCAGTCTCTGAGTGAAGTTTCCGGCCGGCCCATAGGCGTGCTGAAGGCGTACAACAGATTGGTAATTGCTGGTGCGCCCCACCATCTAGGCCCTACACCACCTCCTATGGGACAGGCTGTTGGGGATCGGGATGGCGTTGATGCGAGTTGAGCACCTTCTTTCCCTTGACGATATCGTTCTGGATCTGGATGTCGGCGGCAAGCCGGCGCTGCTTCAGACCCTGGCGGCCCGCGCGGCCCACCGGTTGGGGCGGGATGCGCAGGAAGTCAGCGCGGCACTGCTGGCGCGCGAGCGGCTCGGCACCACCGCGCTTGGCCGAGGCGTCGCCCTGCCGCACGCCCGCCTCGCCGGCGCGGATCCGCCGCTGACGCTGTTCGCCCGGCTGCGTCGCCCGATCGACTTCGAGGCGCGCGACGAGGAGAAGGTGGACCTCGTCTTCGCCGTGCTTTGGCCCGAGGAAGCTGCCGAGGGCTTCCTGCCGGCCCTGTCCGGCCTGTGCCGGTCGTTGCGCGAGCCCGCCTTCCTGCTCGGCCTGCGCCGCGCCGCCACCCCTGCGGAGGTCTTGGCGCTGCTGGCGCGCCCCGGCTGAGCGCCGCGCGCGGGCCCTGACGCCCAGCCTTCCGCCGCCGCCTTCGGGTGGTTCCGCCGCCCACCGACCGGACCGCACCATGTTGGACGCACCTCTGCTGGCTGCCTTGGTCGCCCTGCCCTTCATGGGTGCGGTCGCCGCCGCGATCCTGCCGACCCATGCCCGCGATGCCGCCGCCTGGCTCGCCGGCACCGTCGCGGTGGCAGCACTGGTGCTGGTCTGGTTCGCCTATCCCACCATCGCGCTGGGCGGCGTGCTGCGGCTCGAACTGCCGTGGATGCCCACGCTCGGCCTGCACGTCTCCCTGCGGATGGACGGCTTCGCCTTCATGTTCGCCAGCCTGATCACGGGAATCGGCGCGCTCGTGGTGCTCTACGCCCGCTACTACATGTCGGCCGAAGACCCTGTGCCGCGCTTCTTTGCCTTCCTGCTGGCCTTCATGGGCGCGATGCTGGGCGTGGTGCTGTCCGGCAACCTGATCCAGCTGGTATTCTTCTGGGAACTGACCATGCTGTTCTCGTTCCTGCTGATCGGCTACTGGCACCACAGCGCGCCCGCGCGCGACGGTGCGCGCATGTCCCTCACCGTCACCGCCACGGGCGGGCTCGCGCTTTTCGGCGGCGTCCTGCTGCTCGGCCACATCGCCGGCAGCTACGATCTCGACGTGGTGCTGGTCTCCGGCGCCACGGTGCGCGAGCACCCCGCCTACCTACCGGCGCTGGTGCTGATCCTGCTGGGCGCGTTGACCAAGAGCGCGCAGTTCCCCTTCCACTTCTGGCTGCCGCACGCCATGGCGGCACCCACGCCGGTCTCGGCCTACCTGCATTCGGCCACCCTGGTGAAGGCCGGCGTGTTCCTGCTGGCCCGCCTCTGGCCCGTCCTGGCCGGCACCGACGCCTGGTTCTGGATCGTCGGCAGCGTCGGCCTGATCACGCTCCTAATCGGCGCCTACATCGCCATCTTCCAGCACGACATCAAGGGCCTGCTCGCCTACTCCACCATCAGCCATCTCGGCCTGATCACCCTGCTGCTCGGCCTGAACAGCGACCTCGCGCTGATCGCCGCGATCTTCCACATCATGAACCATGCCGCCTTCAAGGCCTCGCTGTTCATGGCCGCCGGCATCATCGACCACGAATCCGGCACGCGCGACATCCGCCGCCTCTCGGGGCTCAACCGCGCCATGCCCTTCACCGCGCGCCTGGCCCTGGTCGCCGCCGCGGCCATGGCCGGCGTGCCGCTGCTGAACGGCTTCATCTCCAAGGAGATGTTCTTCGCCGAGGCGCTCACCGCCGACGCCCCGCTGTCCACCATGCGCGGTGTGCTGCCGCTGCTGGCGCTGGTGGCCAGCGCCTTCGCCGTCACCTATTCGCTGCGCCTGGTGCACGGCGCCTTCTTCGGGACCGACTCCAAGGACCTGCCGCGCCAGCCGCACGAGCCGCCGGGCTGGATGCGCCTGCCGGTCGAGATCCTGGTGCTGGTCTGCATCATGGTCGGCCTGCTGCCGGCGGCCACCGTCGGCCCGGTGCTCGACCTCGCCGCCCGCTCGGTGCTGGGAGAGTCGCTGCCGCCCTACAGCCTGGCCATCTGGCACGGCTTCAATGCGCCGCTGGTGATGAGCCTGATCGCGCTGGCCGGCGGCGTCGCCCTCTACGTCGCGCTGCATCGCCACCTGCGCAGCGGCGTGGACGGCGTGCCGCTGCTGCGCCGCCTCGTCGGCGAACGCATGTTCGAGCGCACGATGGTCTTCGTCTCCTGGCGCGCCGCGCGCACGCTGGAGGGCCTGCTCAGCACCACGCGCCTGCAGCCGCAGCTTCGCCTGGTGCTCGCCGTGGCGCTGCTCGCCGCCGGGCTGTCGGTCTGGCATCGCGGCTTCTGGCAGGGCAACGTCGTGCCCGCGGCGGTCGACCCGGTGCTGGCACTGGCCTGGGCTGCCGGCGCGGCCTGCGCGCTGGGTGCGGCCTGGCAGGCCAAGTTCCACCGCCTCGCCGCCCTGATCCTGCTCGGCGGCGCCGGGCTGGTGGTCTGCGTCACCTACATCTGGTTCTCCGCCCCCGACCTCGCCCTCACCCAGCTCCTGGTCGAGATCGTCACCATGGTGCTGCTGCTGCTCGGCCTGCGCTGGCTGCCCAAGCGGCTCGATGTCCCGGGTGCCGCCTCGGCGGTCGAGGTGGTCACCCTCTCGCGCCGCCTGCGCGACCTGGGCCTGTCCGTTGGCGCCGCCATCGGCATGGGCGGCCTGTCCTACGGCGTGATGACGCGCCTGCCCCCCGAACTCCTCGCCGAGCACTTCCTCGCTCGCGCCTATGCCGATGGCGGCGGCACCAACGTGGTCAACGTCATCCTGGTCGATTTCCGCGCCTTCGACACGCTGGTCGAGATCGCCGTGCTCGGCATCGTGGCGCTGACCGTCTTCGCCCTGCTGCGCCGCTTCCGCCCGGCGCCCGACAGCATCGACGTGCCCGAACAGCAGCGCGCGCAGAATCGCTACGACGAGGCCCAGCCCGGCCGCGAAGTCGGCGACACCGTGTCGGACTGGCTGGTGGTGCCCTCGGTGCTCACCCGCCTGCTGTTCCCGGTGATCGCGGTGGCCGCCGTCTTCCTGCTGCTGCGCGGCCACGACCTGCCGGGGGGCGGGTTCTCCGCCGGCCTCGTGCTGTCGATCGCCTTCATCCTGCAATATATGATCGGCGGTGCGGACTGGGTGGAGGAACGGCTGCTGCTGCGCCCGCTGCGCTGGATCGCCGGCGGCCTGCTGCTGGCCGCCGGCACCGGCCTGGGCGCGATGCTGTTCGGCCTGCCCTTCCTCACCACGCATTACAGCTACGTCGACCTGCCGCTGATCGGCCCCGTGCCCGTCGCCAGCGCCCTGCTGTTCGACATCGGTGTGTTCGCCCTGGTCGTCGGTGCCACGGTGCTGATGCTGATCGCGCTGGCCCACCAATCCGTGCGCGGCCGCCGCAGCACCGCGCGCCCCGCCGCCAAGGCACTGCCGCCGCCCCTGCCGCCGCCCCTGCCGCCACCCCTGCCGGCCGCCGCGCCGGCCGCCGCTGCAGGAGGGGAGTGATGGAACTCGTCGTCGCCATCGGCATCGCCGTGCTCACCGGCTCCGGCGTCTGGCTGCTGCTGCGCCCGCGCACCTTTCAGGTGATCATGGGCCTGTCGCTGCTGTCCTATGCCGTCAACCTGTTCATCTTCTCCACCGGCGGCCTACGCTCCGGCATGGCGCCGATCCTGGAGAAGGGCGGCGCCGGCGCGCTCGAAACCCATGCCGACCCGCTGCCGCAGGCCCTGGTGCTCACCGCGATCGTGATCAGCTTCGCCACCACCGCGCTGTTCCTCGTCCTGCTGATCGCCGCACGCGGCCTCACCGGCACCGACCATGTCGATGGGCGGGAGCGGCGAAAGTGACCGGCTGGGCCGCCCATCTCATCATCGCCCCGATCGTGCTGCCGCTGTTCGTCGCCGCGCTGATGGTGCTGGCCGGGGACCGCCGCCGCAGCTTTGCCCGCGTGCTCGGCCTGGCCAGCGCCGCCGCCCTGTTGGCGGTTGCCATCGTGCTGCTCGTCCTGGCCGACGACGGGGTGGCGCGTGCCTACCGCCTCGGCGACTGGCCCTCGGCCTTCGGCATCGTGCTGGTGCTCGACCGGCTCTCGGCGATGATGCTGGTGCTGACCGCCGCACTCGGCACCTGCGCCCTGCTGCATGCCGGCACCCGCCGCGACAGCCCGGGCGCCTATTTCCAGCCGCTGTTCCAGTTCCAGCTGATGGGCCTGAACGGCGCCTTCCTCACCGGCGACCTGTTCAACCTGTTCGTGTTCGTGGAGGTTATGCTCGCCGCGTCCTACGGCCTGGCCCTGCATGGCTCCGGCACGGCGCGGGTGCGCGCGGGGCTGCACTACGTGGCGGTCAACCTGGTCGCCTCGCTGCTGTTCCTGGTGGGCGCCAGCACGATCTACGGCCTGGCCGGAACGCTGAACATGGCCGACCTCGCCATCCGCATCCCCGCCCTGGTCGAGGAGGATCGCGGCCTGTTCGAGGCCGGCGCCGCGATCCTGGGCATCGCCTTCCTGGTCAAGGCGGCGATGTGGCCGATGGGCTTCTGGCTGGCGCCCACCTACGCCGCCGCCACCCCGCCGGCGGCGGCGATCCTGTCGATCCTGAGCAAGGTCGGCATCTATGCCGTGCTGCGCCTGTGGCTGATGCTGTTCGGCGAGGGCTCCGGCGCCTCGGCGGGGTTCGGCGGCACCTGGCTGATGGCCGGCGGCGTGCTCACCATGGCCTTCGGCACCATCGCCGTGCTCGCCACCCAGAACACCGCCCGCCTCGCCGGTGCCTGCGTCATCGTCTCCTCCGGCACGCTGCTCGCCGCCATCGGCGCGGGGCAGGCCGCGGTGACCGGCGGCGCGCTGTTCTACCTGGCCAGCACGGTGCCGGCGATCGCCGCCTTCTTCCTGGTGGTCGACATCGTCGAGCGCGGCCGCGGCCTGGGTGCGGACGTGCTCGCCGTCACCCGCGAGGCCTTTGGCGAGGCCGACGAGGAGGCGATGGAGGAGGTCGAGATCGGCGTCGCCATCCCGGCTGCCACCGCGGCGCTGGGCCTCAGCTTCGCCGCCTGCGCGCTCGTGCTCGCCGGGCTGCCGCCGTTCTCCGGCTTCCTGGCGAAGTTCGCCATGCTCGCCCCGGTGCTGGGCGAGCGCGGCGGCGCGGTGGCGCCCGCCGGCTGGGTGCTGCTGGCCGCGATGCTGGTCTCCGGCCTGGCCACCGTGGTGGCGATGACCCGCAGCGGGATCGACGCCTTCTGGGCCGCGCCGGAGGGCACGGTGCTGCGCGTGCGCATGCTGGAATTCGTCCCGGTGGTAGCGCTGCTGGCGCTGTGCCTGGCGCTGACCGTCGCCGCCGGCCCGGCAATGCGCTTCATGCAGGCCACCGCCGACGCGCTGCACCGCCCGGTCGCCTATATCTACGGCGTCCAGGCCGACCGCAGGGGCCCGCCATGATCCGCCGCCTGATCCCCTATCCCGCCCTGGCGCTTACGCTCGCCGCCATCTGGCTGCTACTGAACGAGAGCGTCGGTGTCGGCGCGCTGCTGCTGGCCGCCATCGTCGCCCTGGCCGGCGGCTGGCTGCTGCGCCCGCTGGGCCTGGCGCGCGCCCGCCCCGTCGCCGCCAAACTGCGCCGCCTCGCAGCCGCCCTTCGCCTCCTGCGCGTCGTGACGGTGGAGATCGTGCGGTCGAACAACGCCGTGGCGCGCCTCATCCTTGGCCTCGGCGACCACCGCCGCACCTCCGGCTTCGTGCGCATCCCGCTCGACATGCGCAGCCCCTACGGCCTGGCCACGCTCGCCTGCATCATCACCGCCACACCCGGCACCATTTGGGTTGAATACGATTCCGCCGACAACACCATGCTGCTGCACGTGCTCGACCTGGTCGACGAGGCGCAGTGGCTGCGCATCATCAAGGAGCGCTACGAGCGCCCGCTGATGGAGATTTTCGAATGACCGCCACGTCCCTCCTCGGCGCTGCCCTGCTGGTGGCCCAACTCATGCTCGGCCTGGCCATGGCCTGCGCCGCGCTGTGCATCCTGCGCGGCCCGCGCGCCCAGGACCGGGTGCTGGCGCTCGACACGCTCTACGTCACCGCCGCCATCCTGCTGTTGGTGTTCGGCATCCGTACCGGCAGCACCGCCTATTTCGAGGCAGCACTGGTCATCTCCCTGCTCGGTTTCGTCGCCACCGCGGCGCTGGCCAAGTTCCTGATGCGCGGCGAGGTGATCGAATGACCCACGCACCCGACCTGCCGCTGTGGGCCGCGCTGGCCACCGCGCTGCTGGTGCTGCTGGGCGCCGGCCTCACCCTGGTTGGAACCCTCGGCCTGCTGCTCTTCCCCAGCTTCTACGACCGCATCCACGCCCCCACCCTCGGCACCACGCTCGGCATCGGCTGTGTGCTGCTGGCCTCGATGCTGTACTTTTCCGTCACCCAGTCGCGCCCGGTGCTGCACGAGGTGCTGGTCGGGCTGTTCATGGTGGTCACCACCCCGGTCACGCTGATGCTGCTGGCCCGCGCCGCGTTCTACCGCGACCAGCAGGAGAAGAATCCGGAAGTGTCGCCGTTGGCACGAGAGGCGTCACGAGAACCAGGGAGCGAAATGTGAAGCAGATCCTGCCCGGTTTATGCCAAGACTCAATATCAAGGGTCACGAATAGTGAGCCTTGGTATCATAACAATCGCCCTATTGATTGACCGATGTACAAAGGCAAGGCCAGGGCTTTGCCCTGGACCCACCAAAGGCCGGCGGCCTTTGGAAACCGTTTTATTTTCATATAGTTAAGGTCCAGGGGCTT
>Ga0105053_10002318_pt1 | contig 29698 bp, 21 predicted proteins | sample BON01_FD_78093 | JGI IMG/M metagenome (GOLD analysis project Ga0105053, IMG submission 78093) | Freshwater microbial communities from Lake Bonney liftoff mats and glacier meltwater in Antarctica - BON-01 | ecosystem: Environmental > Aquatic > Freshwater > Ice > Glacier meltwater | place: Lake... | reverse complement strand
TCGGCAGCCCCGAAAATACAAAAAACGGGAGCGACGCGTGAGAAATGTCCAATTGGCATAATCTTAATTTTGAAACTTTATTGGATTTTTCAAATTAGCCCCTTTTCGGCCAGGCACTATATAAATTCTGTTGCTCGCCGGGGTCGTTTTCCAAATCGTAGAGCTGGTTCGCATTCTCATGTTTGCGCGGCGTCGGGTTCTTCGGGTCATGCTCGATCAGTTTCCACTTGCCCTTGCGGATCGAATAAATCCCCTGATGAGTGCGTGCAGGTGCGAACTCACGCGGCGTGGCCTGACTGCGACCGAGCCAATGCGAATAAAAGCTCATACTATCTTCGGCACTTTCTGGAGTCGGCTGACCCAGCAGCTCAGCAAAGGTCGCATACACATCGGTCAATGACATCAGCGCATCGCTCTCCTGCCCGGCTGGAATCTTGCCAGGCCAGAAGGCAATGAAAGGAATACGGTTACCGCCCTCAAAAACAGAATGCTTACCATCTCGCAACACGCTATTGCTACGGTGACCGGCCACGAAGGTTTCCCACATGGGCTCGAGGTTCCACATCGTCGCGAATGCTTCATTCTGCGCCACAACCGCGCCATTATCACTGGTAAAGATGATCAAAGTATTCTCCAAGCGTCCGGTGTCACGCAAGGCCTCGATCAATTCGCCCACCTGCGAGTCGAACTCTTGCATAAAGTCGCCATACAGACCCGCCTGACTGCTGCCGACAAATTCCTTGGTTGGTGTGATCGGCTTATGCGGGATCGTTGCCGCATAATAGACAAACAGCGGTTGATCCGTCGGCGCGTTCTGGATGTAGCTGACCGCGGCACGCGCGAGGTCGCCAGCGACTTCATCTTCTTTGTAAAGCAGCTCGTCTGACCACGGTGTCACTTTTTTGCCATTCACCGCGATCGTATCACCCGGCTCACGTCCGACAAAGGTGCGGTTCTCAATATAAAAAGCTGGCTCATTTTCGACATTGGCCGCCATCCCGAAAAAGTAATCAAAGCCGACGTCCAACGGACCGCCCTCGATTTCGGGGCGATTCCAATCATAGCGATCAAGCCGAGGATCGCCATAGCCGACGCCGAGGTGCCACTTACCAAAAGCTGCGGTGCGATAGCCATTGGCTTGCAGGAACTTCGGCAGCGTCTCGATGCCTGCTTCCAATAAAACATTGGGACTAGATGGCCCCACCACGCCACGCGGTGGATGCAGCTCACTGCGCCACCAGTAGCGCCCGGTCAACAGGCTGAACCGTGACTGCGAGCAAGTCGCCGACGTCGTGTAGGCATTGGTGAAGCGTATGCCATTGTTGGCCAAGTGATCAATGTTCGGCGTTTGCAAGTGAGTCGCGCCATAGCAACTCAAATCGCCATAACCGAGATCATCGCCAAATATAAACAGGATATTGGGTTTCGACGAGCTCACCACAGGTGGCTGCGGCATCGCTGGCAATAGTGACAGCAACAGTAAATAACAAGGAACGATTAAAGAACGCATGTAGATTGAGTCGAAGACGAGCAAAAGAAAGGAAGTGCTGTAGCGATTCAGTTATTCTGCGGGTAGAGACTATTCCCACTCGCGTTGCGCGCCGAAAACAGTGTCTGCAGCTGCTCAGCATCTCCTTTGAGCTCATTAATTTTAAAGCGCTCAATATGCCCATCGACATAGGCACCATAGAAGGCGGGATCCGATTCAGAACCGTGGCGATGCCCGACCGTGTTCTGGTAGTCGAAATCCCCACTTGCCAGCTTTTTTACCCAGCTCATGAAAGAACCACTATTTCGAGCTGTGATATCCTCAGAAAGCTCTCTTCCTGCCTCAAAGAACAGCAATTCTTTCGCTGGATCCTGGACCACAACGAGCGGGCGGAATGTATTTTTAGCCATGATGTTATCATTCGGTGCATAATCGGCAATCCAACGTATTTCTGGATCCTCACTCGGATCCACCTTTGGACAATAGAAGGCTGGGTTGCGCCCTGCGCCATGAGTAAATCTATCCAGTGTGTTCGGCATGAACGGTTCCAGTGCATTAACCCAGAGATTGACCCAATCCCCGCCTCTCGATCCATCCGGTTTAAGATCAGTGAGAAGCGGAGGTAGCTTCCCCTGATTCTCCGATGCAAACAGCATCGTGCCCGCATGGATCGAGCGCAGATTCTGCATCGCCTGTGCCTCAAATGCACGCTCGCGCACCTGGCCCACTGCGGGAACCAGAATCGCAGCAAGGATCCCAATGATAGCGATCACGACCAGTAGCTCGATCAGCGTGAAACCGTTGAGTCGGCTTCGCCCACGGATCGACCGGCAGGCAGTCACAGTTACATTAATCAAGGGGCGTTTTAATAAAATGGGGTTCATACAAAATAATGGGGCTGATGTCACGATATTCAAATAGACAACTAAGACTACAGCATTGCGGATTATATTTCAATCTATAATTACACTTGGTTTCAATCTATTTTGCCTGCAGCAAAGGCCAGAGGTTTAACTTTGCCACCAAGAGGCACGAAAAGTCACAAAAACCATGCAGAAGGAATTTTTGTAAATGCTGGAACCTCTTTGTGGCCATAAAATACACATAACTAGAACGTCATCCTATTTAACAATAGGCACACATATTAGTCTCGCGCAGAGGCGCAGGGGCGCAGGGGTTGCCAACCTGCGCCTTACTGGAAATAAACTTAGACATTTACTTAATTTTGCTGGCGAAATGATAAAAACTGGCATCACACGCTGTGTGAACGGCCTCCCTGAATAAGTCTCGGATCACTGCTTGAGACCTCTGCGCCTCTGCGCCTCTGCGCGACGGAGGTGTGCCGTAGATGGCGTAGCAAAATAACAGAGACTATTTTCACAAAATAGGATGCACGGCAGTATATCTGCCCTTGGGGTGCTTCAGCCGCAGGTTTTTGTTGTGCCTGTGCCCAAACGCAGGACGCGAAAAGCTCGGTTCGACGTCGACTACTCGCCAACTTTAACGCTGAAACGATTGAGGCTCACCACAGTCGCACTCGCTACCTCTCCGAGATTATATGCACCAAAGGCTAGGGTATACTCCGAGACGACATCCGAGAGATCCTCAACCGCGACCGTGACTTTCGACTCCCCAGGATACGCAAACCCCGCATTGCCCACCAGATCAACCGTGGCTCCTTCCAGCTCGATGAAGATACGACCTTTAGTCATCGTATAGGTCAGCGCAGAGGGTAATCCGCTGAGCACAGCAACCACTGCAACCTCCGCTTTTCCATTTCGGAAAACCCCGTAAGTTAGACGCCAAGTAGACGCATCGCCCCACTGTTCCAGCGAAATCCCAATGCCATTATCAAGCACGTCCTTCTGCGGCATATAGTTGCCGTCCGCATCCTCACCGATCGAACAATAGAAAACATTACGGCCGCTGCCACTTGTCCCCTTGATCGAAGCGATATCGAAATGCACTTCCACCGGGTGTGCGTGGTAATCATACAACTGCTCCTCCCGCACCCCATTGAATTCTCCCGTCTGATCCGTGCGTGTACTCACCGCAGCCTGCGCACTGCCGACGGCCATATTTGTATCCAGTAACAGCTTGCTATCCTGCTGCACCACAAAGGCATCAACGCCTTTCACAAACTCGACTAAATTTGAATTTAACACGCGTCCCTCGAAGCGCTCATCCCAGACGGTTTCAGCCGCATGCACAGTGCTAAAAGAAAGAATCATGCAACTCGCTAGAGCGCTTAGGGTTTTGTAGTCAGTCATAATTGAAAGTGTATGGGTGTAATTCTGAGACGTCACAATCAAGCACTTTAAGGACGGATCTTAATATTACAAAAAGAAATTTAATATATTTTGCGCGCGTGCCTTTAGGCTCGCTGCCAAAGTAGCGCGGTGCTTCAGCCCGCGGCCGCTCAACACGCGCGCCCGCCAATGAAAACCCATCAACCAAAAAAAAGGCTCGCTGCCGAAGCAGCGGGCCTTCCCCCTAATATAACCCCTATATTATGAAAATCTAGCGACGACGGCGAACCATCACCGCAGCCAGCGCTAAACAACCAGCGAGCAAGGCGAACGTGCCTGGTTCAGGGATGACGGACACATCAAACGAGTTCAACGTCACGACTGTTTTGGTGTCTACGGTTCCTTGATTATAGGCGCCAAAGGCCAGATTGTAGCCGGAAATGTTATCCGACAGATCCGACAGTGCGACGGTTACTCTATTAGGATTAACAATAGTTCCCGCACTACCCTGAGTTGTAAACGTCGCTCCAACAATATCAATGGTCGCGAGTAAGCCATCCAGCGTGTAAGTAATATCAGTCGGCGCGCCACTCAGAATAGAAGCCACACCGCCACCGTTGCCGTTAACACTGTCAAGGGACTGATAGATTAGCCGCCAACCTGTGGAAATCTGCTCCACAGCAAACCCGATACCATCGTCCAGCACATTATTCTGCGGCATATAGTTGCCATCAGAATCATCGCCAATTGAGAAGTAAAAAGAATTCCTACCAACTGCGGGAGATCCGGTGGTTCCGGTAAACGAAGCGATCGCAAAGCTGGCCGACACCTCGTGATTATAGAAATTATAGAGCGGTTCTCCGTTAAAAGTGCTCACTGCGCCAGTGGAATCCGTGGTGGTGTTCAGCCCCGCCTGCGCACTTCCAGCTGCAACACCCGTGTCCATAGTCAATTGTCCACCAGACAAAGTAGACCCTGCGCCTGCGCCTTGAGTAAATCCTGTGAAATTACCATTCACTGAACCGCCGGTAAAATCGTCATTCCAGACAGAAACTGCCTGCAAGCTAGTGGAAGCAGCAACCAAAATAAGGCCGGCCGCAGTTAATTTAAGTGTCTGGGTGTAGTTCATCATTATATTCGGGTTGGGGTTTAATCACGTGACAAAGCAATAGAGCTTGACCACTATTTCGAACTAATACCTATCTGTAATTCTGTTGCAAGTTAAAAATACAAAAAATATCACTTAAATGTCGTCTCACATTTACCCCGCACACTATGAAGCTTTACAGGGGCTCAATTTTAACACCCTCCCCCCCGCACCAGCAAGCTGGTGGATCAACAATCAGAGTCAGCTTAAGAACCCGTCGGATTGGTTAAGCGTGGTTAAGTGGTCAAAAAAACGTAGCCACCGTCACTGACCGCTGCGCGGGAACCGCCGCGAAAAGACTTCGTCCCACGCGGCTGGCTTTAACCACGCTTAATTTACGCTTCACCAGCACGCTGAATCCTTAAAGGGTTTCAAAATCTCTTTTCCCGGAGACCAGCAGAGAATAAAAAAAGGAGTCAAACGTAGAAAATAGAATAACTCATTTATTCGCGTTTGTTCCTCTTTGAATTTAGCCGCTCTCCGGTCAACTGATCAATGACGCAACGGGCCTCCGAGTGTCCACGTTTCAAGCTGACCGTCCCTACGCTACCCCGCCAGCGAGCGCCCCCTGATCTGCAGGCCCTGCCGTTCTCCCCGCCCAACTGATTTTATGTCCACTTCCTGCTTCACCGCCGACTCCGTTCGCACAATTCCGATGCGGGCTCTGGCACGGGGCGTGCGCTTCGTCCTGCCGACTCTGCTCGGGCAGGGATGGCGACGACTGGCCTCGGAGGTGGCGACGCTGGCTCAGAGTGCGGCGACGTAAGTGGAAACGTTTCATAGTGTGAAAGCTGGAACAGGCGTGAGGGCCAGCTAAGTAAATGTTTTTTGGTCGTGGCAGTTATTTTGAGAAATGGTGGGGGGAGGATAGATTAAAAATGGGAGATTTGGTTGGCAAGGTTCAGGTACGAGGAATTCCTGGGCGCTTCTTTGTTTTTGAGCACCTATAAAGCGACAAGAGTGTCGCTTCTACGTTGAGAAGGTTAAAGGACACCCACATAAATTCCTCAAAATGCTTGACCGTTGGTCCGTCTTTAAGATTCTGGTTTTTATGAGGGGCGGAGAAGCTCCTCGGGAATCCCAGCGGTGTGTCAGCTATGGCGACATCAAAACCCTGGTATTCAGGATGCTTATCGGCGTCCGGACCGAGATGCCACTTTCCGAAAAAACCAGTTGCATAATTCTTTTCTTTTAAACGCTCGGCGATCGTTATGCTCGAAAGCGGCAGCTGCCCCAACTGAATCGGGATCTCTGCTTGCATGGCTCTCGCGCGGCGCATGTTGCGCGGGACATCCCAGCTCTCATAGTCAGCAAAAGCATCCTCGTAGTTTGCTGTCCGCACACCTGGCGTGACTCCATGCAAGTGCTGCCGTGCTGGCGAATGACCAGTCAGAATCGCCGCACGACTGGCTGAGCAAAGCGGCGCAGCTGCATAGGCATTGGTGAAGCGGAGCTCAGCAGGTTAAGAGAACTGCTCAGATGCCTGCGTCAGGCTCAGGCTTGAGCCTCGGCAGTCGCAGCGTGGCGCTCAGCCAATTGCTCCTTCACCCGCTCGGCATCCTTTTCGGTGATCGGATAACGCAAGATGAAACAGCCACCGATGATGACAAAGATCGTCGGCAACAACGTGAACAGCAGACGCATATTGAAGATCGCATCTGGCGTTTGCACGTCCGCAACATCAACAATGCCGGCGACGTTGATTAACCAGCCACTCAGCGCCATCGCAATCGTCACGCCCACCTTCAGCAACCAGGCAAAAGTGGCACTATACATGCCTTCGCGGCGATGACCGGTTTCCAGCTCGTCGAAGTCACAAATATCGGCCATCATCGACGGGATCAGTGTCCAAGTCAGAATAATCCCAGGATAAATGATGATCGACAGCCAGACCTGCAAATACGGATCTTCGGGGATGAAGAAGAACCATTTAATCGACTGCCCTATCGCCACAATCAGCACCCCGATCAGCAAAGTTGGCTTCTTTCCAAAACGATTCGCCGTCCACACAATCAGCGGTATCGCAGCGAGATTACTCAGACCCCCGACCATTCCACCCCAGAACATCACATTCGAAGCGGCCTCCTTGGCTTCCTGAATCGGCAAGGCGCCATAGACGTAAAATACATTAATGTAATAGCCCATTTGCCCGACCAGCAGGATACCACCACAGAACAGTGAGGCGTAGATGCATAGCCCGATAAAGCGGCTGTCTTTGAAGGTGTACTTGGCGGACTTCCAGAAGGATATTTTGGGCGCTGTTTTGGCTGCCACGGTTGCGGTGGCAGCCACGGTTGCGGTGGCTGAAGGCTCCTTACAAAACAAGGCGGCTGCGATCGCGCATAGCGTCATGATTCCGCCAACGACCCAGCCGAGCGTGCGCACGCCGTCCACCTCGTCGCCATCACCGAAGCGAAACGCCAGCGGCATGATCATCGGTATGATAAATGCGGCACCCGTCGCAAACCAGCTGCGCACCGCCTGCACGCCATTGCGCTCCTGCACATCTGGCGTCAATTCCAGACCGAGGGCGGTCCATGGAATGTTCCACATCGTGAGGAAGGTGAAAAACAGCAGGCTGGTTCCAATGAACCAAGTCAGCAACATCGTCTCACTCCATTCCGGCGAGGGCATCCAAATCAGCGCAAACGAAACCCCCAATCCGATGGCCCCGAAAAAGATATACGGCCGACGGCGGCCATAGCGCGAGCGGGTGTTATCACTGATATGCCCCATCAACGGATCCGTGATCATGTCCCACACCCGCGGCAATGCCAGCGCGAGACCGATCCATGCCGCCGACACCCCAAGCCCGACCGAAAAAATCGGCATCGCCAGCACCCACAGGGCGTTGACCATATCATTGGTGAGTCCACCGAGCCCCCAAGCAATCTTACGGGGATAGGATACTAAATGGGCGGGGGCAGTCTTTTTTTCAGGAGTCGACATGGGATAATAGTTTTATTACAGTTTAACATCAAGGCATGGCAGTATTTGATTTCACTAGCAAGCAAGAATCGCAACTACAAACAATCAGGACCGCACGACCTCCAAACCCGCATGGCTGGCATTCGGGCACCACTCGACCGTCACACCTGCGGGGGCTGCAATCGCAACTTCTAGCCTACCCTCGACGATTTCCCAATCGACCGACACGGGTCCCTGTGGCGTGACCATTGCACCCGATGCACACTTCAAATCTCCCAGCCACGGGCTGATTTTAAAGGCCGTGCCGCCGGCAGCTGTCTGCCGAATACCGAGGATGATTTGATTGAAAAACTGTAGTGGCCCGCACGACCAACCATGACAGTGGCTCCGTGTCGGAAAGCCCGCCGGTGAACAGGTGCTGTTCGGATAGGTTTCCCACACCGTGGTCGCGCCCGCTTCAATCATCGGCGTATAGTTCAGCCGAATGTTATCCAAAATCGCCTGCGGCTCATTCAACAGCTCGAACGCTTCGAACAAGAACTGCGCGGCAAAGGGCGAACCGATCTTGACCATATCCTCCGGTGGATTGAGCAAGTGACCACGCGCGACCTCGACTTGCTCATTCGGCAACACATCCGCGATCAAGCTAAGCGCAGAGTTGTGCTGGCACACCTTCGCACTCGGGCTGTCGTCCTCAAGGATGGCATCCGGATAGCTGCCTCGCTCGGCATCCCAGGTGGCGTTGATGGCGCGAGTCAGTTTCATCCGCGCCGCCGCAAAGCGCTGCTGCACGGAAGATTCACCGAGCACTTCAGCGCAGTTTTCCGCCGCATTTAAAGCTGCCACCAGCAAAATACTGTTATGGAGCACGGTTGCCTGCTCCTGATCAATCGGTGCCCACTCGAGGAGATTCCAAAGTTTCTGACTGAATAGCCCTGCCTCGTTCAGATAGCCGAGCGCACCGTCCATATTCTGCACGACTGCCGGCCACAGTTGACGTAAAAAAGCGTCATCGCCCGTGGCAAAGTAGTGCTCCCAGACATGCATGCCCCAGAGGAAGCTCCAGGCTGGTATGATACAGTCCCAAGTCGAAGGCACCTGGCAACCCACCATCGGGAAGGTTTCCAGCGACTGCGCCCCCAACTCCAGCGAACGGGCCGACACCGCATACTGCCCGTAAACCTGTGCCGCATAGAGCGCTTGATTACGCGCATCACCGATCCACAGCGTCTGCTCATAGAGCGAGCAGTCAGTAAAAGTATCCTCCATCCCCATTTTCAAGGTGCGCTCGCAGGCATCCCAGATTTGGTTCAGGTTTTCATCATCGCAACGGAAGCGTTGCAGCGGCTCCACCGCGGCGGTCGATTGGATAATTTCAAATTGCTGAATATCGACTGCCGCCGATTGCTTCCGAAGGGTCATAAACGCATAACGGCCGGAACGACGTTTAAGCGAGCGATACGTATTGCGCCCCTGCTTGGTAATGTAGCGCATCCCATTACGGTTATCCGGCGCCGTGTGTTGCACCACCCCTGCCGGTGTAATGTGCTCGACCATGTGGATATCAATCACCGTAGCGGCAGCCGCTTCAATCGAGAAATCAAAATAACCGCAACGCTGCTCACCAAAATCATAGCACAGCTCGACATCAGCCTCCGCGATCGGTGCGACCGAAATACCCTCGCCGCTTAAAGCGATCTCCTTGATCGGCTCACGTGCGACAAAATCCGCGCTGTAGTCCTCCATAAAGACCTGCTCCAACGACACGTCGAGCGGCTCGCTGAGCACCGGACCGCTTTCGACCCAGTGGTTCCATGCCTGCAACATGCGGCTGGCCTCTGGATGATCGAACCACAACCCAAACAAACGGTCGTTATCTAAAAACAGGAATTCTTGAGCCACAAAGACCTGCCAGTTCGTCCACTCAACTCCGAGCCCACGCAAAAACGGAAAGGGCAAATCCTTATTGTGCCCATAAAAGCTCTGACAGTAAAAGCGAACCGCATGCTTACCTGCCGACAATTCGATCGTCCCAGCAACCAGCGCTCCATCGACTTCCACGCGCCAGAGTTCCGAGGCGCAATCCAGAGTTTGCGCCTCGGCCACAGAGAGTTCGCCGGTCAACACCAGGGGCCGACTGGTAAAGTGATTGGCCTCCATCAGGCCCGGGTGCGCAAGTTGCGAGGCAGGCACCGTCACATGCGGCACCGACTGACGCAGCTGCCGCGCAATCGGCGCTCCGACTGGCTGACAACTCACCTTCGTCAAGGGTGCGGAGAGGCGCGGGCTCAAGTCCTGCCACGGCCCCTGATCCGCCGCAAATAACTCCTGAGCAGCATGCCACTCCCCGGCGTCTTCTAGCCGTGCATCCACCGACTCAGCGGGCTCCATTTGCACACTCACCTTCGGCGACCATTGACGCACGGAAGCGAGCGGCCGGCACTGCCAGCTGCCATCCGTGGCCAAGATTCGGCCATCCACTTCGAGCTCAGCCAACAGCCCCGCTTGTTGCGGGATTTGATGGAAGGTGCCGATCCCATAGTAACGCACCAGCACATCGATCTGATTACTGCCCGAAACCAGAAATTTGCTGACATCATACACATCGTAAGTCCAATGCTGCGGATACGCCTTGCCCGGACCGTCATTCACCCAGCGACCATTGATCGATACGCGATAGCGACTGTCTGCGGTGATCCGCAACTGCGCGTCGTCCGCTTGTTCAACAGTGAATGCATGCTTAAAGCACACGACTTGATTGTAAGCGTGCACCTCTTGCTGCGCACACCAGATCCATTTCGAATTTTTCATAGTGTCAGTGGAACGCAATTAGCGCTCCAGCCCCTGCAAACGCTCGATTAACAAGCGTGTGACTCCCATGTCTGTGTTACGGTCGGTCTCGGGCCCAGTCACATCCGGATACGGCATCCAGCGCTGAAAGATCCACGTGTCCGGCTGACCGCCGGCGGCGACATAACCGTCAAAATATTCCAGCGTGTTAGCCACACCAGAGACACTGCGCTCCGCGGCGTTGTCTGCCTTCTTCAATTCCTGAACCGTGTTACTGCCGCCCATAACCGCATAAGAAAAATCATCGTACGCATTAATGATTACACCGCACTCCACCCCGAGTGACTGAATGATTTCTTCGGCCAAAATAATACGCCCGAAGTCAAGTCGACCCTCTTTTAGACCATCAAAAAGGCAGTCCTGATAGCTGAAATCGACATGCAGATGGTCCAGCTCGACACCGCGCTCGGCCAAGCGACTTTGCGCTGTGCGCAGAAATTCCTTCATATCAATCGGGTAAATATTGTCAGGGTCGGTCGTGGTATACTGATCGCCGACAGAAAAATAGCCGAGTGATTCAATCATACCAATTTTAGCCTGCGGAAATGCCGCATGAATCATCACTAACGCGTCAACCACCTCGTCCAACACCACGCGCCAGTCTGGATCGCCCAGCCCCGCCATCGGCTTGGCACCCTGCAGGCAGAGTCCGACGTTCCACATCACCGCATGGTCAGTGCTCAAATAATCGATCGTGCCGCCCGCATCGACCCAGCGCTGCAGCACCTTGATTTCCTGAGCCGCATATTTCTTGCCACTGCCGGGGCCGTAAAGCTCAGGCGACCAACGCAACGCGCCAATCTCAAACGCACATTTCAAACCTGCCTCCCGCGCAAATGTCGCCAACTGCTTCAACTCAGCATCGCTATATTTATCGTCGTACAAAGATTCAATGAACTGCTTGAACACGGCAGTGTTGGCATAGACCGTTGGCCAGTTTTCTAAGTTCGTCATTTGAGAAAGATAATCATCACGAATACCACGGGTCACCGTATTCAACGAACCCGGACCATACCAAATACCGAGGCTCTCAGAGGGCGCGTATTCAGTGGCCACATCCGCCTGGACGACAGTTGGTGTTTTTTGCGAACAACCGACGATTAAAGCGGCGAGTAGAAGACTTGCTATGCATTTGAGGGGCGACGCAGAAGCGAGGCGGTGGTTCAATAGGTGGTTCATGTTCATTTTATATTGGGGGTTGGTTCGACTGACTGGTTTGGCGCATTCCGAGCGACGGCACATTAACCAGATACTATGATAAACCTACAGCCTTAACCCATCGACACAAGAATTAATTTCAAATTGTAATACTTGAATGAAACATGCTCTACCTGGCACCTTCCTCATGCGTTGAGGGGATGCTGGATAACCGTGCGCACATGGATTTCGCCGCACAATAGTTGCGGATGACGGATAACAACATCCTGAACATCATGATAGATTGCGGCCTGAACAATCCTAGCCATTCTTACGGGTTGTTCCGCCAGCAGACTAGCGAAACGCCCCGTCACTATCGCCAGCAGCGACAGAGCTTAGTCGGTCAATCCGCCGAATAGACTCGAGGAGGAAACAATCTGATCAAGATACAAAGAGTAGAATCCGTATCTAGAATGGGGTCATTTCGTAGCCGTCGTATTGCACGATTCAAATGAGCTAAAACGCACACCAACGTAACCAAAGCGGTGCGCGGCGTGCTGGGTTGAGCGTATCCAAACCTTTAGCCCGCGTTTCATCGGCGCTTCACCAGCACGACTAAAAACTGCGGCTGAAGCACCCATAAAGGGCATACACGCGCAGCTACGGCTCATGCTCTGCACACAACCAAAGCGTAGCGCGGCGCTTCAGCCCGCGTCCGATCGACACCGCCTCCCAAGCGACGCAAACTGCGGCTGAAGCACCCATAAAGGGCATACACGCGCAGCTACGGCTCATGCTCTGCAAGCAACCAAAGCGTAGCTCGGCGCTTCAGCCCGCGTCCGATCGACACCGCCCCCAACCGGCGCAAACTGCGGCTGAAGCACCCATAAAGGGCATACACGCGCAGCTACGGCTCATGCTCTGCACGCAACCAAAGCGTAGCTCGGTGCTTTAGCCCGCGTCCGATCGGCACTGCCCCCACCCGACGAAAAACTGCGGCTGAAGCACCCATAAAGGGCATACACGCGCAGCTCCGGCTCATGCTCTGCACGCAACCAAAGCGTAGCCCGGTGCTTTAGCCCGCGCCCGATCGGCACTGCCCCCGCCCGACGAAAAACTGCGGCTGAAGCACCCATAAAGGGCATACACGCGCAGCTCCGGCTCATGCTCTGCACACAACCAAAGCGTAGCGCGGTGCTTTAGCCCGTGTCCGATCGACACTGCCCCCAACCCATCAGCGACGGCTCAAACTCCGCACCTTACATGGCAACCAACCCTTTCACTGTTGCATCAACCAATCGATCCATATACAAGACTGTCATGTTACGTATTCTTTTACTGTCCATCGCCTACCTCCTGCCCTTTCACTTCTCTTTATCCGCCGAGGATCTAGTTTTTGCCAAAGACTCCGAATGGGAGGTCGTTTCAACGGGCCACGAATTTGCCGAAGGCATGGCTTGGGATACCGAAGGCCATCTTTTCTTCACCGACGTCCCGCGTAATCAACTGTTCAGAGTGGATGCCCTCACCGGCGAGAAGACACTTTTCGATGACGACACTGGCGAAACCAATGGCCTCGCATTGGCGCCCGATGGCCGTATCTATGGGTGCGCCAGTGGTGCCAAAGGCATCCACATTTGGGATCCGAAAACGGGCGAGAGAACCACCATCGAAACCGGCACGCTGTCCAACGACATCGCCATCCTGAAAGACGGCACCCTTTTTTACACTGACCCACATTCCAAACTCGTCTGGCGATTGGAATCTGGCACGCATCAACTGAGCAAAGCTGCCACGCTCCCCTGGCTCCCCAATGGAATCACTTTGAGCAAAGATCAGCAGACCCTGCTGGTCGCCGAGTTCTTTGGGGATACCATTCATGGCTTCCCAATCGGTAAAGATTCAAAGCTGACCGGCACCAGTTTCCCGGCCTACAAAGTCGCCACACCGACCGATCAAGTCGGCACGCTCGACGGTATGCTCCCTCTCCCCGATGGACGCCTGCTCTGCGGCACTGCCCTTGGCGCGCAAATCGTCCCCCCCGTGCACGCTGGCTCGTATGCAAAGACACAACACATCGTCATCCCCTCGCCCGATGGCCGCCCACGTTGCAACTACGTGCGCATCAGCCCGGATCGCCAGTGGCTATATACCGCCTACCGCGATGATTTGCTGAGAAGACGTCTAGCCGAAGGATTCGGTCAGCGCTAAGACCTGCGGCGAACTAAACCAGGTCGCAGGCGCCCTTACGAAGGCGCAACTAAGGTAGGGTGATACCGTAGCCCAATGCCATTGCCTATTAAATTATTTACAAGCGCTACACTAAAGAGGGGAGTTTTGGAGAGGAGGCTCGGTTTTTTGGAAGTATGATTCTGGTCGGGATAGTCGGCGGATACCATCTTTGAGTCGGATCACATTAAAGGATCTTCACTCTCATTTATAGGGTCTTTGCCACATGCACGATCAAATCTTTCTCCCTTGATTTTGGCGTTACGATCACGCTGATTAGTTTACCATCGCGAACTTTTCCCTCGACGGTCGTTTGTTGTGACGCATGGAGCTTAAAATCAAGGTTCCATTTTTTTGGCCACGCTGGAAGGATATGTATTTTTCCATCATCAGACTGCAGGATCATGGTCTGTAGGGCCATGAGAAGGTTACCACCGTGATCTTGGTCGGGATTCCAATCGTGATGCGCTGCCCAAAAAGCTGGAAACCTACTCTCTGGATCTTTGCGACTCGCCCGTTGCGTGACATATTCGGTTGCAGTCTCCGTCAAGCCAAGAAACGCCGCCTGAATGTCATCCTGACTCCAACATGTAGCTTTTTTAATCCGTCGGTTTATAAAAGTATGACGAGCGAGCTCTAAATCTTCTTTGCCAACCCCATATAAGCGAAAGGGATAAATAGCGTAGAGCTCCGGGTTTTCTGAATTCTTAGCTTTTGGAAGTTCACCTTCAGCGGCAGATATAGCCGGACTACCGGCGATAACTCTCATGGGAATCGGAGGAATCGTTTCACGTTGCTTTTCCCACGTTACGCGTCTTTCAGCACTAATCTCATCATCGCTAAGTTCCAATAACCGGTCTAAGCTCCACATCAAGCCAGCAACATCTGGTAGTGGATTGACGACATTCCAATATGTTTCACAGGCGTAGGCGGGAAACATATAAAGTTGGCCCTGATCATCTCGACCCCAGTGTGCATCCCACCATAATAAGAATTGATCCGCAATAGGTAAGAGTTCATTTCGTAAGAACTTCTGGTCCCCAGTGTGGTCGTAATGATCGATCATCATCGCCAAAAGTTCGAGAGTATTACTGTAATGAAATCGGACAAATTGGTTCGCCACTGGATCTCCCGGCTTACCGGTGGTACGATGCCCCCAACCAAAAAAGCCATTTTCATAGGTTCCCCACGACGACATGGTTTCTGGGAAAAATGCACCCGGATGGTCAAAGTAAATTTTGGTGCGATTCATAGCCAGCGGCAAGGCATCTAGATACATCTTGAACAAAGGTCGCATCATGTCGTAATCACCGGAAGCGAGCATGGGCCAGTACATCGCCCGCGTATTTTGAAACCAGTAACAGCCACCCCACCTACGATAATCGGGACTGTCTAATTCATTGCTCCAAGGTCCGCTGCTTTTTTCTGGTGGTGCGGTCTGGACTGTAAAAATAGAACCATTAAATTTTATAGGAAATTGACCACGGCCCCCGCAGGCAGTAACCCACCGTTGTAAGATGTAGGCTTGTGTGACGGTAAAGGCGTCACTTTCGCTCGTGCCTTCATTGCCAGCTATTTTTTTTCCATCTAAATACAATTCTACTCTTTTAGAGCCTGCATCGATGGCAACTGCAACATGATGCCAAGTATCGGGAGAAAGACAATCAGGCACAGAAAAACCTGTGGATCCCATGATGAGGCGCAGGCCATTCCCAGGGTAGGTATCCAAGACCAATCCGACATCACTTCCTGGAGTTGTTTTGTCAATGATTCGCTGACCTCCCTTGTGCTGAACTGGTCGTATCCATGCTTCGATCGTCAATTCGGGGGAATTTGTCATCATGGCAGAATCAGCGATTTCAGAATAAGGATGAGGAATGTCACTGAATAAAACATTTTCCTTTTCGAAATTGGGTGCCAGCGACCGATCACGTGCCAACTCCGCTATCTTTTCGCGAGGAAGAGCACTTTTAATGAGGGAAATTCTACCTATTTCGCCTGAGAATTTACTTCTCAGACTCTGGTCAGTACCTAATCTTATATTGTGCGCATTTGAGGGGATGAGGCTGGGAATGACTGCAGGTTCTGTTTGAGTCGCAAATATCCAACTGCGGTCCCAAAAACTCATCCACCAATTTCGATGCTCAGTTAACGCCTGTTTGTGGGGAATTTTTTGAGCGTGAAGACGATTCTCTTCTAGAGCCATCAGCCACTCACTTTCAGTAGCAGGAGTCTGTGTGTGTGTGAAGATCGAGATGTGAACCTTCTTCTGAGGCTTTTCGCTGATCAAATGCCGATCATCGCTTCCGACGAGGCCATCACCCATGATCATGGCACCAAAGGTGCGGTGGAGGAGCGGATCAACTCCTTCTCCGATCGAAGACTCTAAACCTTGGAGCTTGAGCGTTTCCTGCCAAGGTGATACTGGATTTCTATGGTACCACACGATTCGATCTTTAAGCGAACTGATGACCGTATCTGGATAAATAGTTTTGGGGCCTTTGAAGCCAGAAATCCCAAGTCCCATCGTTTCAAAAGTTTGTTTTTCATTTCGCCACAGTTCAAGACCAACCTTGACCTTGAACTTCTTATCTCCTTCGGAGTCAACGTGGATCACATTCCTCAGAGCATCGACCCAAATACGTGCTTGAAGCGTTTCTCCCTCTTTTCCACTGCGAATGAGGATTTCTCCCTGTGCAAGTTTAAGCTCTTGCTTAAAATCCTCCGGAGTCAGCGCGGGATCAAAAGAAATGCGCACTCGACCGAGTTTGCACAAACGCTCATTCTCATCCCAACTGTCGGTTCGACTGATATAAAAAACGAGATCTCCATTTGGTTCAACCCAAACGTTCATTCCTGTCTCCCCATTGCCAATAGGCATGGACCCATGTTCGTCCATGCTGGGAGAGTTCCAAATTAAATTGTAATTATCGATCGTGTCGGCATGAATCAGGTTGTTAAAAAATAACATGCCCCATAGCATTAAGGCTAAATGAAGGCCTCGACGAAGGCCTCGACGAAGAGGCGCCGTGTACGCAGGTAATGCAAAATGGATTTTAGTAATGATCATAATTGAACTCTTTAACTGATATGGTTTTTTATTTAAAGTTACTAAATTTCAGTGCGCTAGACTTCAAAGAGATTGAGGGGCACTAAAGTTAGTGGACAGGCGATTCTTTTAGTTTGTTATTTTTATGCTAGTCCCTTTGATAGCTAGTAGGTTGGTAGTTCCAAGATAAAATTTCAAACAGTAACTTCAATATTTAGTTATCTGAGGTGAATGCAAGGTTAAATCTCTTCCACGGGTGCAATTCTTAGAACGGGGTAAAAGGCCGGTGTGGGCATCTGACACGATGAAGTCAGGGAGGCCTATGCCGCGTTCTTTGAAAAAATCACAGGACACTCATCTTTCTGTGCTACGAAGGGAAAAACAACGGCACGCGACGACAGGAAGGCACTGCTTTTCCCCGATTCAAACGAGCACCAGGTGCCACCAGGTGCCACCAGGTAGCAACAGGTTACAGTTCAATACCATGGCATATTAAGATTTCGGGAAAGTGTCACCACCGCGTCAAACGCAGCGCACGCCGCGTCAAACGCTTGAGGCTTCGTAACACGACGCCCCACGCGTCGTGCCACGCAATGAACTGCGGCTGTGCTGGCACGAAGCTTTTATGGGGTCCTTTGGAGATAATAGGATAAGCGAGGTGGGGTGACCATCGATTTGATCGGACGATACAGCTTATTATTGGAAAGAATTAGGCAGCAACAGACTGAGTGGCGACCAATAGGTGATGACCAAGAGCGCGATCACCATGACCACATAAAATGGAAACATTGCGCGTGACACGCTTACGATGTCACTACCGCCGACCCCTGCCCCGACAAATAGGCACGTGCCAACCGGCGGAGTTAGCAGGCCGATACTTAAATTCGCGATCATAATGATCCCGAAATGCACTGGATCGATACCCAATGATATCGCAATCGGCAAAAAGATCGGAGTAAATATCAACACTGCAGGTGTCATATCCATAAAAACCCCGACTCCGAGAAGCGTCACATTGATGATCAACAACAACAAGATCGGGTTCTCTGTAAGGGCCAACAATCCGGCGCTCACTTGCTGCGGAACCTGCTCCTGAGTGAGTAAACGACTCATCGCATAACTACTTGCTACGAGGAACAAGACCACTGCAGTCGTTCTAGAGGCACGCAATATGATACCGATCAAGTCTGAGAATTTGATCTCCCGATAGAACACGACGCCGAGAAGAAATGCCCATAACACTGCGATCGCCGATGCTTCCGTCGCGGTAAAAATACCTCCCAAAATTCCACCCAAAACGATGAAAACTAGAAGCAAGCTAGGGAACGCGCCTAAAAATGTAGCCAGCACGGGTATTCTCCCTTCGGCTTCATCCGCTTGTTTCCCATAGCCCCGTTTCTTACAGAGTACAACGGCAACCGCCATAATTCCAATGCCGACTAAAGCACCCGGTAGAACACCCGCGAGAAAGAGAGCAGCGACCGAAACATTTCCCGCGACCAGCGCATAGACGATCATGATATTACTGGGTGGAATGAGAAGCCCTGTGGTGGCTGCCGACGTCGTCACTGCGATACTAAAATCACGATCATAGCCCTTCCGGGTCATTTCGGGTATGAGGGTTCCGCCAATGCTCGAAACGGCTGCAACGGCTGATCCACTGATCGCGCCAAACAACATGCAAGTCAGCGTATTGACTAAAGCTAGCCCTCCGGGCAGGCGTCCAACCAAAGCTGTGGCTAGTTCAATCAATCGCCGAGCCAGTCCCCCGCTCCCCATCAATTCACCCGCTAAAATAAAAAAGGGTATCGCTAACAGAGCAAAACTATCGATGCCGTTGGCCAAATCGCTCGCGATAGTTTTGGGCACTGAATCGTATCCAAGCGCCACGGCGGCCACCACTGTGACGATACCTAAGACAAAAGCAATCGGCACACGCACACAGAGTAGCGACCCGAAGCAAACCAACATGATTACCAACTCCTGAGTCATTTCGCGCCCCCTGCTGCGGCTACCGGAGCCCCGGTGAGCGACGTCAAAATCGCCTCTGCCGAAAAACTCGAAATCAGAATACCACTGACCGGCAGCGCCATATAGAACCATGCCTTCGCCACCCCGAGCGCAGGCAAAGTCTGCCCTAGTTCAAATCGCTGACTCACTAGCTGCCAACCGCCCCATGCCATGATCACACTGGCGAACAGTAATACCGCCAAATGCACAAATAGAAAGCTCCAGCGCTGCACCTGCTGAGTCCACTGGCGGACAACCACATCCAAACCGAGATGCCCATCCTCGCGAGCGACCAGAGCGGCGCCTAGCAAAGCCAGCCAAACCATGAGTAAACGAGCCAACTCCTCTGACCAGGATGCTTGATTTCCTAAAAGATATCGACTCGCCACGCCCCACAGCACCACCAGAACAAGCGAAAGGAAGATACTGACCAAGAGCACTTTCAACAAGTCACACAGTTTGCCGTTCACCAAACGTATGTAATTCAATAGACGCATCCTAATCCGAAACCTTTCCAATTTGATCGACCAAAGTCTTCAACGCACCGCTACCATACTTTTCGCGAACTCCTGCCGTCGCTTCGAAGAAAGGTTGCAGATCCGGCTCGTAGATACGCACACCTTCTTCACGCATTATTTCAAGTGCACTTTCAACGCCCTCAGCCCACGCTTTGCGTTGAAATATGCTAGACTCTTGGGCGGCTTGCTTAATCCAACCACGTTCGATCTCCGATAGTTCGTCCCAAGTCTGAGCAGAAAAGATCAAAATATCTGGATTACGTGAATGGTGGTTGAGGCTGAACTCTTTAGTGACTTCAAGGTGCCGCGAGGTCACAAAGCTCGGCGGGTTGTTTTCAGCGCCGTCGACGACCCCCTGTTGCAAGGCAGTATAAAGTTCACCAAATGAAATCGGCGTAGGCGAGCCCCCGAGAGCCGACACCATATCCATCGCAACGGGATCATTCATCACACGGATTTTGAGCCCCTCTAAGTCAGCCGGACTTTTAATAGAACGTTTCGCATAGAAATTTCGACTACCTGCATCATAAAATGCCAGCCCTCTTAACTGACTATCGTTCCCCGCCGCATTGATCGAGAGTCGCTCAAGAATTCCCTCGCCGACCTCGCCGTTGAGCACATTCCAGAAATGTGCTTCACTCCGGAAAAGGTAAGGCAAACTAAAGACTTTCGTAACTGGCACGAAGCTGCCAAGCGTGGCGCTGCCGACTTTCGTCGCATCCAGTGTGCCTGCCTGCAGCTGTTCCAGACTCTGCGGCTCGTTGCCTAGTTGCGCATTTGGAAAAAGCTCGAACGCCAGTTCCCCGCCCGACAAGATTTCGACGCGCTCTGCGAAATACTCCAGTCCAGCATGCACTGGGTGGGTCGTTGGTAAATTATGCGCCAGTTTCATCCGTTTCACATCATCCATAGAACTTGCTCCGCTGGGCTTGAAAAATGCAAAGACGACGCAGGCAGTCGTTAATCCGATAAGAAATCCGAAGGTGAGATGAGATTTTCTTGGAGACATCGTGAAAATAGAAGTAATGTAAGGGGAGAACAAATGGACGTTGTCGTTAAAATCACCGCCCCATCCAGCCACCATCGACGACCATGGTGTGCCCCGACATATAGTCGGATGCCGAAGAGGCCAAAAATACCACCGGCCCAGCAAAGTCTTTTGGCCGCCCCCAACGACCTGCCGGAATACGCCCCAATATAGTCTGGCTGCGTTCAGGATCGTCCTGTAAGGCCTGCGTGTTATCCGTCGCGACGTAACCCGGCGCAATCGCGTTAACCTGCACTCCCTGGCCGGCCCATTCGTTGGAAAGTGCCATGGTGAGTTGACCGATCCCGCCTTTGCTGGCGGCATAGCCCGGAACGGTGATGCCGCCCTGGAAGGTCAACAATGAGGCGGTAAAGATGATCTTGCCGGCACCCCGCTCAAGCATCTCCTTGCCCAGTTCCCTAGACAGCACAAACTGTGCGTTCAGATTCACCTCGATCACGGTATCCCACAGTTCATCTGAATGCTCGGCCGCCGGCGCGCGGAGAATGGTGCCAGCGTTATTCACCAAAATATCAATCTTTGGAAAGTCGGCTTTTACCTGTTCAATGAATGCATACAGCGCAGTGCGATCACTAAAGTCACAGGCGTAGCCTTTAAACGTTCGCCCCAATGCCGTGACCTCTTTTTCAATCGCACTACCGGCGGTTTCTAGTGAAGCGCTCACGCCGATGATGTCTGCACCCGCTTGCGCCAAAGCAATTGCCATGCCTTTGCCAATGCCACGCTTGCAGCCAGTGACGAGTGCCACTTTTCCATCTAGTTTAAATGACTTTAATACCATGATTTTTATTTTAAATTTTTAAAGTAATCTTTCGCATTCCATTCAAGCACAGAGACCGCAGTCGATTTGTTTTTTTTCGTATAGCTTTTTCCACTACCGGGCAGTTTCTGGTAAAGCATCTGCAGCACGCCGTCCTTTTTCCAACGCGCTTCGTCGTAAGTCGCTTCCCAGCCTCCGAGATTTTCGTGTGTCAAATTGATGCGTGTCCATTTTTTCCGTTCCGGGTCAACGGCCAGCGGTTCGGAATGGGCGATTAAAATGCCGTGGTTTGTGTGGTCGGTATAGATCACAATAATCCGATCTTCGGCATCCGTAACCACCACCGGTCGCGTGCCGACGGTAATAGGCAATAAACTGCTGTTCACCTACCGTGATCAAATTGTTTTGGATATACGACATCGAATTGATACTCGACCCAGCAAAACCGTTTTCATCGGTGGCCGGATTATCGTCCGTAACCGGGATAAAAGAAACAAAGGCCGCGTTTTCTTTTTGAAGCGTTTTTGGGGGAAGCGGCACATTCAGTTTCAGATCCGCCACCTGAACATTTCTAGCTTGAGCATAGCCTGTAAAACAGACTAGCAGTAAGATGCATGATGCTAATATTTTTTTTATTTTAGATCTCCGATCTGTATATGATCCATGTCGTCGAAGCGCTGATTCTCGCCCCCCATACCCCAGCAGAAGGTATAGGCCTTGGTGCCACAACCTGAATGGATCGACCACATCGGGGAGATCACGCATTGCTCGTTCGACATGGAGAGGTGGCGCGTTTCATCACCAGGCCCCATGAAGTGGAACACGCGCGATTCTTCATCGAGATTGAAATACAGATAGACTTCGGTGCGGCGTTCGTGGGTGTGACATGGCATCGTGTTCCAAACACTGCCTGGCTCCAATACGGTAAAGCCCATGACTAACTGACAGCTCTTGGTGCCGTTTTCATGGATGTACTGATAGATCGTGCGCTTGTTGGCAGCCTCAACGGTGCCGAGATGCAAAGCATTGGCATCTGCCTTTTTCGCCTGCTTGGTGGGATAGTCTGCATGTGCAGGGTAACTGAGCAAATAGAAGCGAGCTGGTGCGTCAGCGTCAGCACTTCTAAAGGCGATCTCCTTGCTACCTCGACCGATGTAGAGGCCGTCGAGGTTCTCCATAGGAAAGTCTGTGCCGTCCACAGTAACCGTGCCATTGCCACCGATGTTGAGTATGCCTACTTCTCGACGTTGACAGAAATAATCAGCTGCCAATTCTTTACCTGCTTCCAGTTTAAGCGCTGCATCCGTCGGCACTACCGCGCCAATGATACCGCGTTCGACTTCGCAATAAAGCAAGTTAAGCTTCCCTGCCTCAAAAATATTTACCTGAAACGCGTCACGCAGTTCTTGCGTGTTCATGCGCTTGTATTCATCGACGCCTACAGTATACCTAACGTCCATTTTGATTTCTTCTTTGTTCATTTGAATTCCTTATTGTTTATTTAAGTAGCTTGCCCAGTCAGCGCGAGTGATAATTCCACCGGCCTTTTCCCAACCGTAGCCTGCCTGGTAGTCGATTGATCCGTCAGAAGCTGTCTTCATAAGAATGAAGATGTGGCTTTGGTCCTTTTTGTCCGAACGGACCACTTTAATTTCGTCGATTCGTGCTGGCGGGACTTTAGCTGCCGTGCCGAGGTAGCTGCCCGCTATCTTTTCCCAACAGGCGATCCATCCTAGCGCCTCATCAAAGAAAGCTTCGGCTTTGCCGTCGTGGGTGGTCAGGCCGATACAAACCAGCAGGTTGGATGCGATTTTGCCGTTTTTGGTAAAAACGGAGTGAACATCAAACAGACGTTTGCCGAGTTCGATGGTGATGGTTTTTTCTTCGCCATATACATCGCCGCTGATTTCGCGCTCATAGGTCAGCTTAAACTGCGTGCGTTCCGGCGTGGATTCGATCACTTCATGTTTTGTGTAGGTTTCGAGCGGTTCGCGCTCGCCGTTGAGCCAGATGCCGGTTCCGCCGCAACCAGCGGAAGAGCCGACGTGATACGGGTCGTGCCCTTCGCCCCAGTCCTTGTGGTAGGATTTGGTTTTCATCTGACCGTACCATTTGTCGATGATCGGATACTCGACGCGCTTGAGCCAGCAATCGATGCCGCTATTTTCAGCACCCTTCCGCGCCTTCGGGCCATAGGCACGGAACGCAATCAAATCATTTTCCCACGCAAAATCATCCGCCCGCTCGGGCACATAGCGCGCAAAGGTGCGGGGCTCTTCGATTTGCAACACTTGGCTTGTTATGGTTGTCTCGATTCTAGGGAACCCACCCAGCTTATACATTTCTGAAGCAGCCAGCAGGAATGCCCCCTGTGTGTAAGCGCGCGTATGTTCTTTTTTAGTAGGATATGGGTTACCGGCAACCAACTGCGACCACTGTAATTTACCTTCCGGAGTCAGCACATTGACTAGCCCTTGCCAGCCTTTTTCCGCCGCGAGCAGATAGGTGCGACTATCCAGCCAGCCGCGGTTCAGTCCGGCTGCCAGGCCGTAAACAAAGAAGCTTGATCCGCTCGTTTCCGGCATTGGATACCAATCGGGATCATTCACTGAAGCGCGCCACAGCCCGTCTTCGCCCTGCAGGGTAATCAGTCGCGACATCATCTCCTGAAACAGTTTGATGTATTTTTCACGCATCGGATCGTCTTTCGGAATATAGTCGATGGTGCGGACGAGACCGCCGATCACCCAGCCGTTTCCGCGCCCCCAGAAGACGGGCTCGCCGTTCGGCGCCTTCTGGTCGAAAAAGCGCCTATCGCGGAAAAAGAGTTTTGCTTCGGGGTCATAAAGATAATCGACCGAATCCCAGAACAATTTGTGGAGCAGGTCGAAATAGCGTTTGTCACCGGTCGCGGCGCCCATCTGTGCCATGACCGGCGGCGCCATATAGAGCGCGTCGCACCACCACCAGAGGTTGCGTCCGATAAACGGGCGGCTCTCTTCTTTCCAGTCGGCATGACCGATCTTTTTTAGTTCCAGCACATCGACACCGAAATACTCGGTTTCGAAGATCTTTTTTATCGGCTCGATCATTTTTTCGTCTTTATCGACAAAGTAGACGTCCAAAAAGGTTTGAGCGGTGCAGATTGCATCGCCGTTCACGCCATGTTTCGTAGCAAACGGAGTCTTGGTCCATTTTCGTGCCGCATTTAGAAAGGTCTCGTTCCCGGTTGCCTGATAACACGCAAACACCCCGCCGTAGTAAGTGCCCTGAATCCAGCCCTGCCAGTGGGTTCCACCACGCTCCTGAAAATCGAAAGCCTGCTGCATCGCGTCAAGCATCCCTTGCTGAGAGAGTGGTTCCTTAATCGTACTGGTTTTATCCACCGATTCGATAAATCCCACTGCGTCCATCTGATAGTTCGCGTAACTGCTGTAAAAGCCGCGGTTCCACAGGATGATCCGACGGTTGGCGTCGCGCAGAATAATAGGGCGAAGGTTACGGACGGGAGAGTTCCAGGTCAGCGGTTCCCATTTGATGGTTCGTGGTTGATCGAGTCGTGTATTAGTATCCGTCAACTCGATTTTTGCCCGGTAGATTTCGTGGTTTCTTTTTTTGCTACCTTTAAAGGGGTCGACATCTGTTGAAATGACCACATAGGTTGGATCGACCGGATCGAGCGTGATCAAGCCCGTATAGCTCGATTCATGGCCGTACAGGGCACTTCCGCCGTAAGCCACTTCGCGGTCGTGCCATTGCTGTCCGTCCCATGAAGCAATCCGGTAACGATGATCTTTACTTGTTTTATGCACCGAGTAGCCGATGTGTGGAAAGCCGTTCTTATCCGTCACCATCGAACTGGTCCATGCGCTATCTGCGACGCTGGTGTCCTCAGCACTATACACGGCCTCTCGAGCGACGCCGCTTCCTTGATACACCAATTCCGCTTCGCTCGGGCGCAAGGGGCCATCTGCTTTGAGATCTTTAATGAGTGTCCCGTCCGCTTTCCAAAACTTGCCGTCGCGGAACTCCGCATAATACAGACTGTTGCCGACCTTGCGCGGATGCCCGTCGGTGAAGCTGATATAGACGGTATCGATTCCGTTCCCCGCATACCGGCAATATGGGCGATGTACCCCGTCCAGCTCGTTGGCAATAAAATGGGTCTCTTCGCCCCACGTTTTTCCACCATCGGTTGAGGTCACAAAAGTCGGGTTAAATTGGATGCCGCGGAAAAAGTTGTAAAGCTTCCCTTCGCTCTCCATATTATAAAGATTGGAATATGTAACATTGGCTTTGGACTTGGTGTCATAGCTCATCTCTTCGCCCCATTTCAGCGGATTGCCCGGCTCTGAAATGCGGTAGTAGAATTTAGGCTCCCTGTGGTGCTTGGCATAAACCGAAAGAATACGGTTGTCCGGCCGGGCATAAAAAACCGGCGAATTGTGATCGTCACGGTCAAAATTGTCCTGCAGCAGCGCCGTGCCGAGCTGTTTGTTTGCGTCGAGGTCATACACGCCGACGTGCGCCGCACCGGTTCCATTGCCCTGAACCGCACCGATAATCAGCTTGCCGTCCTGCACGATGACGCGCGGGTCTTGGAACCAGCAGTAGCCGCTCTCCTGCATGAAGACGGTAAAATTATGAGGATCCGCCGCGCGGTCATACCCTGTCGAATCGGCTTTCGCAGGTGCTTTCGGAGCGATTCGTTTGATCCCCGCCAACGAACCTTCCGTCGCGAAAACCACATACATCGCTGCCGCGCCCTCCACCTTTGCCCCGTTCAAAACCACTTTGCCGGCGGGGAACGTTTTGGAGTAGAGTTCCATCTTCAAATGCTTGGCCGCCAGCGCGCGTTCGCCGGTCTTGTTCCAGTCGCTCAACCAGGACAGCGTCTCTTTGGCACGCGAATCAACGCCCACAGTCACCGTCGCCGGCTTCGAGAGTGTCAGCTCCAGCAACGGTTCCGACGGAGTCGCCACAAACCGGTCTTCGATCAACATCTGCACATAATCCGCGCCCTGAAGCGACGGTGGAATTTCCTGATAGACATGGTCGCGGTCTGTGTAGGTTTTACAACCATCCACCGCGCCGCCCGGCACCACCACATACGCCTCTGCGGCCTGGACGCCAAACGCCACAAACAAAACCATTAAATGTATCATCCACTTTTTCATAATCTATATTATTCCTTCTTTTAATCCACAAGGCGGCGTTCGTGCCAGAGTTCCAATGCATCGTTAATCAGACTAAAGCAGTTGCGTTATGCGACCCTCTCCCGCTAATCGACGATGATCCCCCGGAAAATTGTTTTTATTGAGCCACACGGCGGCGGCGGACGACCAAACAGTCGAGTGCCAACAGCCCGCCTAGTAAAGCATAGCTGGAGGGTTCGGGGATCACCATGAGTTTTCAAGGATCTCTGCGCCTCTACCGCCAACATGACAGAGAAATAGGCACACGTATTAGTCTCGCGCAGAGGCGCAGGGGCGCAGAGGTTACCAACCTGCGCCTTACTGGAAATAAACTTGGATATTTACTTAATTTTGCTGGCGAAGTGATAAAAACGGGGATCACGCGCTGTGTGAACGGCCTCCCTGAATAAGTCTCGGATCACTGCTTGAGACCTCTGCGCCCCTGCGCCCCTGCGCGACGGAGGTCTGCCGTAGATGCTTCTGAGCCCCGCCGGAGGGGAATGCTGTAAGTCCCGCCGAAGGGGAATGAATCGGGGGCATAGCAAAATAACAGAGTATATTTTCACAAAATATGATGCGCGGCAGTTCATCTGTGCCTAGAGCCCCCGGAAAATTGTTTTTATTGAGCCACACGGCGGCGGACGACCACACAGCCGAGTGCCAACAGCCCGCCTTGTAAAGCAAAGCTGGAGGGCTCGGGGATGGCGTAGGAAAGGTTGTCTACACCGGCTGATAGGTTATTCATATTTGTAGAAAGTGCAGCAAATGTACTGAGAGCGTCAGTCGTGCCATTTCTAAATGCTAGATTATTGCCGACAATTGAGCCAAGCGTTTCGGAATCACCTGTAGTTCCTTGATAGACATCGAAAGTATCCGCGGCGTTATCGACTACCAGCCAGATGTCATACCATGTGTCCGCGGAGAGCCCTGTCACTAGATCCTGCGTGGTGGCTCCATTCTGACCAACTAGTTTGAATAAACCATTGCCTGCGTCCGCATCGTCCACCAGTGAAACTTGAACTTCAAAATCGCTGAGGCCTCCAGTCGGAGCACTAACATCCGTAAGACCAAAGGAAGCATTGGGAGTCGCATCGGAAGTTCTCACCTGAAAATAATAGTTTCCCGATTCGGTATTATCGATCGAGGTGACGGATCTGTAGGCTCCACGCTGATTTAAGGCACCGGTCTGCTCGTAACCAAAATTCAAGAATTGATTACTATCAGCGTCGGTAATGGCGATCAAACTAGTGGACGTAGGTGCTGAACCATTCCATGCAGTCCAAGGCCCCCCTCCGCTATTGGTAAAAGCAGAGCTGATAGCCACTGCTCCTGTTGTATATGACTCGAAATCATCCACTGATGTGTAAGCAGCTTGTGAGAAGCCCATTGAACCGATTGAGGCAGTAAGGAGAAGTATGGTTAGTTTCATCTGAATGTATGGGGATTTGGTATGTGCGACAGAGAGAGGTTTAGTTATCATAGGTATGATTCCTTTATATTATGGGGTTGGTTTTAGTGTCCAAATTAATGACAGAAATGATAGAATATCATAAGACCACGCCGCTGTCCTTGCCATTAGTTGACATATATCTTGCCATATTGCGACAAATGAGTGGAACGTTGAACTGGGTAAAAGAAGTTGATGAATTTTAAGGACACCCACGTTTCCACTGCCCTAAACATGTGTGTCCTCAAAATCCTCCCTGAATCGACGGGGGAATTTCCTGTTAGACATAGTCGCGGTCTGTGTAGGTTTTACGACCATCCACCGCGCCGTCCGGCACCACCACATACGCCTCTGCGGCCTGGACGCCAAACGCCGCAAACAAAACTGTCCATTGTATAATCTACTTTTTCATAATCTATATTATTCCTTCTTTTAATCCACAAGGCAGCGTTCGGGCTAGAGTTCCAATGCATCGTTAATCAGACTAAAGCAGTTGCGTTGTGCGCCCCTCTCCCGCTAATCGACGATGGACCTAAAAAAAGGGGGCTCTAGGCACAGTATCTGTGCCTAGAGCCCCCGGAAGTTTGTTTTTATTGAGCCACGCGGCGGCGGCGGCGGACGACCACACAGCCGAGTGCCAACAGCCCGCCTATTAAAGCATAGCTGGAGGGTTCGGGGATGGCCACCGCATTGAGCTGAATCCCCTGGACCCAAGCGGCACCCCCGACAGTGTTAAGACCTCCATCCCCAATTCCGATCCGGAATTCAAACGAGTTCGCGCCCGTAATCGTGCTCAGGTCAATATCCGCACTCGTCAATGGAGCCCATACATTCGACGCAGTCGCTTCCGAACTAACCGGACTTCCGATCGAGACGAAGGATCCCCCGTCGGCAGCATAAAAAACCTGCGTGGAATAGGTGCCATAGGCGGCAGTTTGATTAGCTCTCGCTACAAAATCAAATTTAAGGTTTGTAAGGCCAAGCGTTTCCCCAACATCCGCAGTCACAGTAAACCCGAAATAATCAGTGGTCGTTCCTGCTATATCTTGAGTGACAGAGTCGCGGGCAAAAAGCCATTCTGAACCGGTCGAACTGCCCGCCGTGGGTCCCGCAGGAGTCGATGGGGCGAGACCGAACTCACTTCTGGTAATAGAGTTCCCCACTTCAAAGCCAACGTTGGAAAGATCAGTGACCGTGGCGATTCCGGTGATGGGGCCGGCCAAATTGGTCAGCGCAGCCGCATCCGCATCCGTTCCATCAACATACGAGGCAACCAGAGCTGCCTGAGCTTCAAACGCTGTAAACAACAGCGCAATGGGGAGGATCGAATGTTTCAGTCTAGAGAGAGAGAGGGGTTTAGCTTTCATAGGTATGATTCCTTTATATTATGGGGTTGGTTTTAGTGTCCAAATTAATGACAGAAATGATAGAATATCATAAGACCACGCCGCTGTCCTTGCCATTAGTTGACATATATCTTACCATATTGCGACAAATGAGTGGAACGTTGAACTGGGTAAAAGAAGTTGATGAATTTCAGAGATCCTGACTCACCGGATTTGGGCTTGATACCATTTCGTATCTTAGCCTAATTTTTGTAGCTGGAAAATCAATTTCAGCTTGGTTGAGTTGTTGCAACACG
>Ga0105053_10002313_pt1 | contig 29766 bp, 29 predicted proteins | sample BON01_FD_78093 | JGI IMG/M metagenome (GOLD analysis project Ga0105053, IMG submission 78093) | Freshwater microbial communities from Lake Bonney liftoff mats and glacier meltwater in Antarctica - BON-01 | ecosystem: Environmental > Aquatic > Freshwater > Ice > Glacier meltwater | place: Lake... | reverse complement strand
TGTAAAGATAACACAAAAGATTTATTCTTACCAGAGTGGGAAATGATAGAAATATAATAAAATGTAATAAAATGTAATAAAATGTAATAAAATTAAATAATAATTTATAAAAATTGATTTATAAATTATCCAAAGAATATAGAAGAAAAAACCAATATTTATAAAGAAAATGTCACATTTCAAAAATACTGCCGAGGAAAATTACTATTATATTAAAAACTTACCGATTGTAAGTAAACTACTAGCAGAGAATAAACGTATTAAACGCAAGAACAAAGATCTTAAAAAACTCATCAAACTCATTACCAGAAATGCGCATATGTTCGCATCAAACAACAATAAACAAGACTGTGAGTGCAACCAAACAAATAACTACAAACCACAATATACATGTGCTTCCACACCAGATGTTTATAGAAAACCTAATATATCTTATGAAATTAAAGAAGTTGTTATTAAAAATGAACCGATTGTAAGTATTTCAACTGACAATGATAGTGATATTGAAATTATCATTCCAATTGATATTATTGACATTATTAACATTGATGATAAAAAATTGGAAGAGGAAGAGGTTGAAGAAGAAGAAGAGGAAGAAGAGGAAGAAGAAGAGGAAGAGGAAGAGGAAGAGGAAGAGGAAGAGGAAGAAGAAGAAGAAGAGGAAGAGGAAGAGGAAGAGGAAGAGGAAGAGGAAGAGGAAGAAGTTGAAGAAGAAGAAGAAGAGGAAGTCGAAGAGGAAGAGGAAGAGGAAGAGGAAGAGGAAGAGGAAGAAGAGGAAGTCGAAGAGGAAGAAGAGGAAGTCGAAGAGGAGAAAGTTGAAGAGAAAGTTGAAGAGAAAGTTGAAGAGAAAGTTGAAGAGAAAGTTGAAGAAGAAGAAGAAGAGGAAGAAGAAGAGGAAGTTGAAGAGGAAGAGGAAGAGAAAGTTGAAGAAGAAGAAGAGGAAGAAGAAGAGGAAGTTGAAGAGGAAGAGGAAGAGAAAGTAGAAGAAGAAGAAGAAGAGGTGTTTGAGGTAAAAATAAACAACAAGACATATTATGCGACAAACACAACCGACGGAGACATATATAATGTAGAAGCAGACGGAGATATAGGAGACATAGCTGGTAAATATGTGAATAGTAAACCGAAATTGGACAAAGTAAAATAACTAAATAATTGAACTATCCATCTAATACTAATAAAATAAATATATATACATTTTTTTATCTTTTGCGTGAACATTTATTCGCGATACTTCGTCGTTTTCTAGTTCTTTTTCTTCTCGATTTTCCACCTTTAGCAGTTGTTTTCGACGTATTATCCTCTTTATTGCCAACATTAAAATAATGCATGTGTTCGATTTCATCACTATCGTCTTTTATCATATCTAATTTATTCCACCTTTCAACCAGGTCGTTGTCTTTATATTCACAGTCAATCTTTTTAGCAACTTCATCATTAACCTTTCCTTTAATTAAATCAATATGCAGTCTTATATATTCATTTTCAAAACCACTGTCCTTTCTTATTTTAATTAACTCACCGTTATTAATTTTTTTTTCTATATCTTCCAATTCAAAATCTTCTCTGTGTTCGTAAATTTGGTTGATTTTTTTTACGAAATCGATATACTGTTTGTATTCATTGTATTTGCTATATTTAGCATTTAACAATTCTACATTATACATTTTATTTTGTAACGAAGAATATAATTCATAATGTATCATAAACGAATCTAATAATTCTATAATATCTTTGAATTTATAACTCGGAAACAATGAACTATTCAAAGCAAATGGTTTTTTTATTTGTTTGAATTGTTCAGATAATATACGACTTAAATTATACGCGTTATTTAAATCCTTTAGTTTCTCTCCTTGAATTAAATTTAATTTTTGGTATTTTTCAAATATTATTTGGATAGCCTGATTGAAACTACTTATTTCTTCGTCAATGCGAGCAGTTTCTATCGTACCTTTATTGCTATAATCTCGAAGATTTATCATTATTTTTGTTATCAAAAGAGAACCTTCTCCATCTTTATTGTATAATTCGTATAATTCTTGTTTTGCTTCATATGATTTTTGTAATCGTTCCAATTCTGACGTTGTTGTTTCTGTATTTGGTTTTTTTACATCAGGGTCTTCAGTCCATTCCAAATCTATCCATAATTTTTTAGGAACGTTGAGTTTTGGTTCTATTTCTTGTAGTAGGTTTCTGACCAATTCTACAAATTCGGTTAATTTAGATTTTTTATTAAGAATGATAGAAGCAGAACCTTTAACAAGTATCCCTTGTTCGGATACCTTTTTTTTAAAATTTCCTATTAATGTCGTTATTGCTGTTATTTCTGTTATTTCTTTTTCATTTATTTTTTTCATAATTTTACTTTCATCGCCGAATAGAGGATCAGGTTTATTACCAAAAAAATAATCATTAAATTGTTGTACTGACCAACTACCAGATGGTATCTCATTACTATCTAAGAATTTTCTTATATGTTCTATATTTTTTTTATAAATACCCAATGTTGTTTTACTATCAACTCCTTTATTGCCAAAAGTATTATATAAATTATTTTTAGTCGTATTATTATCGAATAATTTTTTAAAATCATTCTCGACTGGAGCAGTGAAAACCTTTTCAACATTTTTGTTATCATACCACTTTTCGAATTCATTATAATCATTCAAAATGTCTAGTGTACTACTATCTTTTTTATCATCATAATACAACACACGAGATACCGTATGAGGAACCCCATTAATTTCTAAGTATGTATATGGAACGTTGGTATATGGCAGGTCCAGTTTCAATCCACCAAATTCATTTATTTTGCTGGTTTTTTTTACATTATTACTTTTTGGAAAGGTAGTGAACAAATTTTCGAGATACGACATTAAGTTACTAGATACAATTTCCTTTTTGTTTTTATCTTTATCTGTATGCGCATCAAAATCATTGCGTGAAAAGTTATTCTCTTTGATTTTATCAAATCTATTTTTATTAAATAGAATATTCAAAGCACTAGACCGCGTTTTATCAGAAAAAAAGTTTTTATTTATAATTTTTTCATTGTAATAATACAATTTATTCGTAGCATTTATTAGTTTGAAATCAAGATTGTCGCTATAAGAAATTTGATTTGGGTTTAATGTATGTTCTTTGTCTCCTGGTATATTTGTAGTAAAAACAACAGAACCAAACGATGATTTTAATTTAGTAGGAGTTGTCATAATATTATTCTATAATAATACGACATTAAAAAACCTGTTAAAACGCCAATAGTTTATTTTCATCAGTACTCTCTTTTTTAAGTTTTTGATTTTCGTATTTTTCAACTATTTCTTGTGCCTTTTTCATATCTTCTTCGGCAACTGCGTCGTCATCATCTAACTTTTTTAAGTTTTCAATAATAGAATTAGGTAAACAACAAAAAACACTATCTTCATTAAATAGATAATCAAAACACAATATGAAACTTGCTGTAACAATCAATGATATATATATATCGCGCGTTCCCATCCAGGCAATGGCGAAAATTAATATTTGTTTGCTAAATGTGTATTTCAAATATCGTTCTACGCTTTTACTAAAGCGGAAGTTTACAAATTTAGAAGTAATATTAAGAATTATTATCATTAATCCAGCGAATATTTTACTATTGTTAATGTTTTGAATATAGGAATTAATATTGGATTGAAAACTTTTAATTTTAGATTGAATATTTCCCATCATATACGTTATGTTTAGATAATTTGTTATTTTCAATAATAATTATTCTAATAATATAGTAGAATGTCATTGGCTATATATGCATCACCATTTACAACAGAAACGAATAAGAATAAAAAGCGTTCCTCTACAATTTCCAACGTCCAAACCCTGGTTGACGACCAAACCACATTGATTAATCTAGAGAAAGATTCAGACGAACAAAAAGGAAAGAATAAACTCGTTTTAGACTTGATGAGTAAACTAAAACCAGACAACGGTGGGTCTTCTTTAGAAAATTTTGAACCATTAAATAATAAACCAAGCAATCATACAGATTTTAAGGAACATTACATAACTGACAAAAAAGAGGGAATGGAAACTATAAATAAACATATACCAAATAACAATAAACCAGTATCCAGTATGTTTAGTCCAAATAATTTAAAACAGGAAAATATGAGCGATTTTAAAGACACATACAATGGTAGAATTACATATAAACCAAATCACACAGTAGAAGGTTTAGGAAATGGCGATATACTTACTGAGAAGATTAATTACATGATACACTTACTTGAACAACAACAATCGGAAAAAACAGATAATATAATGGAGGAATTTGTTTTGTATGCTATGTTAGGTGTTTTTGTAATTTTCACAGTAGATTCTTTCACGCGTGCCGGTCGTTACGTAAGATAATTATACTATACATATTTCGTATAATTATCAGATATTGTAAAATATTCATTTTTGTTCAACTATACACCTAATACAATGTAATGATACATGACAATTAATAATAAAGATAATTCTAACCGATTCTTTCAAAAACTATAACGTGTTGATTAGAATCATCGGGTAAATCAAATTGTGAGTGCTGTATGAAACCGGCGTTTCGAGCCATATTTAAAATATATTCTTTATCTTCTATTAGCATTGTAATTTCATTTTGGCGAACCTTTTTACTACCCTTGTCCGTAAATGTCTCTTTGGTAACCATCTTGTTACTACCTAACGATTTCATATCATAAGTTACATTATATATAAAATCACCAAAATCCACATTGGTTTTATTTATATTTTTCAGCGCACTATCCTTGCTAATTTGAATGTCCAGTATCTTATTCACACATGGTTTTACTGGTGTGAAATCATTCTTATCTACAATATGAACCACCAAATAACCATTGGGTATAAGCCAATTGTAGCATCTTCTGAAAAACTCATATTTATCTTTTATGTGATATAAAGTAAAATCAGTACACGTAATGTGTGTAAATGTATTTTTATCATACGAAGATGTCATTTCAACCGACGCACATTGGTTATCTATATCAGGGTATTTATGTTTTGACTTATTTATCATTGCTTGCGATTTATCGATTCCGTGAACATTGTATCCATTTTGCGTTAAACTGTTCACTAAATCACCGGTTCCTGAACCTACTACTAAAAAATTGGTTGTCTCTTTATTTGGTGCGGTAGTGTCAATAATGACGTCGTATTCGAATTTAGTTGATTTTTCAGGTAAATGTATAATGTCGTAGATTTCAGCGTAGAAATCATCATATGCCAAATGGTCACTTTTCAATACAAATGGTTTCGCTTGACTAAATCCTTCTGAATAATTTAAATCTTTACTATTGGAAGAAGCAAAATATACAAGACAAAGAAATATTAATATATTAAACCATAAATATTTACGCTGGAACATTCGTTATATACATGTATACGATAAATTATGTATTCATTTTTACGTAGTGCCAAATGTGTGTGTTTTATGTATTTCGTAATTGAACCCTTGTATTATTGTGAAAAATATCTTTTCCGATGCTAGGGTCTACATTTGATACAGTCTGTCTGTATTCATCTTTTTTGAATAGTAAGTGATGTTTTTGGTCGCGAACTTCTAACGGATTGCCTACTGCATTACTGTACAAGGGACCACTGATTGAAGGTATGAATTTATTCCCCAAATCACCACCAGTTAATTTATAGAAATTACCTCTCAATTCACTCTCGATACCAATATTGTCTAAAAATCCATTTCCAGGAGCACTATCTCCTGGATTGAAATTGACAGAAGGTGAATATGCGTCGTATCTATTATTGACAATAGTCGGTTGTATACGTCTATCTATTATAGGAAAACGTGAATATTTGGTAGATACAGGTCTAGGGTCAAAATTCGGTTGCAAAGTATTATCTGGAATGATACGCCTAGACATCCTATAGTTAATTTCGTCACCAGCATCTCTTTCTCGTTCAAAAGTTATATCAGAACCTTTTATGATATTTTCATCGCTAATTCGGTTTAATTTGCTCATAATATATTTATATATTTAATAAATATATTATCTTCAAATACGTAAACAAACAAAAAATCTTAATTTAATTGACAATAATTTTATAAATCCTCAAACATTTGAAGTAGCGTATTTCAATATGTTATTGGTACAAAAATACATAAAGATATTTCAAGTTATTACATTAGTCTCACACTATAATGGTAGTCATTTGCTCTAAACCTTTTACAGAAACATGTTACGACGAATATTTCAATAAATATCCATTTGCGTTATCAGATTTCCAAAAATATTCTATAAAGGCAACTATTAACGGACATCATTCGTTGATTACTGCTCATACCGGTTCTGGTAAAAGTTTACCCGCTGAATTCGCGATCGAACACTTTGTTTCTAAAGGTAAACGTGTTATATACACGTCACCAATCAAAGCACTCTCAAACCAAAAATATTACGACTTTCGTACAAAGTATCCTAATATTACATTTGGATTGATGACTGGTGATATTAAAATGAACCCAGATGCGGATGTTTTAATAATGACAACTGAAATCCTAATGAATTATTTGTTCACATACAAAGAAGATGAAAACGAAAAGGGCATTCATTTCCAAATGGATATTAAGAATGAACTTGCATGCGTAGTGTTCGATGAAGTTCATTACATTAATGACGTGAATCGGGGTTTCGTTTGGGAACAATGTATTTTGATGCTGCCTAAACATGTTCAGATTATTATGTTGTCGGCTACAATTGATTCACCTGAGAAGTTTGCTAAATGGTGCGAAAAGGACGGTAACTCAAAACAGGTTTACTTATCGTCAACTAGTCATAGAATTGTTCCTTTAAAACATTACGCATATATGACAACAAACGAAACCGCATTTAAAAATATTCGCGATAAAAAACAACAACAAATAATACGAGAAAATACTGATAAATTTTTGTTAGTGAAAGATGCAGACGGTTCATTTAATGGCGACAATGTTATGAAAATTAAAAATGTAAAAAAATTACTAGATGATAATCGAATATTCGTTAAAAAACCGCACGTTCTTAATCGACTAGCAAAACAATTGTATGATAACGATATGCTACCTGCTATTGTATTTGTTTTCTCAAGGAAAAACGTAGAACATTATGCGAAACAAATAACTACTCCCGTGCTTGATTTTAATAGTGATATACCAAAAACTATTTCTCGTGAGTGCGACCAGATTATTCGTAAACTACCGAATTATAAAGAGATTGTTCATTTACCCGAGTATGTTTCAATAGTTTCGTTATTAGAAAAGGGCGTAGGTATTCATCATTCTGGTATGCTACCAATTTTGAGAGAAATTGTAGAAATAATGATATCTAAGAAATATATAAATTTATTATTCGCTACTGAATCCTTCGCAATAGGATTGAATTGTCCAATTCGCAGTGCTGTTTTCACTAGTCTTACTAAATTCGATGGAAATAAAATGCGATTTCTTCATCCTCATGAGTATAATCAAGCAGCATCACGTTGCGGAAGAAGAGGAATAGATACATTAGGAAACGTGATTCATTGTAACAATATGTTTGAACTTCCAGATGATACTGATTATAAAAATATTTTATGCGGAAGTCCTCAATCCCTTGTATCAAAGTTTCGTATTTCATTTCAAATGGTACTTAATATGATGCTAAACGGGCCGTGTGACTATGATAATTTCTATAAATTTGTAGAACACTCTATGTTAAATAATGAATTGAATGTGGCGATTGACAATGAAACAAAATATTTAACTATTTGTAAAAATGATCTTGAAACCAAAAGGAATCACATGCGAATTTCAAATATATCAAGTGAATTATGCGAAAATGTAATGGCTTTAAAATCATCCATTGCTATGTCTGTAAATAATAAACGTAAAACACTCGACAAAGAATTAAAAGACTATTATCTCAATAATAAATGTTTGTATGATCATTTGAAGATATATAACGAATTTAAAGAAAGTGAAAAAACATTTAATCAACAGGATAAATATTGTACAAATCTATCCAATTATATTAGTTCTAATGTAACAAACACAATCGCATTATTAACAGACGAAAAATTCATAACATTGACCATTGGAGGTAGATATGAATTTACAAATAAAGGAACGATAGCATCTCACATGTCTGAGATACACTCTCTAATAATAACTGATACTATTATTTCAACTGACTTTTTTAAAGATTATACACCGGAACAAATTGTATGCGTTATATCTTGTTTTATAGATGTTAAAGTTCCTGACGATTTTAAAATAAATTCATTTTCGATTAATGATACCCTAATGACTGCGTGTATTAATAATATAAATGCATTAGTTGAAAAATACGCAACATTAGAGGACGCTACTGAAATATATTCTGGCATTGACTATTCAGGTATTATTTCTTTTAATGTAGCGTCTTCTATTATCGAGTGGTGTAACTGCACTAATGAATTTGAATGTAAGCGATTGGTCGAAACGCAATTATACAATAGAGACATTTCAATAGGTGAGTTTACAAAAGCGGTTATGAAAATAAGTGCTATAACAAACGAAATGATTAAAATGTGTGAAAGTATAAACAATATAGACTTATTACATAAACTGTCAGGTATAGATAGCATGATATTGAAATACGTAACCACAAATCAAAGTTTATATATATGAAACATTTCGTTTTATTGTTCAAATTTCTAAAAATTGAATTTATTTAATTATACTATTATAATTAAATAAAACAAGTCAATATATATATATATATATATCAAAATAAACATGATGTACACAATGGAACTATTTGGAATCGATTGCGAGGAGATGATAATGGAAGAATACGACTCAGATTATAGCACGGTTATATACAATAGCGACAGCGATAAAGACAATGACTTTGATTCCGATAGTAGTGAAGAAAATGTTGTCGATTTAGATTTTGTGGTTGAGAATATATTCTACCATGAGGAGCGTTTCTTAGACGAAGACAAAATAGATGGACGCTATTATATTGGTTTACCTTGTTTAATGAAATCTCCACAAGAATGGATTTTACAGACACCTATTCAACCACAAACTATGTTATCATATAATTTTAATCACATAATGCGGTATTTGTTAGATTATTCTGTGACGCGCATTCGCAATCCAAAAATGCATATAATGAAACTTGACATTTCGAATACAGGCGCTTATAATGTAGTCTTAAAAACGTATTGGTTGAGAATAGTTCAAAGAACTTGGAAACGTATATTCAAAGAACAGCAACAATTCATACAGAACTGCAAAACACCACGTAATGTATTATATAGAAAAACTCACGGTACATGGGAGAACAATCCGTGTTTTCCACGTTTACGTGGAATGATACGTAAAAATTGATTATGATTGTGACAATATTTATGCTGAACAAATAATAAAATATATTATGTTCATAAACGAAAGCACCCATCATATATTCCAACAACACTTGAACGAGGAAAACCCTCTATTGGAAAGGCTACAAATAAATAATGATCAAGACGAATATAGTAAAAACGACCATTGTTATGTAATAGTATTAATACTAATGGTATTATTGGTTGTTGCGTTAACGTTTGCAACCGTAATAACTGTATTTGTATCCTAAACCTTTATTTTTATAAAAATTGAATTAAATGTAAATTTTTTATCGTTTATATCATAAACTAAATAATTATGATATATACCAGGTATTTATATGATAAGCGATGTGTCGAATTCTCTCTGTTTATGTGTTTGTTAAATAAAAATAAAGATGAAGCATTATTTTGGGGTCTTGAACTTTTCCACTCGGGATTTAAAGATGAATTAATCGCATTGATATGGCGTTATTATTATGAACTTTATGCTCCATTTTATATAAATCTGGAACAACATATATTGAAATATACAAAATTATGGATGGAAAATAGATTAGATGATACATTGATTTCTACAATATTAACCAATTTATGTGCGCGAGATGCGTCTGTAGATTTCTATATAATGTACAAGAAAGGCATTCCGTGTCCATCGTGTTTAACCGATACATTCGATAACATCGATAATTCAATTAATATAGATGAGATATATAACATAGCGAAAGATACCATACACAATTTAAAATTATTCACTACTCGACGCAAAAATTCATTAGATAATATAAATTTAGTTTTCGAAACGATACCATTATTGAGTATTAAGTTATACAAGAGTGCGATAAAATCAAGACTGATAACCGGTTTATTCTTACTTAACAAAGAAAATAAATACGACCCTAAATTTTACATTATATCGAAAGAATGTGAAATATCGCAATATAAAACTAAACCCATTATTAATATGAAAGGGCGTAAAATACCGTTACGCGAATGTTGTTATTCACTACATTTGAAACCGAATACTGAAGAGAAAAACATAAGGGATTACGATAACTGGCTATATTGTGCGTCGAAAACGCCGATATGGAAAAAACGCATCGCTCGTTATGGTGGAATTGTTAACGAAACAGTATATTTTGAAAACACAGACAATGAAGATAAATTCTTCAATATGTACGATTACGAACCAGACGAACAGTCAACGCAAACACAGAATAAATGGTTAGGCGTAAGGACATATAAGTCGTGGGATGACATTTATCAAAAATATACGTGCGAACCTTACAATGAATGGTTATGTGAATGCAATTACTAGTATCCTATTTCCACATTACATTTGTATATTGTTCTGAAGTATATGAAAATCGATACGAAAGATAATATTGCCAATTTCTTGTTAGTATCGTTTATTAAAAAAATGATATTTTTTTGTACATGTGCGTCAATCGCGTCATTTATGAATTTAGAAATCATAATAGACGAGGCTATACTTAGTAAAAACATATGATAAAGACGGTTATCCATTATATATAAAAATAATTTATTAATGCGAGTTCGTTTTACAATATGTGCGCCTTTTGTGTAGAATATATACATAATTGCTGTAGCTAATCCCGATACTATTACCTGTCCTTTTTCTAGAGGCAATTTAGTAAAATATTTAATTGGCGTTGTAAGTAGAATCGCTGCTTCTGGGATGGGAGTTAATGCTGTGAAGTAAGACCAAGAAAATAGAAATAATAATAGTCCGGTTTTCAATTCTTTATAAATAACTATGTATAAAATTATAAGCAATGATGATAACGCAATACATTTAAATATTGTATCGTGTGTGCTGTCGTTGTGTGGTATTATTAACAATACGTGTTCTCTGTAAATAATGCGCAATACATATCCTAAAATGAATATTGATAGCATAAGCGTAAGTTCGTACATTATTTGTAATTATCTTATAATATCTGTATACTAAATGTCGAGCATAATTATACATTTAACCCAACTAAGAATTCAATCCGCATAGCGGTTTCAAATGTTCATCTGCGTAAATATATAATCGTTACACATATAAACAATTGACGCTTTATATTATAGTTTATGGAACAAATCACAACATACACAATCGAGTCAATTGATATTCACAATCGAAAAATATGCAAAATTATGAGTAAAGACTTTTTAATGATTGATATATCCATTCCCAACGCACAGCGTATACGAGACGATGATAAAGTTAAAGACATATTGCTATACCAATTAGAACAACTGAAGACGAAGGGATGTTGTAATATAATGGGCGTAATAAATATTCATTATTGTAAATCAACAAATGAATTATATTTGGTAGATGGTCAGCATAGATATGAAGCTATCCGAAAAATAAACGAAACAAATAATATTCCTTTATTATTTGAACTTATAACTGTAGATACAATGTTAGAATTGAAAGATAATTATAAACTAGTCAACATGAATACTCCTTTGCCTGAATTTCCCGAAACTATTGATAAAAATATACCAGAAGAGGTTGCCCAATATTTCAAAATGGCGTATCCCAATATATGGTCTAAGAACTCACGAGCACGCAGACCTCATATTTATTTTAATTTTTTTCAAGAGGCACTAGGTGTCATAGTCGATGAGTTGGGTATAAAACATAAAGAGGAATTATTGAAACTTATTGTCGAACGCAATGAAACATTATCAAAATGGCAATTGGAAAATTATCCTGATTATAAACAAATCAACCCGGATATGTTAGACAAATGTCGGGAATATAAAATTTATTTTGGGTTGTATAAACACGTTTCTGATGATTTTCGCTATGAATGGGTTAGAGATATAATCAAACATAATACTGGGAAAGATATAAAACTGAACATTTGTCAAACAAAGAAAAAAAACATTTCTAAGACATTGAAAACCACATTATGGGACAAATTTATCGGAAAGGATAAACGTTCTGCGTATTGTATTTGCTGTATGAACAAGGAAATCAAAATAGAGGATTTTCACGCGGGACATATTACGCCAGAAAGTTGTGGTGGAAAAACAGACGAAAGTAATCTTCTTCCAATTTGTGCGCAGTGTAACACATCAATGGGTTCAATAAATATGGAGTTATTTGTAAGAAATAATTTCCCAAGCAATTACAATGGTTTCATAACCAAAAAATACAAATTTGCGAACACTTCTAGGTTCCTTGGATTTTTATAATGACTCGTGTTACACATTCATTAAGGTAACACAAGTATGACGTCTTTATTTTTCTCTTTCTTTTTCTTCGCTTTGTCTTTTTTACGTTCATCAAATACCTTATCTCGTGGAGTATTCTCGTATCGTTCTTCTTCTAACTTTTCCTTAGACAATTTAATATTCTTAGGTTGCGTAACCATCGCATCTTGGAATGGTTTTAGAAATATACGTTTTAAATTCTGGTGTTGTATGTAATACAATCCCCACAAATGAATGTTTGACAATGTATTCATTGGTGTATTATAAGTCAATTCGAATAACTCTGTTCTGTCTTCGTTCGAATATTTTATACTAAAGAACCAAAATGGTGGTATATTTAATACATATCCAGCATCAACGTCGAACTCTAGAAATTTCAATTGCTCTACGTCTGATGCGTATTTTGGTTGTGGTTTCCATACATCAACTTTTGACCTGAAATCGTAATTAACGTAGTCTTTTGTAACGTGTAATAGTGTGTTACTTCTCCAAGGTGTCATTTTAACGTGGATTCTACCTTTTCGTATTACTAGAAATTTGCGGTGTTCGGTGTGATATCTCATAACTGTATGTGCTCCATTCGAACCGAATAACATTTCGCGTTTACTATGAATGGTAAATTGTGGTTTTAAATGCGTATCTAACTTTGTAAAATCGTAACTTGTTTCATTCGCTATTTTATAATTTCTCTCTGAGTAAAAACGAGAACTGGTATCAGTCTTCATCAACGTTTTCGCACTATCGTAAGGTAGTTTTATGTAATTGGCGTTGTCTATATCTGATTTATCTTTAACTATTACTGAAGTTTTTGTATCGCCTATTATATCGAATTGTTTAAAGAAACTAGGTTCAATATCCTGTAATTTGAATAATACTGGTTGTTTTAAATTGGATATCTCTTGTAATTGTTTATTATCTTTGAAATCCATTTCGTATATTTCCAAATCCTCAGATAGCTTCTTCTCTTCAATAACATGCATGTAAATGGTTAAAATTATAATAAATATAATTATAGATACAAAAGTAGTCATTATATATTCTGATTATATATGATTATTTTAATTTTACCCCATTTGTTTAGATACCTTTGGAATTTTCAAGTTCATTTATTTAATCTGTATCATTAATCTTGGGTGCTATATAGAATACCACGTTTGCGTCAGGTGCTCCTAAATTATATTTTAGTTGAGCTGGATAATCTTGTTTGAATTTTAATTCGATCTCGTTTGATAGCTTATAGAAGTTCGCTACGTTACACATATGATACAAACTATACGAAATATTTAATTTCCCCCCTTCGTCTATCGAAAATTCGTTTAAATCATCAATACTTATCTCGGTAGACATCTTTCCTATATCGATGCTACTAGAATGTAACATAATAGCATCTTCTGAACAGTCAATGTCCATGGTTTCACCGAATAACTTCAGTTGAGACATTAAACTTGCGTATATTTGCGAAGGCATTGAAAATTCTGCTTCATATTCAGTATCGGGAATTTCCATCATATCTACGTCTAAATCGATTAACGGCATCACAAACATTTTGTCATACACATTTTTATCTTCACTTGTAAACCGTATTGATAACGTGTCAGGTTCATCACAACATTCAATTGTAATATCTTGTATTTTATTTCTTGTTCCGAATATCTTTCCCATTATATTTGAGTTAACACCAATCACTAAACTATCAATATTATCTGACACTTCATATTTGTCGAACCAGGTACTACCTATGTGAACTTCTAATATTGCTACATGTGCGGAATCAATGCATTGAATGTCTAATTGGTGAGGCATAATTGTAATATTTACATTATCCGTAAACAACTTTATATTCTGAAAAATGGTGTTAAAAATTTCTGCTCTTGCTGGATTGCTAATTTTAATAAACATTATAATAATGTATCATGTTTATTATTTATATCATTGCTTTTGTAATAAATGTTGCATTACACATTAGTATGTTTTTTTCTAAAACCCTCTATAATTTTTTCACTTTCTGGTTTGCTAACTAATATTATCTTATTTTTAGTGGATTGGTCTGTTAAATTCAAAAGCAATTTGGATATTCGTTCAATCATTGTTGGTGAATTGTATATGTATATAGCATCCATATATTCAGTGTATCCGAATACACCCTCGCTGAATTTATCTATTACGCCTCTGTAACGCTCTGCTGCTGATATAGTAAAACTTTCGATGTCTATATGACATTCAAATGTTTTTTTTTCGTCTATCGTAATGGATGCTAAATTTTGTATATATCTTACAAATAATCCGTAATTCTCAGGTTGTGCGAATTTTTTGAACATTTGGTAGTTTATAAAAATTTTATTAGTATTCGGTATTTTATATACGGTTTTCTGTAGTAATACATTTATATCAAATCTATCCGTAACAACTTTCGCAACTTCATATTTCTGTGATTTCTTTTGAAATATGTTTTTTTTATTATCCTTGTGATATATTTCCTTAAATTTGTTTATGTCGTCAATCAACGAGTCTGACATTATTTTATTACGTTATAATATATCTGTATAGTTTTATTATTAGTTATTTACATATTCAATAACTAGGTTCTCAATTATATCTTCATTTTCAGGTTTAATTTTTATATTTATATTTTCAGGGATATCCGACAATATTCTAATTCGCTCTTCCATCAATGTTTTGTTAACTTCCATAGTGAAACTCTGTAACTTAATTAGAATATCCTTCATTGAAGTTATTTCCTCAGCTAGCATAAAAAATTTATTATCCATATCGGTCATATAATCAGATAATGACATTTTTCTATCGGTTCCCGTCTCTGGGTCAGTTACAGTAAAACTAATTGGCGTTTCGTTGTTTGTATTCGGTTTGCTTGTTTCTATCACTTTCAATCTGTTCTCTAAATTGGTTAATAATTGTGGTAGGCTCATTCTACCGTTTGCTACTGGTGCTACTGGTGCTACTGGTGCTACTGGTGCTACTTGTTGAATTGGTTCCGGTGCTGTTACCAATGATTGTATACCAGCGCGACGACGTTTTGCTGATGCGAGGGAACTACTCATTTTTTTGTATATACATTTTATTTCATACATCTCTAATTGCTTTTTTTATTAATTGTTATACCGACATTTTCATTTCTATTTTTCCATGACTTGTATATTCACTTATCCATAAAATGTCATTCATATTGTAATCATTAATATTCTCGCGTTTACGTTGAATAAATATTTGTGGGAATTCCATCGGTTTGCGTTTTATTTGTTCTCGTAATTGTTCAATATGATTTGTATAAATGTGACCGTTTCCTATGAAGTGCACAAATTCGTCTGGTTCCAAATCACAATGACGAGCAATAATATGAGTTAAAACAGAATATGACGCAATATTAAACGGAACACCCAGTCCAATGTCGCCACTTCTCTGAAATAATGCGCATGATAAATACTTATTATTGCGAACGTGAAATTGACATATCATATGGCAAGGAGGTAATGCCATCTCGTCTAATTGTGATGGGTTCCATGCAGTTAGTATGTGCCTTCTGGACGTGCGAGTTTCTGGATTTTTTAAGTCATCAATGATTTGTTGCAATTGGTCCTTTCCTTTTCCAGTGTAATCTGTTTTACAATCTACATATTCAGCATTGAAGTGTCTCCATTGGAAACCATATACTGGTCCCAAGTCACCTTCTTGTCTATCAGTTAGACCTCTACTATCCAGATACTCCCTTGTTGAATTTCCATCCCAAATCTTAACATTCATTTCATTCAATTCACTGTTACTTGTTGAACCACGGATGAACCAAAATAATTCCTGGATGCACGTCTTTATTGCTACCTTTTTTGTAGTCAATACTGGCACTTTTCCATTCTTTAGATCGAATCTCATCATATTTCCAAATTTAACAAGAGTTGAACCATTTCTACCATTTTCTTGTGTACCATTTTCGATTACATCTTTTACTAAGTCTAAGTATTGTTGCTCGTCATGGTATGCTATTTCTTCAGACCATTTATTGTTTTTTATTTGTTTTTGAATAAATTGAATAATAACGCTTAATAACCACATAATATACAATAGAATCGATGTAACTTTTATATATTTTCTAATTAAAACTTATATAAGACAATGGATAACATCTCAGATATCAAAGAGTCGAAGAAGACATTTTTTTCGCATGTTTTCTCTAATACAGAAGAAGACAAAGGAGAAATTTTTAATGTTTCTCAATATGCCGTTATGGGTTTAATTCCAATTGTTGCCTTAAACAAGACAATTCAACGTTTCATACCTGAGGCAGACCCAGATAAGTCTAGCATTGAACTTTTAGCAGAAATACTTATTCAAATAGTTGTTATTTTTATAGGACTTATATTTATTCATCGCGTTATCACATTTATTCCAACATACAGTGGTTTTAAATATGAGAACCTCGTGCTAACCAATGTAATTTTAGCATTTTTGGTTATTGTATTAAGTATTCAATCCAAGGTCGGCACGAAAGTCAACATTGTATTTGATAGATTGAATGATTTGTGGAATGGTTATAGCGAAGAAGATGTAGAAAATACTAAAAGTAAAGTTCGAGTAAGACAACCAATTCAAAGACATGCGCCAAGTCAAGCAGATAATTTAGACAATAGCGGTATGCAAAATGGATTATTCCCACCGGCACCATCTTCTACTCAACAGAGCAACCAGATTGCTGAGGGTATGGCTGTTGGATTTGGAGGATATGATGGTTACAACGTAGAACCAATGGCCGCAAATGGTGCTCTCGGATCTTCTTTCTAAACAAAACATCGTATAATAACTATAAAATATAATAGTTATTATAGAGAACCTTTTCCTAAATAACATTCATTTTCGTGGGTAATCCATGACCGAATAATATCATGTAAATCAGCACAACTGCTGAAATAAGGATACTTCGGTTCTCTGCAGTACAAGATTTTTGCTTGAGTAAAAATACCATAACTAAATATAGGACCAATCCAATTAGCACAGAGTGCATTAACATAACTAAACCACGTTCCATTGTATATACATTAACACATATATTTTATTCAATAATTACATATAATAAATCACTTATATATAAGTCAATGTGTAAAGACAATGTTGCTTCTAGATTTCTATAATAAAGGGTGTTGTTTCACATTCGACAAAACACCGATATATTACGCATCTACATTTCTATTGGTGAGTAATATTTTAGTTTGTTCTATGATGACCGTTGTATATTTTTTAGGAAAAAACTCGATGGCTTCCAACTTATTCATATATGCGCCAATTGCTGGTATTATAACTGCGAGCGTTCGTGATAAGTATCCATTCACTTTTGTTTTGTCGTCTTCACTCGCAGCCGCGCACGGAGTAACTCACATTCTATATCCATTTCTAGATGAAACAACTGGTGTGAATCACAACATCGACGTATGGCAAGACCAATTCCTTCATCTCGGACAGTCAGTGTTGTTTACTTCTATATTTCTAAACAATAGTTCCTTGATTTTTACTGTATATTCCTTGATATTTATGATGGGCAATATTTTCAATGTTATAATTGGTTATCTCTGCTGGGGCGAGCATTGTCACGACATTTACGTGTGGGTCAGTTTACTACCTGCCGTATCATCTGGTCTGCATTTCGCTATAGGTGCTTTGTTTCAAACAACAAAAGAGATTTCTACTTACGGTTTCGCAATTCAAGGATGTTCGTCAATAATGACTTATTTTATGTTCAAAGGGTCTGACGAAATTTTAAAGACGTTCGCACGTTGTCGTTTTTTCGAGATATATTTTATAGCTCCACATTATGTAGGGTTTTTCCATAGTCGATATCTAATCACAAAGACAATGCCAGATTACGAAACAATGAACGCTAACCAGAAAATACTCCATATTATGGGAATCTATCCTAACGAAATCACAAAATACAATATGACACTGTTCAATAACTATTTTTACAAACCATCAATCAAATTGGACTAATCATCTGTTTTTTCATTCTCTACATCCTCTTCACTTTCTGAATTTACTTTTGCGTGATTCATTATATCAACCGAGTTTAACATTTCTAACTGTTTCATTGAACGTTCAAAATTATTCTTAGTATCTAGGTTATTAAATAAATAGTCGGCATTGGGACTTTGTTCGTTTTTCTTTATTTGTTTATATATCAAATTTATCTTCTGTGTTACACTTGACAATACTTGTTTAGTATGTTGGGTGAATAATTCATTTTCCAATGAATAATGTTCGGTAATTATTTCGACTGCGAAATATAAGAGAAATTTTCGTTTCTTAGTTGACCCAGGAGTATACTTTGCTGTAAATAGTTCTTTTAGAGACAATAATAATACTTTAGCCATTACTGGATTGACCTTTGCGTTTTTACTATAATATATCAACGAATCCCATATAACCCATATTAGGTCACATTGATATTTATTTTCCACGTTTACGCTTCGTCGTTTACATATACACGGTTGTTTGCGTTTACGACATATAATGTCAAATTCTATTAACCATTCAATCCAATAACACGCTTGTAACATATTAGATGTCTTGCTTCCTATATGATATGAGAATTCATTTAAAGCTATATATATTTCATTTGGGTCTTCTGGATGTAGAATATCTGCCGCAAATTTAATACTCGGAGCTTTCAATCGTTCGTTCATCTGCGTGATATCAAACTCTGACTCGCGCTTGATTTTTACAGGTTCAAAACTGTTTTTTTTAACAGACAATGTTATAATTGTTATTATCTCGGAAAATAGTTGTCTTATTGTAAAATTATTTCGCAGTTCCAATTCACTTACGAAACCTCCCATTGTTATTATATTTTTAAACACGGTATATCTTTTTTCTAAATAAACCGCTATTTTTGGATTTGCTGTATGAATATATTTGCCTACAAAAATAAAAATAACTTCCCATATATCGCCATAGTGCCCCGCACAAACCAATTCAGCGCACCAATAGCAAGCTGGTTCTATCTTACCATTTAACATCATATCTAAAAATTGCTTTTTTACATCTGATGTTTTATATTTCGAAAATGTATATCCTCGTAATAATGACGCTTCACGTATATCATTAATTAAACAGTTATGAGGCACTGACATATTGATATTGTATAATTATACTTAAAAATATACAATAATTACGCACTAAAAAAAATTGTTTATTATAGTTTTTGTGCAAATCTAACTATTTCATTTAATTGCCTTACGTTTATAGTTTATGTTCAATTCTATACCACAATCGATACATAGATAGTAACAATGAGGCCTATGGAAATCATCATCATATTCTTCGTTTAAGTTTTCGTGAGTACATACACATTTTAATTCATTTATTTTTTGTTGAATTCGTTCTTCCAGTTTATCTATTCGGTCTTCCATTTCTTGTATTTCGTTCTTCATTTCTTGTATTTCATTCGATATCGCTTCTGTTGTAGTCATTTTTGTAAAAGTTATTATTTATGAATGTATTTATTTAAATGATTATGAATTCAATTTTACAAACCATCGAAGAGATAAAATTATATTTATATAATATTATACAAATATAATTTTTTTCTATGTTACTGGCTTGATAATATTCTTTTATTATTTGATGGTGTTCTATTTTTTATTTGATGATGTTCTATTTTTATTTGATGATGTTCTATTTTTATTTGATGGTGTTCTATTTTTATTTGATGGTGTTCTATTTTTATTTGATGATGTTTTGTTGTTGCTTGACACTTTTCTACGATATTTTTGAGTCATTTGTCTCTTTGCTAACATCGCGACAAGTTTTTGACGGCGAGTTACTGGGTCTATAATATCGATGTGATTGTTCTTTCGAGTGATATTTAACTTTGGTCTTCCTACATTGTCAATTGTAGTTTTTACTTTACTTTTATTTTCATTTATAACATTTTCATAATCGTTTACACTTTGCGTTAATATATCTATGCGTGCATTGTGATTTCTCGAGTTTGCATCACAACTGTAACAGTCTTTCCTTGGTGATGGTGGTATATACCATTTTTTCAACCAATTCTTTCTCATTTTTATAACATCATTCAAACCATCTTGTTCGTTTTTTACAGCTGCTAACCCTTTCAATCTATATCTTCTGGATATATCATACTTTGAAGGAGCCATACCACTTACGCCTAAAATTTTCATTTCTATCTTTTTATAAGCATCGTGCTCTTTAGTCATTTGTAGCGAATTGCTTCTAGTAAGTCTTTTTGTATGGTCTAAAAGCGAAGGTTTAATATGACATTCATGGTTCTTTGTATCTTTAACGCAACAAGGTTTTATTGTACCGTTTATACCTAAATCGCACACTTTCACGTCAGCATCATTATTGTTGTTGTTTTTTTCGTATTCAGGTTTTGCCCATTGGGACAATCTCTTTTTATTAAATCCGTATGACATGTATATATAATACAAGATAATTTATACATATGTACAATTCATTCTTTCACGAATTTTGAGTTGGTATAAAAAATAATTTGATGGATGATTTTTTTGTATATATGCCGACTAATTTTCAAATATTATGTTTTCTATGTGATTATGAGACAATTACTCAACTATAACTCGCGGAATCACATTCATTGTCTGTAACTCTTGGAACATCAATTTATTCGCATAAGGCATGTCGACACGAGCAAAGTCTGTGAGGTTACCACACGTATTACACAAATGAACCTTAAAATCTGAGGTTGTATGGAAATTATTGCTTCTACCGTCATTAAACGCAGCAATCATACCACATTTTTTACATACATTCACTACATATTTATCAGATGCTTCATATAACCTGTCTCTACAGAACGCAGCTCCTCCGTGTGATAATAAAACATCACGTTCCATCTCACCTATTCTTAATCCACCTGAACGACTTCTACCTTCAGCAGGTTGACGAGTTAGATTTACCATAGGACCCGTTGCACGACTATGAACCTTGTCGTTCACCATATGCTTAAGACGCTGATAAAATACTGGTCCTATGAAAATTTCGGTTTCAAGTTGCTGACCGTTCAGTCCATTATATAGTATTTCATTTCCGTAACTCTCCATACCCAACTCTTGTAATTTCTCAGAAATTGTTTGGATATCTAGTGTTCCAAAACTAGTACCGTCACCAAATAGTCCTAATTCTAACAATACCTTTCCCAATATAGTCTCTTTTAATTGTCCTATTGTCATTCTGGATGGAATTGCGTGTGGATTGATAATTATATCGGGTCTCACGCCATCCTTTGTAAAAGGCATATCGCACTCAGGCACTATATTACCTATTGTTCCTTTTTGTCCATGACGACTGCTCACTTTATCACCATAAACGGGAACACGATGAGTTCGTGTGCGTGTCTTAGCAAAGTCATAACCGTCACCATTTCTACCTGTGAAATTCTTATCTATATAAGTATCCTCACTTGTGGTATATACTTTACTCTGGTCCTCATATTTAATCGTCTTTGTAGGGTCGTTTCGATTTTCTTTAATCGGTACTATTTTTGAAATAATAATATCTCGGTTTTCCACCAGCGTGTTTTCAGGAATAAACCCATTCTTGTTTAACTTATCGTAATTACCAAATTTAACACCCTTTGTCTTTGTAGGATCGGGTTTGCAACGAATAATCTCATCCCTGATAACATTCTTATCTTCGTCCTTTTCTGTGTGGTATATTGTGGCGCTAAATAATCCTCGTTTAATGGCACCTTCGTTTATCAAAACTGAATCCTCCATATTATAACCACCGTAACACATAATTGCTATATTCACTTGAGACCCTCCAGGACATTTATTCAAATGTAAGTAGTTCATTAACCTAGTATCCACCAATGGACGGCTTGGATAAGTCAATACATATGCCGTTTTATCCATTCTTTTATCGAAGTTAAGAGCATATATACCCAATGCCTGTTTAGCCATTGCACATTGATAAGTATTTCTTGGTGCCTGATTGTGGTCTGGAAAAGGAGTACATGATGCTAACACTCCAAATATAATACTAGGATGTATCTCACAATGTGTGTACACATTTCTTGGGTCACATCGACTCTTGTCCTTCATAGCAATCATAGCGAAACTCTGCTCGTCTGGGTCAATATATTCGATTACTGAATCCTTTAATTTTATAGATGTTAATAGGTCGTTCCATTGTAATTTGTTTTTGTCGATATCTTCTATATTTGCTGAAGACATTATCACTTTATTATCTTTTACTCTCAATACAGGTCTAGATACGCGACCTCCATCACTACATATTTTAATTTCTAGTTTGTCTCTATCAAATATAATGGATGTATATATATTTATAATACCCTTGTATTTTTTCTCTTTCAGTGAAATATAACAATTTTCTGGTTCTTTCGCTATTCCTATCCAAGAACCATTTATAAATACCTTGACTTTACCAAACAATTCTTCTTGTTTTAATTTCTCTATTGGGATAATATGCTCCTTTGCGTAATCGTATAATGGAGCGCTGTTTGTAGGTATTGTAATATGTCCCAAGTAGGTAGGTGTCTTTACTATACCAATCGATTGACCCTCAGGTGTTTCAACCAAACACATAAATCCCCAGCATGAAGGATGCAACTTACGCGGAGCTACCAATTCACCACTCTTCTCCAATGGTGTGCTAATTCTTCGTATATGACTGATTGAGGATGTATATGTTAAACGACTGAGAACCTGTGCCACACCAACCTTTGAACTATTTGTCTGTTTTATACTAAAATCACCGGTAGACAACGCACGCGTAATACCATTCTCAATTGTAGTTGACTTCATTATTTTATAGATATTGGTCATATTTATTATATTGCTATAATCTTCAGCAGAACGCCAAGAACCGTTATTTATCTCACGAATCACGTGTTTTTGCATCTCCTTTACCAACTTATTGAAGTAATTTCGAAATAAATTATTCAATAAAGTTCCCGTCAACTCAATTCGCTTGTTTGCATATGAATCGCGGTCATCTACGCTACGAAAACCTAGCGAAGTTTGAATTAACTGATTCGCCATATAACCAATTAGGTAAATCTTCTGTTCTTTTGACTTACAATGTGGGAATATATCATTATTCAACACGTCCATTGTAAATTCTTTCTTTTTCAAAAGTCCTTGTTCGCGGTCCATATTCATTGGTGTATATGCCGCATATGCTGATATATGTCTGATAGATTCTTCTTGTGTCATATACTTACCACCATCAATTATGGATGCTTTCAGTAAATTTAACATAGTTTCGTTTTTTTCAGAATCGATGTCGAGGACAATGTATTTACATATTTCCTTGTCGGTTATAATACCCATTGCTCGAAATACTGTAAATAACTCAATCGGTTGCTTAATGCGAGGGATAGTCATATATATCGCATTCCCAAATCCTATGTTTTTTGTAGCAATCATCATCTCGATTTGTTTCGGTGAAATACATTTCACGTCTGGAACCGATTTTATTTCAGCAAAATAAGACCACTTTGTCGTATTCTTGCCATCAAAACAATATACCTTATTCTCAGCCGCGCGCTCTTGTCCTAATACTACTTTCTCCGAACCTTTGATTATAAAATACCCACCACTGTCCATACTACATTCACCTGTATACTTTGGATGAATTTGCTTATTCTGTGTCAATACACATATTGACGATTTTAACATAATCGGCATCTTTCCTATATTAATTTTTGGTAATACCTTTACAACCGTCTTTGGTTTATCCATATTTTCTGTATCGCGTATAACGTATTTTATCTCCATGTCCACAGTCATTGTTGACGCATATGTAAAGTTTCTCAATTTGGCTTCTTGAGGAAACATTAACTTAGTTGCACCATTGTTCTCGTGTATCTGAGGTGGATGTAGTTTGAAATTGTTAAACGATAGGAATAACTCTAATGTATATGCATCTTTTTCTATTACATAATCATTTTCAGAGTGTATTTGAACTGGATTGAACATGTCAATTGTACGTAATATCTGTTCGTTTATAAAATGATTATATGATTCTAATTGGTGACGGACCAATCTATTTAAATGTTTATCTTTGAAATACGACTCTATTATTGTGAATGGTTCTTCGTCATATTCTCCCAGGTGGTCTACTGGTGTAAATTTATTTTGTTTTGTTTCTATATTATCTTTTATACTTGCTTCGAACTTTTCATTGCTTATTATTTTATTGATGGTTTCTTTTATGTTGTCTACAATATTAATTTTACTTATATTTTGACCAATGTTCATTTCTTGTTGAATTGGTTCGTGAGTTTCCATAGCTTGATACATTAATGACGTTATATTTAGATTCTTTTTATTCTTGATTATTATATTTCAATTTTATGAAATCGAAATTATAATGTTAGAAGTTATTCTAACAAACGCAGAATTTGTATATTACAAAATGTGAAATGTTAATAACAATGATATAAAACCTATGCTCGTCTATTAAATAATGGATGATTTCGTAAATTATTTGGATAAAAAATCAAAAGAAAAAGGTAATTTTGATACTATTATAAACGCAAGTAATGCTCATTTTATTCAACAAAAAATGAATATAGTAGAATTTACTGGTCTCGACAGCAATTGCTGTATTTCTGATAATATTAATTTTTGCACCAATGTAAATAACAAGGCTATTCGTAAGATAAGTAATTACGACGAATGGCAAAATGAACATGTGATTAAAGATATTTATAACGAACGCGAATTGAAAATTATTGACATTTGCGCAATAAACCTTTCCGGTTTGATTCTTATTATTGACTCCAATCCATACAATTCTAAATATAGATATAATATTGACTTATGTTCTCTACATTTGATTAAAAAAGAGATTGTAGACATTGATGCTATGATCGGCATGGAAGAATTGAAGGATTCTGTGTTTAATCAATTATTATACTTCTTACAACGATTGCATATTAACAAGAATAATATGGAACACGATTTTAAACATACAATTATACGCGGTCCACCAGGAACCGGCAAGACTGAAGTTGCGAAAATGATCGGTTCTATGTATTCTAAATTGGGTCTCTTAAAAAATAATGTCTTTCGTAAGGTAACGCGTGATGATTTAATTGCTGGATATTTAGGACAAACTGCCATTAAGGTAAGGAAGGTCTTTGACGAATGTGGATGCATCTTTATAGACGAAGTATATTCATTATCTAATGGGAATTCTAATGTGGATAGTTTTTCCAAGGAGTGTATAGATACAATATGTGAAATATTAAGTGACCGGAAAAATGACCTTATGGTTATTGTCGCAGGTTACGAGCGGGAAATTGAAGATAACTTTTTTGGTATTAACCAGGGATTGAGATCTCGTTTTATTTGGAATTTTAAAATAGATACATATAACGCAGAACATTTATTTTCTATTTTTAAAAATAAAATATATCGCGCTGGATGGACTATGTTATGTGAAGATAATATTAATGCGAAATGGTTTTTAAAAAAATACAAGTTTTTTAAAAATTATGGGCGCGATATGGAAATTCTATTTTCATATATCAAGATTTGTCATTCAAGGCGTATGTTCGGTAGCATATCATCCAATGATTTAAAGAAAATATCAACTGATGACGTTATTAATGGTTTTGATATTTTTAAGAAAAATATGATTCCCGATGATTCGCTTTCGAAGTGCGTTCTTGATTTATATGTGTAGACGCTATTATTGGTGTAATATAGAAACTAAAAAGAACAGTTACATAATGTGTTCTCGCAATCACAATACAATATTATATTACAATCTGTTCGTTTATCTGTTGGTCTTGCGAAGACGCTTAATACTGGTGGTTTATTTACGCACAACAGTTCGGGGTTAGCTTTTGTTAATATTCTATTACCTCTTTGGTTTGAACTTTTACACATATTTAGTCCAAGACATTTTATATCTTCTATGTCAACGCCAAATACCTTGGTGCTTGTAGATAAATCATTGTGTGTTATAATATCGTTTTTAACATTGGTGCTTACAGTTAAACTTTTATAGATTGTATAATCATTTGAGGGTAAAACGTATGGTAGTTTTAAAGGTTCTGACATCGCTATTATATTTTTTTTTATTTTTATGTAATCATTTTGTGACATATATTGTATATATATATATTATACAAATGTCTTTAGAACAATATAATTCAGAAACTCAAGATGCTTCATATAATGATAAAGTAACCGTTATTATATCACTCTGCTCAGGAGGTGCAACTGCGGTTAATTATTGTGCAGGCGTGTTATATGGTTGGCATAAATTGTCTAAATTATTCGTAAAGAATGGCTCCGACAATGTTTTAATTCTTCGTGATAATATATTATTCACAGCAAGTTCTGGTGGTACTATACCACTTATGTTGTTGGAATTGTGCATTTTAAATAATCTACACAATACGCGGGATGATTGGTTTGAATATTATATATTAACTATAATCGACAAACTAAACACTGATAAACTAATAACTATTATTACCAGTAGCGTTGCCAAATCATTCTTTATTTACAACAATCTCTCGAATATTGTAGTCGAAGAAATCAAAATATTTATAAGAAATGAAATTGAGAATTTAATTCCTAGTATATTATTACGTAAACAGATGGAATTTAAGAATCCATTAAAGGCATTATCTCAATTCAATTATAATGCTATATATGAAAGTGACAATCCAGAATATGCTAAAATAAATAACAATTTCACTTATCTAAATAACCTCGACCCGTTAACACAGATAACAGATGTTTTGTTTTCTTGTATTATGCCTGTGTTTGTTTCTGAACAAATACCTGGTTATTATACGGATGCTGGGGTTTTAAATAGTAATGATATTATTCAGATCGAAAAATACAATAATCTAAGAGATATCTATTATTATACACTGGAATCCTATGATATTAGAACGCAACAGAATGATTTCACAAATATTTTTAAAATGTCTGACTATACTGGTCGAATTGCATCTCTATATAATCACAATTCTATTAGTGGTTTGGAACGTGCGATAAATAACAACAGTAAAATATTACGTGTTAAATTACACTTGATACCCATACCAAATAAATACGATCCTATATTAAAGTATGACAATAATATTTACAAAAATCTTGTTCCATATTTATTCTTAAGCAAAGATTTCGCATACGTTTCTACATTTGCAGGCATTTATAGTGGTGGTTTTAGAAAACTGTTAATATTAATCGGTATGTATGAAACGTGCTTTGTATTTAAAGATACAGAAATACATAAGATGTGTTTATCAGACCTTGATGTTTCTTATAGGAATGCTTTGGATAACGCTTTTGTTGAGTATAGAAATTCGAAAAACTCATTTTTAAACGGTTTATTACTTATTTTACGTTAGACTCATTTGTTGGTATACTTAGTACTATATCATCAAATAATACATCATTCATATTATCGCTTTTGAAAACGCTTTCGTATAAGTGTATGTAATAATCACCGAGAAATCCGTATTTATCATTGTATGGTATGTTGTTTTGTTTTATAATATTAATTTTTAGTCCTATTATATTTTTGAATATTGGATTTGTTTTTAATTTATTTTCATCTGTTTTATTAGACAATAAATATTTAAATTCTTCTGCTACTCTAATTGACCTCAATTGATTTGCTTTAGTTGTTTCTATTATTTTGAAATTTACAATTACGCTACCTTTTTCAATACTTGTTATTTGAATACGTTTGCTATCTATTTCTAATGATTCACTAAGCGATATCGTGAATAAGTCTTCAAAACCTTCGGATAATAATTTGCTGCCTACAGTATCATTATAATCCATGTCAAACACCATAGTGACATCTATAGCAGAAATGTCTATAGTACGAACAAAATTAATGGCGTCTTTAAGAATTGAAATGAAATTATTTGTAAAATCTGTTATAATTGACTGGGAATATTTATCAGTCAATATATATATAATCGAACCACTCTCGCAATATGTATTTATCTTTTCGAAATATATATATTGATTCGACATTACCATTCCAAATATCTTTTCGTTTTTTGTATTGATAATAATTACTCTGTGATTTAAAAACATATCGTTTAGATTAATCTCTAATATATTACAGTCCATATTAATTCGTCCTTTTAATTTAATTTTTACCATTATTCCATTTTTAATTGCGGATTCTTTATAATTTGTAATATAAGAACTACTATTCATATAACATACGAATATATTTTTAATATATCACACTTTGTATTTGCGTACAGATTATAATGTCTTTTGTTTTTATCTCTGAATATGTATAATGATATCATTCGATGGTATAGAATTAAACTCAAAAATAAAATATGATGTTGAGTTAAATGCTGAGTGGGACATAAATATTTTAAAGGATACGTTTAATGTCAATTTTAACGGCAATAGACCTAGTATTAAAAATCAAAATAATAAATTGTATTTTTATTATACATTCGTTGATGAATTTGTCAATTACGTAGAGTTAGATTATGATGTTTTAAAAAATGATGTAAATAATCTTAATATTTATGACGATTTTTTAAACCATATATCGAAACAAATTGTTAAAAATAAAACTGCTTACGATAAATTCATTATAGACCAATTTAATATAATAGAATTTGTTAAACATAAACTTAACAGCGAATCATTACTATCAAGTGACATTTTCCTTTCTATACACAAAAGATATGATAATACGCTTGACGGCAACGTTTTGTGTTCAACTTTATTGGACAAAATGCTAACTTATGTTCCTGAGCGTTTTAGCAGAATACGCTTAAATAACGTTGTATCTTTACCTTTTAAAGAAAATGATTTTTTTTTCAAAATGATTACTTTAGAGTATATTGGTATTAAGCGTATTTATTTGATTAAAATACACATTCGCAAAATTAATAAATAATTATATTGATCGCATTATTTTTTTTGGTTATTTTACAATAATCGTATATTATATACCATATAATGTCTTCTGCTTCTGCTACCACTACTGCTGCTGCTACCACTACCACTGCTGCTGCTACCACTACTGCTCCTGTTACCACTACTGCTGCTGCTACCACTACCACTGCTGCTGCTACCACTACTGCTCCTGTTACCACTACTGCTGCTGCTCCTGTTACCACTA
>Ga0105053_10002304_pt1 | contig 29806 bp, 23 predicted proteins | sample BON01_FD_78093 | JGI IMG/M metagenome (GOLD analysis project Ga0105053, IMG submission 78093) | Freshwater microbial communities from Lake Bonney liftoff mats and glacier meltwater in Antarctica - BON-01 | ecosystem: Environmental > Aquatic > Freshwater > Ice > Glacier meltwater | place: Lake... | reverse complement strand
TTTAGTTGTTCAAATCTGCTGAATAATCATGATAATTAGAAAAGAAAACTTCAAGGCTTCAGTGAATAATGAAGCCTTGAAGACATAAATCTTTCGTAACAGGCTAGTTACGCAAGCGATGATTCCGAAGAGTACTCTTCAATGCTCGGACACGTACAGATTAGATTTCTATCGCCTTGCGCGTTATCAACCCGTCCAACCGAAGGCCAAATCTTTGCCTCGGAAACCCACGCTAACGGGAAAGCTGCTTTTTCTCTCGAATAAGCATGGCTCCAAGCATCGCTCACTACCATTTTTGCCGTATGTGGAGCGTTGTGAAGCACGTTATCCGTCAAATCAGCAACGCCACTCTCAATCTCACCAATCTCTTTTCGGATAGCAACCATGGCTGAAATGAACTTATCCAGCTCTGCTTTTGATTCGCTTTCTGTTGGCTCCACCATCAAGGTACCTGCTACAGGGAAGGAAACCGTTGGTGCGTGATAACCGTAATCCATCAGTCGTTTGGCAATATCTCCCGCTTCAACGCCTGAATTCTTCTTGAAATCACGGCAATCTAAAATCATTTCGTGGGCAACAGTATTGTGTTTTCCCGAATAGAGAATATTGTATGTGCTTGCTAGTTTGGTCTTGAGGTAATTGGCATTGAGAATAGCGTATTCCGTGCTTTTCTTAACGCCCGATGCTCCTAACATTTTGATGTATCCGTAGGAAATCAAAAGAATAAGCGAGCTGCCCCATGGAGCTGCAGAAACTGCCGAAATTGGCTGACTTCCTCCCATCGGAACAACCGAATGGCCCGGAAGAAATGGTGCCAAATGTTTGGCAACTCCAATCGGCCCCATCCCAGGGCCTCCACCTCCGTGTGGGATGGCAAATGTCTTGTGAAGATTGAGGTGGCAGACATCCGCACCAATCAATCCCGGATTAGTAAGACCAACCTGAGCATTCATGTTCGCGCCATCCATATAAACCTGACCACCATTATCGTGGATGATCTTGGTTACCTCTTGAATTGATTCCTCAAAAACGCCATGAGTTGATGGATACGTTACCATCAAGCATGAAAGATTGGTTGCGTTTTCTTCCGCTTTCGCCTTGAGGTCGACCACGTCAATGTTTCCGCTGTCATCACATTTCACCACAATCACTTTCATGCCTGCCATAACGGCACTTGCAGGATTGGTTCCGTGAGCGGAAGCAGGAATCAAAGACACCTTTCTGTGTGCATCTCCCCTACTCTTATGGTATTGATCGATAACCATCAGACCGGCATATTCGCCTTGAGCGCCTGAATTTGGTTGGAACGAAACGGCTTCAAACCCAGTGATCTCGCAAAGCGATTTCTCCAATTCGTTGAAAACGATTTGATAGCCTTTGGTCTGATACAAGGGCACAAACGGATGAATGTTTGCGAACTCTGGCAAACTGATTGGATACAACTCGCTGGCCGCATTCAATTTCATGGTGCAAGAACCAAGCGAAATCATTGAATGAACCAAGGAAATATCCTTGCTCTCCAATCGCTTGATGTAGCGCATCATTTCCGTTTCTGAATGATAGGAATTGAAGGTAGGATGTGTGAGAAATTCTTCTGTGCGAAGAAATTCTGCCGAAAGTGTAGATGAATTAGCACTCAATTCTTCCGATTTCACATAAACCGGATCTCGCTTAGCAATGCTTGAAAACACTTCCAAAATTTTCTGCAACTGGCCAAGATTGGTGGTTTCATCCAAAGAAATTCCCAACGAACGATTGTCGATGTAACGGAAATTGATTTGCTCTGCCTCGGCCAATTCTCTAATCTCCGTTACGTTTACTCCAGATGGCGGAACAACTTGAATCGTGTCGAAGTAGTTGCTTGATTTAACCTCGTACCCAATCGACTTCAGTTTTGAAGTTAAAATAGTCGTTTTACGATGGATATTTGTGGCAATATCTTTCAACCCTTTTGGTCCGTGATACACGGCATACATGCTTGCCATAATGGCCAAAAGCGCCTGAGCGGTACAAATGTTTGAAGTTGCTTTATCACGCCTAATGTGCTGCTCTCGTGTTTGCAACGCCATTCTCAAAGCCGGATTTCCCTGAGAATCGACCGAAACACCGATTATTCTTCCCGGAATGTTGCGCTTAAATTCATCACGTGTGGCGAAGAAAGCTGCGTGTGGCCCTCCGTATCCCAACGGAACTCCAAAACGCTGTGTGTTTCCAACCACTACATCTGCTCCCCACGAGCCTGGGCTTTTCAAAAGAACTAGACTCATCAAATCAGCTGCAACAGCAACCGCTGCTCCAACTCCATGGGCTTTCTCCACAAATTTGCTGAGGTCGTTTACCTCGCCATTCACGGCAGGATATTGAAGTAAGGCACCAAAAAACTCATCAGAAAGATGAACATCATTGTAATCGCCAATAATCAACTCTATTCCCAATGGAGCTGAACGTGTGTGTAACAAATCAATCGTCTGCGGAAAACAATCGGCCGAAACAAAGAATTTGCTTACTTCTTTTTTGGTTGCTTCGCGAGAGCGCGAATTGAACAGCATAATCATTGCTTCAGCTGCAGCAGTTGACTCATCCAAAAGCGAAGCATTCGCCAATTCCAACCCAGTAAGATCGCAAATCATCGTCTGAAAATTGAGCAAAGCCTCCAATCTTCCTTGGGCGATTTCTGCCTGATAAGGCGTGTAGGCTGTGTACCAACCCGGATTTTCCAACACATTCCGCTTGATTACATTCGGCACAACGGTGTCGTAATATCCAAGTCCGATGTACGTTTTGTATAATTTATTCTTGGCACCAATGGCTTTGATGTGCTCGGCATATTCAACCTCCGTCATTGCTTCTGGCAGGTCTAATTCCTTGTTCATTCTAATAGATGCAGGAACAGTTTTGCTAATTAATTCCTCCAAGCTTCCGACTCCAATGGTCAAAAGCATTTCTTGCAGGTCTTCTTCTCTAGTGCCGATGTGGCGGTTGACAAACGTGTCTTTATTCATGGGTGTTTTTCGTGAGGTCGCGCAAATTTACCACACCTTTTAAGTCAGAACGGTCATTTTTGTTCATTTTATGCACAGTTAACTGTATAAATTGCTGCGCTCAGAAAGACCGCACACTTTCCATTTGGATATATTTGAAATCTCGTATGAACCAGACGCTTTTTCCTTTCATCATTTTCGTGTTCATCTGTTCGATGTTCGCAGAATCACGGGCGCAGGACAGGCTATTGATGAACAACGGGAAAATCAAGAAACTGAAAGGCGGAGTGGTTTCCTACGACTATAACGACATCTTCTATCAGAACACCCAACAGCGCGCAAATATGGAACTCGATAGTGCCAAGCGCTCAACCAATCAGGCCGTAAGTCAATCATCAGAAAAGTGGCAACGCGCAAAGGAAAAGGATGCTAAAAAGCTTCGAATTAAAGAAGAAAGGCAACAGATAAAGTTGGATGGGCTGCGCAAGGATTTTGAAGCGGATGTGAAATACAAATTGGAAACTCTCTCTCCTGCTGATTTTGAAAAGTGGAAGAACAAGGAATTGGTAGCCATCAAAAAAATTGAGCTTCAGCGCGAATTGGCCAGCAAGTTGAAAGAAAAGAGCGCAGAGCTCGAAGCAGAAAAACTGGAAGCTTTCTATCGCAGCCGTTTTACCAAGAGCTTTTCGCGCAGCAAAGTATTCTCCATTCTTAGGCAAGATGGTAATGAAGAAGTGGTGTACAATGCAGATACGCTCGGTTATTTTGCCGATGGCGAGGCAGAACTTGAATATGGTGCTGCCGAGATGCGTCTATATATAAAGGGAAGACAGGACGGCCGGAAGCACAGTTTCCATGACGTTTATATTGGTGCAGCTGTGGGCTTGGCCTCTGGTCTTGCTTGGACGTACTTTCTAGACGTTTTCTATGCACCTACATTCCCTGTAGGTGCTATAATCGTTATGGCTGGAATGCCACTCAATGTAAAATCCAAATCGCCAGATGTGATTGAGAACCTTTGGCATCCTGCGTATAAAGATGGTTATGAACGATCTGCCCGAGGGAGAAAGATCTTGGCATTTACCCTAGGTGCCACGGGCGGTTTAGCTACAGGAATCACGATTGCCGTACTTACTTCTCCTCTTTTGCAATGAAAAAGCGTTCGATAAACTTTATGATGCGACTGTCAGTATCTCGCAAATTCAATGTGGCAAGTATCCGATTTGCGATACTCTTAGTTGTTGTCGAAATGATACTATCTTCATGCAGAACACCCATATATACTGCGGTAAATCTGCCTAACGGCCAAACTTACAAGCAGCCGACTCTTGTACTCCTTTGTGATACAATCACAAGCGGTTTCATGTCTAAAATGGCCAAAGAGTTCCAAGCACGGTTTGACGAGGAAAGTATCAAAGCAGAAATAATTTTGGTGAAGCTATCGCGGGCAAATGCTGCCGTCCTTTCGCAGTCTCAGTTAGATGGCATTGCCAAGACAACTTCTCCTTCTGAAGGAAGTGACCTGCTTCTGATCATTAACCCGACACATAGTTCGATTTACACCCCTGACGGCATGGAAACCATTTGGGGTACCAGCGACCGTTTGGTAAATCTGATGTTTCAGATTGTTGCTTCCGATTTGAAATCAAATGAACGGGTTTGGACAGCCGCGTTGGAAATAAGTTCCGAGAATAGCGGAGGCTCCGCTTCTTGGGGAGGCATAACAGCACCTGGCATTAACGGAACGGGCGGAGGAATGCCTGTCGGATCCACTCCTCGTCCACCGCGTTCCATTTTGAGAGACGTAAATAAATCTGTAGACATCATTTATAAGAAACTGAAATCAGACAGGGTAATTACTGCTGTCCGTTAAGTGATTTGATAACGGGCTAAAACCCCGATGTGGTAATTTCACGGTTCGATGAAAAGCCTATTCAAGTATTTTATTTTCGGAAGCTGGTGGGTTTCCTTGTGTGCCGCAGCTTTGGGGCTACTTACTTGGCTCGAACTCACGGGCAGTTGGTGGAACACACCACTTTTCATCTTCATCCTTGGGTCAACCTTGGTTGTTTACAATCTAAATATGATAAGTGGATTGGATGAACTTCGGATAGGAGGGACTGAATCTGAACGTCATCACTGGTGTATGGACAATGAGAAGTTGATGAAATTGACCCTTCTGTTGGGGCTAGCACTTGCCGCAATTTCCATTTGGTTCTTGAACAGCGTAATTTGGTGGTTGATGATTCCTTTAGGAGCTGTTGCAATGGCCTATACCGTGCCTCTTATCCGTAAAAATGCCAATGCCGTTCGACTGCGAGAAATTGGTCTGTGGAAGATTTTTCTCATTGCCTCCGTTTGGACAGGAATGACCGTCATTCTTCCCTCGGTTCACCTGTATGGATTTGAACAACTCATCGAAGTTTTTAGTTGGGAACTGGCCATTGAACGCGGCATTTTTATCCTCGCCATCACCATTCCGTTTGATGTTCGTGATCTGGTGAACGATGCTAAGAAACGTGTGCGCACCATTCCATCAACCATTGGATGGAAACGCTCGGTTGCTATCGCGCAACTACTACTTGCCGTCTTTCTATTGTTGGTTTGGCTTCGGATTGGAACAGCGCATCCCTTTTTTTACGCCTATTTATTCAGTGCCATTCTCACGTTCATCTGCGTTTCGTTCGCCACGCCAAATCGCAGCGACTACTATTGCTCGTTTTGGGTAGAAGGAACAATGATGTTGCAGTTTGTCATTGTTCTAGTTATATTGACAACCGCATCGTTCGCTTAACGTCTTCCCGTCAAACCTCAGCACAATGAAAACCTTTTTCGCCTTTTCCATTTTATCATTTGTCTCAATCCAACTTTTCGCCCAAGGCAGCATTACATCCATCACGGTCGTTCCTGCAAACCCTACCGAACTGGACAATATTGAAATTCATGTTGAACTTGAATTCTCGAATTCCGGTTGCGCACCTGATTATCAGGGACATACAGTTAATGGCAATACTATCGATGCGAGTGCATTGCATTGCATGGGTATGCTGACCGCCATCTGCAATACCACAGATGTATTTCAGATCGGACAAATTCCAGCTGGGAATTACACTTTCGATTTCACTCTTTCGAGCGGATTCGGTGGTTCGGGATGTAGTCCTGGTTTTGTTCCTGACGATAATGATCAGTTTCAATTTATCGTAAGTGGAACCGTTGGCCTTGACGAGGTTTCGTTTAATGAATCCATCGCTTATCCGAATCCAACTACAAGTATGCTTTTCTTGAAAATGCCAAGTGCTGAACTCGGACAACTTACAACTATTTCAGGGAAAATTGTTGGTGAATTAGCTATTGGAGCCAAAGAAATTGACCTGAGCCAACTTCCATCAGGAGTTTACATTCTCACCATCGGAACGGCTCGCACGAGAGTGGTAAAGGACTAATTTTTAATCATCATCAGCCACGCCATACACCATTCTGAACGTGACGGGATAATGGTCTGAGAATACCGACCCGAACGAATTTACCCACGAACTGCTCGAAGCCGAATTCGGATTCTCTGCCGCCCATTGTGGATAATACTGACCGAAGAGATTGACCACCTGCATATCATAAACAAGGTCAAGGTCTCGCGAGGTGTATTCAGTAAAATACATCACGTGATCAAACGGTTTCTGATTGTCGGGATTTTTGGCCGAGGCCACATTAGTAGCCCGACATTCATCATTCAACGATTGCCAATGCACAGGAAGAACGGTGGCGAATTCGCTGCTACTCTGAATGTTCATATCGCCCACAATCAGAAAATCTTTTTCGTTGTTCCATTGAGAATTGGCGTAAGTAACAATTGCGTTTAGTTCATTCTGTCGCTTCAGCATCGCACCTTCATCAGAAGCCAAATGCACATTAATCACGCTGAAATCCAAGGTATTATCAACCGTGCTGAACTGAAACCGATATGGAACACGGTCAAAAGTGCTATTCAAAACAAGCGGTGATGAGATGAATTCGCAGCGGCTCGAATCAACGCGTAGCACACCATCTCGGTAGAATACTACGAACCATTCAGACTGCGAAGAACCGCTGTGGTTCTTGTTCTTCCCTGTGTCTTCATTCGAAAGGAAGGAACGAAAACCATTATCGCTCATCAGGTCAAAAAATGCTGCCGACTCTGCATCACCTTCATACGCTTTGCCTCCAGGATAAAATCCGTCATAGGGAGGAGCTACCAGTTCCTGCACAATTACAAGATCGTACGGCATCAACATAGCCACCAACTTCTGGTTTTCCTTGCTTTTTGATGAGCCCAGCCATTTGATATTGAACGAACACGCACTGAATAATTTCGGTTCTGCAGATTCCGCGCTACCCCACCAAGCAGGGTCCTCAGCAGATATTCTGATCAGATTCCGATATACATATCCGCTTTCACCACTTTTGGCAACCACAGGGAAATAACCCAGCGTGTCTGAAGTTAGAAGCACCTTCAACTCATCTCCCTTCACCATTTTCTTGAATGATGGACTAGCTGTATTCGGCTCAGCCCTCAGATTAGCATTCCGCAAAACGGTGGCTGTTTGAGCGTCCATATTTATTGAGAACAACAGAAAAAAAAGCAGGATAAAGGATGAAATGCAGCAATCCAGCAGATCAGGATTTTTTGGATTTTTCATGGTTTTGCAGTTTTCCGCACCGCATATTTCAGCAGAAATTGTTCTGCATCAAGCACTTCCAATTCAGAAAAATGGAAATCGTTCCGGTCGTAAGTCACAATGCTTTTACACTCAGCACGGAGCGCAGAATAATACTGCAGCCCGTCTTCCACATCATCAATCTTCTTATTCAGAGCCGCCTCCTTCGTCATTGCTTCATCAATTGTTGTGATTCGCAATTTGTCAAGCAGAATGGAGATTTTCTTCTTTGCCAGTTTACGCCCGTTCTTCTTCTCAGCAAAATAGGCCGCAATGGCAATGCAAATGGGAGATGTAAAAACCTCAAAACGTGGGTCGTCACACAGACTCAGCATTCTCGAACAGGCCGTCAGACGTGGATATTCGTTACAAAGCACCGTTACCAGAATATTGGCATCGAGGAAAACGCGCACCTTACTTTCTTGAGCGATATTCGGACTTCCGATCTTTAGAACTGCGTGGCTTGCGAACGTATTCGACCTCGCCTTCGCTGACCATGTTTACCCAATCTGAGACAGGGAGTTCATCCAAAGAATAGGAATTGGCTGAAGTGGCCTTACTGAGAAGAAACTCTGTTAGCCGCGACAGACTGATATTATTGGCTGCCGCAAACTGCTTTGCCTGAGCAATTATTTGTTCGTCAAAACTGAGTGTGATTTTGGCATCCATAACTCTTTCTCTATCTATCTATACGACAAATATATTTATTTATTACGTAAACTATATCAAAAACTTTTCACCCTGGATTTAAAGCAACATCCAAAGAAAGGTTGATGATTCGTGCAGCCTCGGCTATTTCCTCATCCGAATGAGCGGCACTTACAAAACCAACTTCGTAGCCAGAAGGGCCTATGTAAAAGCCATTGTTCAACAGCGAATGGTAGAATTTGCGATAGATATTCATGCTTTCGGGGTCAATTTCTGAGGAAGTTCTAATGCTTGGTCGTTCTGTAAAGGCAATCCAATAAACAGACCCAATGGAAAACATTTTCACTTTATATTCTTTGTGCTCAATGTGTTCTATTACCGAAGAAACTAAATTTTTGGTTTTTCTTTCAAGTTCTGCGTAAAAACTTGGTTCAAGAAGTTGTTCAACGGCTGCTTTTCCAGCGGCCATAGCAACTGGATTCCCACTCAAAGTTCCGGCCTGATAAACAGGGCCAAGTGGAGCAATGGAATTCATGATTTTTTCGCTTGAAGCAAAGGCACCAACGGGCATTCCGCCACCTATAATTTTACCTAAAGTGATGATGTCTGGTTTGATGTCGTAAAGACCAGTTGCACCTTCAAATCCAACTCTAAAACCGCTAATTACCTCATCAAAAATGAGCAATGCGTTTTCGTCTGAACAGATTTCGCGCAGTGCCCGAAGGAACTTTCCATCCTGCAAAAGCAATCCGTTATTGGCTGGAATTGGCTCAATGATAATTGCAGCAATCTCGTCTTTAAACATCACAAAAGCGTCTTTAACCGCTTCAATATCATTCAAAGCAATGACAATGGTTTCGTCCACAAAACTTTTCGGCACTCCAGCAGAGCTCGAATTCCCGAATGTGACCAATCCCGAACCCGCTTTCACCAAAAGTGAATCTACGTGTCCGTGATAGCAACCTTCAAACTTGATGAGTTTGTCTCTGCCTGTATAACCACGCGCCAAACGAATGGCACTCATCACGGCTTCCGTACCTGAACTCACAAATCGGATGCGTTCAACATAACTATGGTTGCTAAGAATCAAATCGGCCAATTCGTTTTCCTGAACGGTTGGTGCGCCAAACGATGTTCCTTCTTTTACAGCAGCAATAATTGCATTCTCCACTTTCTCATTGGCATGACCCAAGATGAGCGGCCCCCAACTTGCACAGAAATCAATATATTCGTTTCCATCAGCATCCCAAACGCGGCTTCCTTTTCCTTTTGTGATGAAACGAGGCGTTCCGCCAACGCTTCCAAAAGCCCGTACTGGACTATTTACTCCACCCGGAAAAAGATTTTTCGCCTTTTCGAATAGTTGTTCCGATTTGTTTGTGTTCATCTATCTGGTTTGAGGCCGTAAAGATCGTTCATCCAAACCACAAGCGGAAATCCGTGTTCAGCACCCATATTTGACAAAACTTAATTTTGCACCCATGGTTAAAACCCGAATAAAGAAGTGGATTACACATCCGTTGACTAATTTTTTAGGTCGGTCGTCAACCAGCGGAATCATACTTTTTGCCTCTGCCATCTGTGCATTGATACTGGCAAATTCTCCATGGGCTGAAGATTACCATTACCTATGGCATCAGTATTTCACCATCGGTTTCGATGATTTCTCCATCCGAAAAACACTGCACCATTGGATCAATGACGGACTGATGGCGGTCTTCTTCTTTGTGATTGGCCTTGAACTGAAACGCGAAATAATGGCCGGTGAGCTCAGCACGCCCAAAGACGCCATTCTTCCTGTGGCCGCGGGTATCGGAGGCATGCTTTTTCCTGCACTCATCTATTTAGCTTTCAATCCGGCTGGACTAGCTAAAGATGGTTGGGGAATTCCGATGGCGACAGACATTGCCTTTGCATTAGGTATCCTTTTTCTGCTCGGGAAACGTGTTCCGTTGAGCCTGAAGGTTTTTCTTACCGCATTAGCTATTGCCGATGACATTGGGGCGGTGCTTGTGATTGCGTTCTTCTACACATCAAGCATTGACCTTGTAAACCTTGGGGTGGGAGTTGGCTTCATAGCCTTGCTCGTTTGCTCAAATCTTCTTGGCGTGAGAAACACTTTTTGGTTCGGCCTACTAGGTATCGGTGGTCTATGGACTGCTTTTCTCATGTCTGGAATCCATGCCACCATTGCGGCAGTTCTGGCTGCATTTACTATTCCTGCAAATGTTAAAATCTCCGACTCTCAGTTCGTAACCAATATTCGATCTTTACTAAGCAGGTTTGAAAATGCCAATAAGAATGATGTTACCCTGGTAACGCCTGAGCAATTGCATATTCTTGAGGATGTACGCCACGTGGCAAAACAGGCCCTTACACCCTTACAGCGACTGGAATACATCATGCATCCGATGGTGGCATTTGTGGTGATGCCCGTTTTCGCATTTGCAAATGCGGGGATCACATTCCCACCCGACATGTTCAATCTCTTTCTAAGCCCCATCACGCTTGGAGTAATATTCGGACTGCTGGGCGGAAAGGTCATTGGCGTATTCGGTATGACCTGGGTTATGGTAAAACTAGGCTGGGCAACACTTCCCAAAGGCACACGCTGGGTTCATATTTTAGGGGTTGGCATGTTGGCAAGTGTTGGTTTCACCATGTCGTTATTCATTACAGATCTTGCCTTTGAAACCAAAGAGTTTGACCTACAGGCAAAACTGGGTATTCTCACGGCCTCATTGATTGGTGGAATTCTTGGGTATTTCATTCTGAGAAAAACATTAGACATGCCTGAAGATGACGACAACTAGAATGGCTGTTTTACTGCCTCGTTGTTTTTGAACCTGCCGCTGCAGATTCATAAAAGTGCATGCATCAGTAAGTACGCGGCTGCTCCGGACTTTCGGGCCTTATCAGCAAGAACCTTATCGTTGTAACGGGTAAGAGTTTCCTTCAAGGCGATTGCACCGCCTCCAGCGGACGGTGCGGTGTCTCCAACTTTTGGCGCGGTGTATTCAGCGAATCATATTATGTGCATTCATCGAATTACCGACATTTGCCGCATGCAGTTCGAAAATTCCTTAGCTTTTGCACAACAGTTGGATGCTAGTGATCCGCTGAAGGATTACCGTAATCGTTTTCATCACCCAAAATTGAATGGCTTACCAGCCACTTATTTCTGTGGGAATTCGTTGGGATTGGAACCGAAAACAGCCAAAGAATTCGTTAATCAGGAGTTGGACGATTGGGCCGAATTTGCGGTTGAAGGACACTTCCACGCCAAAACACCTTGGTTCAGTTATCAAGATATTTTCCCAGAACAACTCAGCAAATTGGTTGGCGCCTTACCAAAGGAAGTGACCGTGATGAACGGACTTACTGTAAACCTTCATCTGTTGATGGTATCTTTCTACCAGCCAAGAGGAAAACGCTACAAGATTATTTGCGAAGCGAAGGCTTTCCCAAGTGATCAATACGCTCTAGAAAGTCAGGTAAAGCACCATGGTTATGAACCAGAAGATGCCATCTTAGAAATTGCTCCAAGAAAAGGCGAAGACCTGATTAGAGAAGAAGATATTCTAAAAGCCATTGAAGAAACAGGCGATGAATTGGCGCTGGTCATGTTCGGTGGCGTGAATTACTACACAGGACAGGTTTTCGATATGAAAGTCATTACCGAAGCGAGCCATAATGTTGGCGCGCAAGTCGGTTTTGATTTGGCTCACGGAGCTGGAAATATCGAACTCAAACTACACGAGTGGGACGTTGATTTTGCCTGCTGGTGCAGCTACAAATACTTGAATTCTGGTCCAGGAAACGTATCTGGAATGTTTGTGCACGAACGGCATTGCAACAATCCCGAACTGAACCGTTTTGCAGGTTGGTGGGGAAACGACCCTGACCAACGATTCAAAATGCAGGCTGGATTTGTTCCTGCTGAAGGAGCAAGAGGTTGGCAGGTGAGTAACGTTCCCGTTTTTGGAATGGCGGTTCATAAATCGGCATTAGATATTCATGCCGAAGTTGGAATGGAAAAGCTTCGTGAGAAAAGCCTCAAACTGACGGGATATTTGGAATTCCTTTTGGATGATTTGAACTCAAAAGATGTTCGCATCATCACACCAAGAGACCCCGAAAAGCGTGGCTGTCAGATTTCCATTTATGTGGATAATGATGCCAAAAAATTGCATCAGGCATTATTAGATGCAGGTGTAATTACCGATTACCGCGAACCGAATGTGATCCGCTTGGCGCCTGTTCCGCTCTATAATTCGTTTGAAGATGTTTGGACGTTTGTGGATATTCTGAGAAAGCATTTGGCTTAACCGCAAAGACACGGAGAAGGCGCAAAGTATGCTGAGATTTACATAAATGCTTTGTGTCTTTTGTAAAAACTTTGCAAACTCTTCGGTTGAGATAATTTCATTATCTGTATTCAAAATAGAAAATGTAAGAGGTTTGTGAGTAAGTAAGTTATGAGTTTATTTTTCCATAAATTTGTTACTCACAAGTTGCTTACATGAAAGAAGAAGATTCGCCATTCAAGTTTGGGAAGGTTGTACATGGAGAGCAGTTCTCTAATCGGAGCAAAGAACGCAACCGACTAAAAACCAACTACAAGAGCGGGCTGAATACCATTCTTATTTCGCCACGCAGATGGGGAAAATCATCGTTGATTAAAGAAGTGGCATCTGAATACAGCTCAAACTCCAAAACACGCTTCTGTTTTATGGATTTGATGAGCATTAGAACCGAAGAAGAGTTTTATACCATGTTTGCAAAAGCAGTTATTTCTGCCACCTCCAGCAAAATGGAAGAAGTGATGAATAACGCCAAGGAATTCTTGGTCAATATCACACCAACTATTTCCATCAGCCCTACGCCCGAAAGCAATTTTGACATCGGTTTTAATGTAGAACAGATGAAAATGAATTACCAAGATGTGTTGGAACTTCCCGAACGCATTGCCAAGAAAAAGAACATCAATCTCATTGTTTGTATCGATGAATTTCAGAGTTTGGCAAACGTGCAGCATTCCAAGGCATTGCAAGGAAAATTGCGCTCGGTTTGGCAACATCATCAGCACGCCACGTATTGCCTTTATGGCAGCAAGCGGCACTTATTGCTCCATATTTTCAATAGCAGAAGTATGCCATTTTACAAGTTTGGCGATGTGATGTTCTTGGAAAAAATATCGAAAGAACATCTTACCGCTTTCGTTATAAAACGGTTTGTTGACACGAAAAAGAAAATAGAACCAGACGTTGCTGAAAACCTTGTACTTGCCATGCAATGCCATCCGTATTATGTGCAACAATTGGCACATATTACGTGGGTAAACACCAAGAAAACGGCCAACGCAGAAACGTTAGAACTTGCGCAGAAACTTCTACTAGAACAGAACGATATTTTCTATCAACGCGAGTTTGAGAATCTGAGCGACACGCAGATTGAATTTGTGAAAGCACTCGTAAGTGGCGAAACCCGCTTTTCGAGCCAAAAAGCATTGAAAAAATATAATCTCGGTTCATCTAGCAATGTGGTTCAGATAAAAAATGCGCTAGAAAAGAAAGAAATCATTGACCTATTTCAAGAAAAAATTGAACTGATGGATCCAGGATTTGAACTTTGGTTTAAAGAGCGGATATGTAATTTACCGTAGGGGCGTATGGAAATACGCCCTTTTGCATGACGTATAAATATGCACCCGAATTTCCAATATTCATGCTTAAAACGGAAAATGTAAGAAGTTTGTGAGTAAGGATGTTCTTACATTTTTAGGCAGCATCCTTTTTACTGAAGGAGGAGATATATTTCTTTAGCACCTCTGCTTGCGTTATGGTCAATTCCTTTGGGCTCACGCTTTGTTTAAACTTCTCTAGCCCGTAACTTTCTATTAAGCGACCGAAGGAAGAGTTTAGAAAAGAAGAAGATGTGATGGAACTGTCTTTGAAGGAAAGTATCACCTTCTCGTTTTTCAAGAATACACTTATGAGTGCAGCATACAGTTTTTCACCTTCTGTATTGGTGTACGTCTCGCTTACGATATTCTTTAAATACAGTATCATACCGCAAAGATACTAATTGGCCCATTCCCAATCGTCATCAACAAGTTTATGCTCATGTAGGTTGTCCACTCGAATATCCAATTCAACGATAGTTCCCTGAAATCCTACAATCGGATTATCATAATAACTGTTTTTTGAAGGCTCACCTTTCATCAAAATCCCATTTGTCACAATTTTCCAAACTGTATCATTGGCACGCGCAAAAGAATTCAAATTATCCAATCCTTTGCCCATGTTGTGCGGGCTTGACTTGACAGTTCGATTTTCCTCAAGTGCCCACTTCACACATTCCTTTTCACCCAGTTCAATCTTATTCTCCCGCTTCAAATAATTCTTTACTGAGTTTGGGATTCCAATACCTAAATCGGATACAGCGACACGGATAATGTTGAATAGAGGATAATACTCACAAAAAACATAAGCGTCAATTTTTGAATTGGAATGATCATATACGTTATTGATAAGTTCAGAAAGACAATGATTCAGCATTTGCAGATCTTTTCCAAGGCAAATATTTTTCATATACGCTTCGGTGGCATCAACATAAGCATACATCGTTTCTCTATCAACTCGCCTTATCGGCATGGCGGTTTGGCTTGATATACTATCAATAGTTGCTGGAGAGTGCACGTTGGAATTGCAGAATTCACTTAAACCGATATCCTCTACATAAGTTCTTATATGCTCCTCAACTGATAATGTTATTTCACCTCCTGTGGATTGCAACCAAATGGCAAATTGCGTAATAATCAGAATGTCCATTGGGTGCAATTCGGACAGATACAGATCCATCCTAACATGAATACCTGATTCTCCTCTTGAAATAATATCATACGCTTTCGCAAAATCAATCTGTGAGCGTATGATAACGGTCTCATCGTTTTTCTTCTTCATCTTTACCACCCCTTTTTATCAAACACAAAAAGTACCAATAGAATTTGACACTTGAATTCTCATATCAAACCAAATTATTAGAAGCTGGTTGCGATGAAGCAGGCCGTGGCTGTTTGGCCGGTCCAGTCGTTGCCGCAGCCGTTATCCTCAACCCGAAAAAACCTATAATTGGTCTGAATGATAGCAAGAAGATTAACGAGAAAAATCGCGAATTGCTACGACCCGAAATTGAAGCTAAAGCATTGGCGTGGGCGGTTGGAATTGTGACCAATGTTGAAATTGACGAAATCGATATTCTGAAAGGGAGTTTTCTCGCTATGCACAGGGCGTTGGATCAACTCAAAATCCGACCTCAACTCATTATTGTAGATGGCAACCGTTTTATTCCATACAAGAAAGTGCCACACGAAACCATTGTGAAAGGCGATGGCAAATACCAAAACATTGCGGCTGCTTCCATTTTGGCAAAAACGCACCGGGATGAAATTATGCGCCTATTGCACCTTCAATACCCACATTTTGGCTGGGATAGGAACAAAGGTTACCCAACCAAAGAACACCGGTCGGGAATAGAAAGACATGGCCCCACAGAATGGCACCGAATGACTTTCCAACTGCTTCCACTAGAAACACCTATTAAAGACATATAGAAAATGCTGAAGAAAATTGCTCTCAGTTTGGCGCTAGTAGTAGCTCTACTTGTTGCTGTCGTTTCCATCTACGCTTACTCATCAGTAGTTGAGTTTACGGAGGAGCAGGAAAGCGAAATAGAAGCTGCAATTGAGAAACCAGTAGAAAGGCAAGTTGGCGAAGAAGGTTATGCTCAAAATGGCGCTACCAAAATCTGGTATGACGTACAAAACCCAAAAGATTCCGTGCGTGGAAGCATCATTCTTATTATGGGTTTATCTGCCGATGCCTTGGCTTGGCCTAGCTATTTCATGGATGGTTTTCGGGATGCCGGATATCAAGTAATCCGCTTAGACAACCGTGGCGTTGGGATGACAGATTGGGATGATTTTGACCCTGAAAACCCGTATACACTTTCGGATATGGCTGATGATGTGCTGGCCGTTTTAGACACCCTTGGAATTGAAAAAGCTCACATTGCAGGAGTTTCCATGGGCGGAATGATTGGTCAAACGCTGTGCCTAGAACATCCTGAACGGGCTCTTAGTCTCACATCAATCATGTCAACAGCTTGGGTTAGCGACAAGGAACTTCCTGGGGTGAATTACGCACTCTTTGCAGATATTGGGGTAAACACATTCAAATACGGACTAAGTGAGAATGAAGTTGACGCTGTAAAAATGAGTCTCGCAATTAGGATGTTATTGATGGGTAGCGATAAATTCGAACTTGATATTGAGCCAATTACACACCGAACCCTCTACAATGTAAGAGAACGGAACGGCTACAACCGTCAATCAGGAAGACAGCAAACTACAGCAATCGAAATATCTGGTTCTCGGATTGAAGCCTTGAAAACATTGAGCGTTCCCACGCTTGTAATTCATGGAAAAACCGACCCGCTCATTCCGTTCGAGCATGGCGTAAAAACCGCAGAATTGATTCCGAATGCCCAAACACTTTGGATGGATGGATTGGGGCACATTATCTCTGAAATGCACTCTGAAATTATTGTTCCAAGAATGATTGAGTTTATGAATGCACCAAACGCCCCTGAGAAATGAAATTGATTCCATCATCAGTCATTTTTCTACTCTCGATTTCCTCAGCAATTGGGCAGGAAAATGGTGCGTACACCATTTTCGATTCTAAAGGAAAGAAGGTGAAGTATTCCAAAATGCTGAAGACACTAGATGCATCTCAGATTATTCTTTTTGGAGAATATCACGACAATCCAATTTCGCATTGGTTGCAGTTTGAGGTAACATCAGCATTGCTAAAAGACAATCAATTGGTGCTCGGGGCAGAAATGTTCGAAGCCGACAATCAAGGCGAGTTAAATCAATATCTGGCAGGAGAAATTGATGCACAAGCTTTGGACACACTTGCGCGATTGTGGCCTAATTTCAAAACAGATTACAAGCCGCTGGTTGACATCGCCAAAGACAACAAATTGAAATTCGTGGCAACTAATATTCCACGAAGGTATGCCAGCATGGTTTTTAAAGGTGGTTTAGAAGCACTCGACACCTTATCAGAAGAAGAAAAATCGTGGGTGGCCCCGCTGCCAATTGCATACGATTCGGAGCTCCCAGGCTATATAGAAATGCTGGCCATGATGGGCGGACATGGAGGCGAAAATCTCCCAAAGGCGCAAGCGGCAAAAGATGCCACCATGGCACATTTTATTTTAGCAAATTACACATCCAAACAGACTTTTATCCATTTCAACGGGGCGTATCATTCCAATAATTCTGAAGGCATTCTTTGGTATTTGAAACAGGCGCAACCTGAACTCAATTACGCAACCATTTCAACCGTTTCTCAGGCCGATATTTCTAAACTGGAAGCTGAGAACAAGGGAATTGCCGATTTCATTATTTGTGTGGATGAGAATATGACTTCTACTCATTAGTTGGTGGTTATCGGTTATTGGATCTAATCGGTGAAAAATCGCGTTTAGTTTGACACTTCTTCATTTGTCTAAAGATTAAATTTGGACATGAATAAACTGCTCCTCTCTCTTTTGGTTCTAGCTTTTGCTGCTTCCAGCTTTGCCCAAAATATGCTCCAACCATCATTGCACGATATTTCTGTTGCTCCCCAATGGGCACAGATGATGTATGCCGAAAACCCAAATGTATTTTCGGTGGATAAGGCGTTTCGCGAGTATTATCGCGAACATGATTTTAAGAAAAGCTATCACACGCAGTACTATAAAAGATGGAGGCGGGCGGCAGATTCGTATGTAAATGTGGCTGGCTTTGTAGAAATGCCCACAGAGCAAGAAGCACTTCGAGTTTATGAAGAAATGTTGTCGGAATCTGGAGCTGGAAATCGTGCCGGAAACTGGTCGTTGGTTGGGCCAATGATTGCTTACAACACGGCTGGAAATCCTACGGCTCATCAATCTAATATGTACGCCATAGACCAAGCACCGTCCAATTCAAACGTTCTTTATTCTGGTTCTGAAACGGGCGAATGTTATCGGAGTGATGATGGCGGAAATTCATGGAACAACGTGAGTTTGAATGACCCATTGGATGGCGCGGTGCGTTCTATCGACATTCATCCTACAGATCCGAACACGGTCTATATCGGTTCGGGAAGCCGCGTTTACAAATCGACCAATGGTGGCGGCACTTGGAACGAAGTGCTCTACGAATGGCAGCTCAATGCCAACGAAATTCTCATCAATCCATCTAACCCAAATATTATTTTGGTTGCGGCCAATAGTGGTGTTTTTCGCACTACGAATGGCGGAACAAATTGGACAGAAATTTACACGGAAGCTGGTTGGGACTTAAAGACCAATACTGCTGACCCGAACACGGTTTATATGCTAAAACACAGCAATGCACTCAATATCTGTCAATTCTTGCGTTCGACTGATGCTGGTGCCAATTTCGCGGTACAATCCAGCGGTTGGTTTACATCTTCAGACCCTGATAGAAATGACGGTGGCGGCAGATTGGCCACGAGCGATGCTAACTCCAACTATGTTTACGCGTATCTGATTGGTGAGGCAAAAGCTGATGATACGGGTTACATCGGGCTTTGGAAAAGTACCGATGGCGGCTCTACTTGGACACTTCCGAACGGCCCAGCGGGCGGCCCGTATGATGCAGACCACATGAATCTCGCCATTGGAACCGTAACCTGGCAATACCATCAGGGCTACTACAATTGTGCGCTAATGGCATCCAACACCGACCCTGAGCAAATTCGGTTGGGAGGTTTGAACCTGTATGGTTCGGATGATGGCGGAGCAACTTTTTACGCCTTGGCAGGATATGTTGGTGGGCCGTACAGCATACATGTCGATATGCAGGATTTCCGCAACATTGGCAACACCACTTGGCTTACTACTGACGGAGGAATTTACCGTTCGACCGATTTCTTTAACTCAGCCAATTTTGAACCTAGGATGTACGGTATTCACAGTTCCGATTATTGGGGGTTTGGAAGTGGCTGGAACGAGGATGTGCTCATTGGTGGATTGTATCATAACGGAAATCTTTCTTACCACGAGAATTATGGCGCTGGAAATTTCCTTCAATTGGGAGGTGGCGAACCAGCCAGCGGTTATGTAAATCAGGGTGAAAACCGCAGGGTTTATTCGTCTGACATCAACGGAAAAATAATGCCTGAGAATATTGGCGACCCTGTTCAGAATGTAGGTTTTGGCATTGACCCAAACGAGCGTTATTGGGCTGCCGAATCAACAGAATTGGAGTTTGACCCGCGTTGCTATTCCATCGCTTACACAGGCAAAGACCATCAACTTTGGAGAACAAATGACAAGGGAACAACTTTCACCTTATTCAAGGAATTTGGTTCGGATGTGGATAACCGTGTTACCTATATCGAGCAATCGTGGTCTAACCCTGATGTGATGTACGTGTGTCAGCAAAACGTGAATCCATCATCAAGCGGAACGCTTTGGAAAACGGTGGATGCAGGACAGAATTGGAGTTCAATTGCCCTTCCAAGTGTGAGTAATAGCCGGAAAATGTTAATCCAAGTGGATCCGACCAATCATCAGAAAGTGTGGATTGCATTTGAAAGCACAGGAAACGGACAGCGCGTTTACAAATCGGTAAATGGTGGCGGAAGTTGGACCAATCTCACCACTTCGATATTAAATGGAAACGCTCCGCATTCGCTCAATTTAATTGGAGGCACCGATGGTGGTATTTATCTCGCTACACAAAACACCATTTTCTACCGAAACAACACGATGAATGATTGGGTTGATTTTGGAGATGGATTACCAGTCTCCATCAGCACGTGTATTGCCCGACCTTTCTACCGAGACGGAAAATTGCGCATTGCATCCTACGGGAAAGGAATTTGGGAAAGCAGTTTGCAAGAACAACCAACCGTTCCGATTGCGCAAATTATGGTCGATAAAATGGAAACGCTGCAGCACTGCGAGCAGGATGTGTTTCATTATGTGGATCATTCGATGCTCAATCACGCAAATGCTACGTGGGAATGGACGTTTGAAGGCGGAACTCCATCAACAGCAAATACTTGGAATGCAGATGTTACCTATGCCAACCCGGGCAATCATCTCACCATTCTAAAAGTAACTGATGGCGATGGCGATTTTGACATTGATTCGCTGTATATCACCATTCAAGCGTACCAACCGCTGGCTATACTAAACGAATCGTTTGAATCGGCTTTTCCGCCCACAGGATTTGAGATTAAAAACGCGGATGAGGACATTACGTGGGAACAGGAAACGGATTTTGGAGCCTATGGCGCGAGCAATCAGTGCATGAAAATTCGTGGGTTCGATTATTGGCCAGGCGGAGATGAAGATGATGCCATCGTAAGCATGGACATGACCTATTTGCAAGATGCGGAACTCACGTTTGACGTGGCGTACGCTCGCTATGCGGTCAATTATACCGATTCGTTAGAGGTATTGATCTCTACCGATTGTGGCGCCAATTACACCAGCGTTTATTATAAAGGAGGTTCTACTTTGGCAACTGCGCCCGATTTTTCGGCTTCGCCCTTCGTGCCTGCGGCAAATGAATGGCGCACGGAAACAATCAATTTAGCATCCTACTTAGGAAATGGCGATGTGCTGATTGCATTCAGAAGCCACACGGGTTGGGGTCAGAACGTGTATGTTGACAACATCAATCTTACAGCAACAAACGTGGTTGGGGTTGAAGATGAAACAGAAGAAACATTCCTCTCTGTTTACCCGAATCCAATTGCGAAAGATGGCATACTTCATCTCCGCTCCAACCTGAATGAGCAAATCTCGGTTGACATTTATTCATCCGAAGGAAAAAGAATTTACCGCAAAAACCATGACCCGATGGCAGACATTTCGCTTTCTGAAATGGCGGCTGGAACTTATATCTACGTGCTATCATCCAGCAAACTCATTAAAAAAGGGGTGTTGGTAGTTCAGTAGAATCGGCTCGTTTTCGGCTTTATTCTGTCCTATCTTCGCCTTGATGATAAAGGCAGAAAACATCACAAAACGTTATGGAGAACTTGAGGTGCTGAAAGGCGTGAGCCTTGAGATTGCCGAAGGTGAAATTGTAAGTATCGTAGGTGCCTCGGGCGCTGGAAAATCCACCTTGCTCCATATCATCGGAACGTTGGACAAACCTGATTCAGGAACGCTTTCCATCAAAGGAATCGAGGTTGGGAATCTGAAGGATAAGAAGCTATCTGAATTTCGTAATCGTGCCATTGGTTTTGTGTTCCAGTTCCATCATCTGCTGCCCGAATTCACCGCTTTGGAGAATGTGTGCATTCCTGCTTTTATTGCTGGAAAAAGCCAAGCTGAAGCCGAGGCAAAGGCCAAGGAACTACTTGCATTTTTGGGATTGACTGAAAGAATCAACCACAAACCATCGGAGCTATCAGGTGGAGAACAACAGCGCGTGGCGGTTGCAAGAGCCTTGGTCAATCAGCCAGCAGTTGTTTTGGCTGATGAGCCTTCAGGAAACTTGGACAGTAAGTCTGCCAAGGAACTGCATCAGATGTTCTTTGACCTGAGAACGAAATTCAATCAGACATTCGTAATTGTGACGCACAACGAAGAATTGGCCAACATGGCCGACCGCAAATTGGAAATGAAGGATGGACAAATCATTTAAGTGCAAGTTTCCGAATACTAAATTTGCAATTATCGGGTTCTTTACTCAACACAAACCGATTTCGTGAAAAAGGTCATTATTGCCATCATTTCTGTTCTAATCATCGCGCTTGTCGCAGGCGGTTTGTATTGGAAATCACTGCAACAAACGCCTTCGTCTTCAGATCCGATTGATGCCATTCCGGTATCGGCCACGCTTGTTGTAAGCTATCCGAATCTGACAAAGACTTGGGATACATTCCAAGAACAGGATTATTACAATCTGCTTGCTACCATAAAACAATTGGAAATTTTCTTTGCTCCGAACATGATGATTGATTCGCTCATGCGCTATGATGAGGAAATCAAGAATGCGCTTGCAGATGCCACACTTTGGTCTTCTTACCATGCTAAATCGCGCGATTCGTTGGATTTTTTCCATGTGATAAAACCATCAAATGGTGGAACAAACCGTGTGATTGACGCATTCAAAAAGTCTCTTACGAAAACTGGAGTTGTTAGCGAACAGAGACTGGGAGAGACCACGGTGATTAAGGTGGTGTTCAAAAATCCGTATGCAATATCCTATTTCACAACTGAAAATGAACTCATTCTTTCGAGCTCCGACATTGCTCTGTTGAAAACAGCTATTGCCCAATTGCGTAGTGGGAAATCGCTCAAGAATGATGCAGATTTCACAAACGCCATTGATGCTGCTGGCAAGAATGTGGATGCCAACATTTTTGTGAACTTCAAAAAAATGCCAGCCTATCTGAAAGGCATTCTCAAACCCGGAATTGGCAGTCTGCAATCAATAATTGGAAATTTTGCATCGTGGATGGAACTGGATATGAACATGAAATCGGATGGATTTATGTTCAATGGCTTTTCATATACCAACGATACGTTGCCACACTATCTTGGTCTGTTTTTGAACCAAAAACCACAGAGCATCACATTTCCAGACGTGCTTCCATCAAACACGGCCTCCTTCCTGTTTTTCGGTATTAGCAATGCCATTTCTTTTTCGAGCGATTACCGAGCACTGCTTCATGAAAACGGAAAACTGAATATGTTGGACGCAGAACTCGACAGCATCAATAGTTTGTACGAAATAGACCTTGAGCAGAGTTTGTTGGGTTGGATTGGCAATTCGTTTGGGTTATGTATTACCGAGCCACAGCAAGAATCTTTTGCCGACAAGAGTTACTTGGTATTCGAAACAAAATCGCCCGATTTGGCCGAAAAACTATTAAACGACCTTTCTTCTGCGCTTACCGTTCAAAATAAAATGGTTGCGAAAACCCTAGATGTAAATGGCACAACCATCCATCAATTACCTATGAACGGCATGGTAGAAAAGCTACTTGGGGACGAGTTTGCCGCATACAAAAACCCGTTTTACGTTATTCTTGAAAACCACGTTGTGTTCGGAATCAGTTCAGAAGCGCTGGTCAGTTATCTTCAATATGTGCAGGCAGACCGAACTTTGGCAAAGGAACTTGCTTACTCCCGTTTTGCCGAAAACTTGGGCTCAACCTTTAACATTTTCTCGTATCATCAAATTAGACGGTCGAAGAAAATTCTAAACTCATACCTCAACCATGAGGCGCAAAATATGTTGGAGGCCAATCCAGAACTTACGCAAGATTTTGAAGCGTTGGGCGGACAAATCACATCAACCGGAAGTTCATTCTACTCCAGCATATTCGTTAAGTACAATCCGAATTCTGAAGCAACCGAAGAAACGACTTGGAAAGCGAAAATTTCGGGAAAAGCGATAAGTAATCCGTTGTTTGTGAAGAATCATTTGAGTCGTGAACCAGAGGTTTTAGTCCAGGATGAGAGCAACGCTTTGTATCTTTTCAATAAGGCCGGACAGCAATTGTTCAAAGCTGAAATTGCCGAAAAGATTGAAAGTGTACCCGTGCAGGTTGATGCATTTAAAAACGGAGCGCTCCAATACATTTTCAACACCAAGAATTTTATTTATCTCATTGATAGGGATGGAAATCCAGTTGATGGATACCCAGTCAAACTCAAAGCAGCCGCACAAACCAACCTTGCTGTATTGGATTACGACAACGACAAGGAATATCGCTTGCTAATAACCTGCAACAACAAGCACATTTACAATTACGACATCAAGGGAAAGCCAGTAAGTGGTTGGCGCCACAACAGTGCTTCAGACCTTACGGTACATCCATTCACGCATCTGCTTGTTTCCAAAAAGGACTATTTGATTACGGGAGAAAGCAACGGAAAAATTCATCTGCTTGACCGAACAGGCAAAAACCGAGTACCCGTAAAAGACCGCGTGGAGCCATCGGCAAACAACCATCTACAGGTTTTCAACTCAACTGAATCTGCATTTACTGGCATTTACATTACCAGCAAGGAAGGCAAGATTTATCGTATTTCGTTGGATGGAAAAGTGGGACCCATGGATCTAGGGAAATTCAGTCCAGAACACCATTTCTTAGTTTCCGATTTGGATAAGGATGGCAAACCAGAGTTCATCTTTTCTGACTTGAACATGCTTCAAGTTTTCAACTACAAAAAGCAAAAGGTGTTTGAAAAACGTCTCGACCCTTCTGCAACCGTTCCATTTCTCATTGACCTCGGAGAAGGTGGGCTTGGCATTGGTTTTTGCTTCAAAGACCCCGAACAATTAGTGCTTTATGGCGCAAAAGGCGAGATGAAAGAAGGATTTCCATTGAGCGGAAAATCAGCATTTGACATTTTTAAAACGGATACAGATTTGCTCGTTGTAAGCTTGGAAACTGACACTACACTTACAATACAATACCTTCGCTAGATATAAAGTGCCTATTTTAGCGTTCTACTCGAAACCAACCATCATGAGAAATTTTGCCTCACGCAGCATTGCTATGCTTTTCGTCTTTTGTGGAATACTAGTCAGCCTTTCGGGCTGCTACAAGGAAACATTTGATCTTGATCGCATGCGAGAAGATATGATAACATGGGAGCCAGACATTGCGTTCCCGCTCGTATTCTCAATCCTAGATGCAGAGGAGATTATCAGCATGTCAGATTCTACCAACATCTATCAGTATGACAGCGATAATTTCATCACCCTCATTTACCGCAAGCGAATCTTTTCACAAACGGTAAACGATTTTTTCCAGTTGCCACAGAATCAGACACTGAATAGCAATATGAACCTGAACGCAATTGAGATTACTCAGTTTACAGCCAACGGAAGCGTTCAAACCGCCTTAAATACAGGAATGACTTTTGGAATAACCGGCCCAGGAGGTTCTCAGTTGGATAAGGTCATCTACCAAAGTGGAATGATGAACATCGCTTTCACGAGCAATTTTGAGCACAGCGGCAATCTTTTAGTATCCGTTCCTGAGTTACGTTTAAATGGAGTGCCTTTTTCGCAGGCCTTCCCCATCAATTATCAAGGCGGAGCCGTAAGTTTTGATATATCTATTCCGCTTGCTGGTTACGAAATAGATCTTAACAATGGCAGTGGCCCAAATACCATCCCAATCGACTATACGCTAACGCTCAACCAAGGGAATGGAGCAGTTCCAACGGCAACAAATCAAGTTCAGATTAACCATTCGTTCGAGAATATGAGAATGGCTTTTGCCGATGGCGATTTCGGAAATTTCAGCCTTGTTATTGATCCCACGCAAGTTGATCTGGATGTGGTTCAAAGCGAACATTCAGGCTCACTTTATTTTGAAGATCCGAAGCTGAAATTAAAGATCAAGAACACTATTGGGGCGCAAATTCTTGTAACCATTGACCAACTCTATGCAACTGGTGATCTAGGACAAACAAACATTACCATTTCGGCATTGATTCCCGGAAATCAGTTCCTGATACCTGCAGCGCCATCCGTTGGAGATTCGGCTCAGTTAGAATACCTCTTTACTCGGAACAACAGCAACATTAAGGATATTGTGAATGATAAATACGGCACATTGCACCATGATTTTTCTGCCATTGTCAACCCGAACGGCCCTGCATACAATTTTGCGCAGGCCAACAGTTCTGTTGAAGTTGTGGCTGATGTAGAACTTCCTTTCTGGGGATTTTCCAATCATTTCACCATCATCGACACGGTTAAAATTTCGTTAGACGATGTAAATACGCTTGCTGATAATGTAGAAAAAGGCCTTCTTCGGATAAATACTGTTAGCCATTTCCCGATTGATGGATTACTAAAGGTTTACTTTGCAGATGAAAATTATTTCCTGATAGACTCTATACTCACCGATGGTTCTTACATCATCCGTTCTGGCACAGTAAATGCCGATGGGAAAACCATTTCAGCTACACAAACCAATAACGATGTTGAGCTTGACCGTCAACGAATTGACCATCTTTTCGACTCAAAATATCTCATCATCTCTTCTGACATTACCTCTACAGACGATGCAGGACGCAACATCAAACTTTACGTAGAAGACAATATTGAAGTTCATATTGGACTCCGTTTAAAACTCAAGGCTGACCCTACCATCATTGATGAGTTTTAAGAACTGAACTAAGCAACGACCAGACCAACCAACCATGGCGTATTCTACCTTAAAAAAAAGTATTTCTTTCTTGGCGATGATCATCCTTGTGGTGTGCTCATTTCAAGCAAAAGCGCAGTACGATTTTACCATGCAGGGAATGACCCTCGTTCCGCAGCGCATGTACATTAACCCTGCTTTTGTACCTGACAGTAAATGGCATATCGGGATTCCAGCGCTTTCTAGTAATCACATTACGATGGGTTATAGCGGTCATACCTATTCTCAATTGATAAAGAGAGATGCGAACGACTCGCTTTACATTGATTTGCAGAATACCCTTGACAAAATGGGCAAGACAAATTATCTATCGGTAAATGCCAAGATTGACCTACTCTCCTTCAGTTTTACGTTTGGCCCACAGCAAAACAACTTCATTTATGTGAATGTGAGCCAGCGAATTGCCAGTAGAATGGCGCTGCCAAAGTCGCTACTCAACTTTATTTGGAAAGGAAATGGAGCCTATTTAGGCGAAACCATCGACCTCAAGAGAATGAATGCAGACGCATCTGTTTACACCGAATATGGAGTAAGTTATGCGCGAAAATTGCTCGATAATAAACTTAGAGTGGGCATTACGGTAAAGTATTTAAACGGGCAAACGAACATTTCAACAGAAAACCGCGGACTTTCACTCTACACAGACCCGAACAACTACAACATCACGGCTAAGGCCGATGTGACTTTGAATTCTGCTGGTCTGCTCGGTGATTTTGGCAATATTGGCAATGACATTTCGTATAAATCATTCCTAACCGGAAACCACGGTTTTGCCTTCAATATTGGAGCCCATTATTTGATTGACGATAAGTGGGAAGTGGCCGCAAGTGCTAACGATTTGGGCATGATTTTTTGGAAAGACAATACGCACAATAATACTATAGGCAACTCTGATTTTACGTATCGAGGATTAGATCTTGCGCAATACCTTACCCAACCAGACAGTGCCAATGTATTTGCAGAGTTTTTAGATACGCTTGAAGCTGCTTTTCCGCTGACCGAAACAGAAAACAACTACAGCACAAGTCTTAGTTCGCAGATTTATGTAAGCGGTGCGTATAATTTCACTGAGAAAGATAGACTTGGGTTAGACTTTTATGGAGAGATATTCAAAACACATTTTGAGCCGGCAGTTGCCCTAAACTACACACACAAGTTCGGAACCATCTTCCATCTTTCTAGCAGTTACATGTACAATGCGAGAAGCTTCGCCAATTTCGGAGTTGGATTTGCACTTACCCTTGGGCCCGTGCAGTGGTATCTGGCTTTAGACAATATTTTGGCCCCAATCATTCCTCAGCATTCTCAAAATGCACACTTCCACAGTGGGCTAAACTTCGTGGTCAATTACAAGGATAAAGGCATCAAAGACCGCGATGGCGATGGCATTGCCGACAAGGTCGATAACTGCCCCGATCAGTTCGGACTGGAACTTTATCAAGGATGCCCTGACACGGATCTTGACAGCATTCCTGACCATGTTGACAACTGCCCAACCGAGGCTGGGCCGAAGTTGAACGGTGGCTGCCCGTGGGGCGATAAGGACGAAGATGGCCTGACCGATAATGTAGATGAATGCCCTGATGTTCCGGGACCAGAGGAGAACAAAGGTTGCCCGTGGGGCGATATTGATGCTGATGGTGTAACAGACAACATTGATGCTTGTCCAGAGATTGCCGGTCCAGCAGAAAATGATGGTTGCCCGTGGGGTGATAGAGATGAAGATGGCATTTTAGACAATGAGGATGATTGTCCGAATGAAGCCGGCCCAGTTGAGAATAAAGGTTGCCCGTGGGGAGACCGCGATGCGGATGGCGTACTCGATAATGTTGATAGATGCCCAGACGTTCCTGGCCCTGCTGACAATGGTGGCTGCCCTTATCAGGATACGGATGGTGATGGCGTGATTGACCTTGAAGACGAATGTCCACGTACGCCAGGGCCAGTAGAGAACAAAGGATGTCCGGTTATTGAGAAAGAAGAGCAAGAAGTTTTGAATACCGCCTTTGAAAATCTAGAATTTGAAACAGGCAGCGATGTAATTGCGGCATCTTCCTACGAATCGTTGGACAGATTGGCTGAGCTTCTTGTGAAGAAACCAGATTATCGTCTGCGCATTTCAGGACATACAGATAATGTTGGAAGCGATTCGAACAACATGGCTCTTTCAGAAAAACGTTCTAAAGCTGTTCCTAAATACCTAAAGAACAAAGGAGTAAACACCGATAAATTTATTGTAGAATGGTTCGGAGAAACCAAGCCTGCTTACCAGAACGACACAAAAGAAGGCCGAGCCAAGAACAGAAGGGTTGAAATGGAGGTTGTATTTGATTAAATACGAAAATTGAAACACGAAACAAAAAAGGATAAAATGAAAAAAATGAATTTGAAATATTGGATGATGTCAGTAGCTGTAGTGAGCTTCTTGGCCGGCTGTGGAAGCAACGCGCATGATGCAGATCATGCAGAAGAAGCAACCGAAGAACACGCCCATGGCGACCACGATGGACACAATCACGGTGTTGAACCCGAAGGGATTGTGATACAGGATATTACCGATGGTCAAAGAGTTTTCTTTGCCAACCTGAAAGACGGACAAATCGTTACATCACCGCTAACCATTGAGTTTGGTGTAGAAGGAATGGAAGTTGTACCAGCCGGAGCGGTTACGGAGAACACAGGCCATCACCACTTACTCATTGACCACGATTTTAGCCCAGCAGGAATGGTTGTTCCGCCAGCAGATTCTACCATGCTGCATTTCGGCAAAGGACAACTTTCAACTACAATCAATCTTGCTCCAGGAAAGCACAAACTAACCATGCAATTTGCCAATGGCGTGCACATGAGCTATGGCGAGAAGATGAGCTCCACCATTACCGTTTCGGTTGAGGCTGCAGCAAAGCACATGGGAGATAAGAAGTAACCTAATCATTCCGTGATTAGAAGCCACTTTCGCGCTTGCGGGGGTGGCTTTTTGTTTCCAGTAAGTTGTGCGTTTGGCATGGCCAAAGACATCATCAACTGGAAATTGACCCTCTTTGGAGTTGGAAATTCGCTAAAGGGGTGGTTTGTAAAAAACTGAGCTTTACTGATTAAGCGAAGCAAAAATCGGCCGCATCTTCTTAAACAACTGTTTGAAGATTTTCAACTGCTTATCGTAGAAGGCAAAGTTCTCCTTCTGAGGGTAGAACACCTTTCTCACCTTGAGTTTGGTTTTCAT
>Ga0105053_10002300_pt1 | contig 29846 bp, 27 predicted proteins | sample BON01_FD_78093 | JGI IMG/M metagenome (GOLD analysis project Ga0105053, IMG submission 78093) | Freshwater microbial communities from Lake Bonney liftoff mats and glacier meltwater in Antarctica - BON-01 | ecosystem: Environmental > Aquatic > Freshwater > Ice > Glacier meltwater | place: Lake... | reverse complement strand
TCCTTTATTTAATTAGAGGTTAGTTATTTATTAGAATTTTCTAACGGTTCACAAGAACGAATCCCCTTGCGATCCCAGCAATCCAAGCAAATCGGCAAATCCGTCTGCGGGCAGCGACCACGCGCCGACAACGAACTCTGATAATGCTTCCCACAGGCACCACAATCAAAGCCACCGGTCGCACCAGTCGTATTGAGCTCCATATAGGCATCCAAATCCGCCTTCTTCACCCGGTAAATGCGCCCTACCCGAAGTGCGGGCAACTTGCCCTCCTTTACTTGACGATAAACCAACTGGTAGTTCACACCGAGCATCTCGGCCACCTCTTCCAGGCTCCAAAACAATTTATTTTTAGGTAATTCACTCATTTCAATTTATCTCCATATTTTATTGACATACTTTCCTGTCAATACTTATTTCATTTTATCTTAAATTACAAATGAAAGCTCTATTATCACTCAAAGGCCTCATCGGCACCTTCTTTGTCATCTTCCTTGTTTGGCAAATTTACGTCTTCCTGCTCCCCGCTCCACGCCAACTCACCTATGCCGAACTCGGTGCCGTTGAAACAACTGCAGAAGCCTTTACCAAGGAGCTCGCCGCTTACATCGAGCCCGGCACTGCCAAACGCATCGGCCTCGCCCACCTGATTAACGACAGCTCCGGGCAAGCCACCGAAATGCTCCGTCTCGCCCTGGAATCCCAGCCAAGATGGGAAGTCGACGCCCGCTCGATTCCGCAGGCCATCGTCGGCGACATCTTCGAATCCGTCTTCAAGGCTTCGAGCCTCGAAGAAGTCGCCCGCGCCGGCGACCGCGTGGCACTCGATCTAATCGTAGCCGGGCGCGTCGTCGAAATCGTGCCCACCGCCGGTGACACCGCCCGAGCCACGATCGAACTCGTCGCTTACGACACGATCAAAGGCACCCGCGTGCTCCACCGCCAATTCGCTGGCACCTGGGAGCCCACCTTCATCACCAAAGTGCAGCACGAGATCACCGGAGCGCCCCTCTGGCAACGTGCCCTCGTCTGGCTCGGCGCCATCCTACTCCTCCCATGGATCACCCCCTTCCTCACCCATTGGGCACATAGCAAAAAGACCAACGCCGCCAGTTCCGCACTCCTTGCGATTTACGGCGGCCTCGCCGTGCTCCTCGCCGGATTCCTCATGGGCTTCCAACTCCAAGGCAGCAGCGACTGGCTCATCCTCGCCGGAGCATTGATTCTAAGCACTGCCTGGAGCTACTGGTCGTGTGAGCGGATCATGGGGAACAACCGCTAAGTCGCTGAGGTTTTTTGAATACCGCTCAGGTTCAGTATCACGGAGCCAGCACGACGTATTTTTTTTATACCGCTCAATTACGCTCAACTACTCTGACGTATCCTCACACGTAGCGGAAGCGCGATAGCGATTTCGACAAGCATCCCACATAGAACCCCATACCTAAACCGGCTCATCTCCAGAACCTCACTAGTAATTTTTTGAGCGTAATTTAGCGTTTTCCCCTGTCCGCCAGAGCTCTTTGAGCGAAGGTGGGAGCGGTTAAAATTCATGGTTCCTATAGGCTATGCAGGACGCGGCAGACTCGTAAAGCGACAGCCATCGACAGGCTCAGACCTGGTGCTTCTCGCTTTTACTATTGATCGATACCGCAAAAAAAAATCGACCGCTCCACTACGCATTCTTCACTTCGGGCTGCGCCGCTCCGCTTGGCTTGCTCCTACGTTACGAAGCTTCGTTCCGCTCTGGAGCTCAATCCTCACTGAACTGGCCTATGGGCGACGCGGAAGCCGAGGTAGTCGTTACGGTAGTCCGGCGCGTACCTGCCGCGACCGGCAGAGCGGCAGAGAGACGCGATGTAGTCCCAGCTACCGCCACGGAGAACGCGGTCGGCGCCACTACTAGCGCCACGAGGATCCCCACATATTGCGCTAGGCGATTTTCGATTTTGACTTATTTTGTATCGGACACGCTGAAAGCGTGCGCCAAACTCGAGACACGCTGGAAGCATGCACTACTTTGGTTTTAAGTGACACATGTTCCCCGTAGCCGAATGCCTTCGCATTTGGATACACCCACCCTCCGTAGAGCATTTAAATAGCCCGTGTGTTTAAAGCACCCTGTCGCGCTACATCCTAACGACAGGAGACTACGCCGAAATCGGCTATATCGTTTGTCCGATCCTGCCAAATAAGCTCGACTAAAGCATGTCTCTCAATACGACACCCCGGCTACTGACCTGACGCCTTTGGCCACAATCGATACCCCGAAAATCATAGACGTTAGCAAAACCTTGCCGAAGGAATCGGTCGATACGTTTCTAGCCTTGCGCCCATGGGTGAGAGTCAAGCAATAAGCCTACTTCGACAGTTCAATATAGTTCACCAAGAGATGTCTATGGCCAAGATGCGAGAATCGGATGGTGGGGACACGCTGGAAGCGTGAACTACTTTCTGGACGCCTGATGGCACGGATACGAGTAATTCTTGTGCGGCATTCTTAATATGCAGCGGCAATGTCACTTGTGACGCCCGCGGGTAACCAGAAGCCACTCTGACGCGGTCTTCACAAGTGAAGCCCCTACGTTCAACACCAATCTTACAAATCACTGGCCCTGATTCGCCAGCCAGTTGGCCTCGGCCTCGCGGAGTTCACTGGCGAGTTGTATATGGCCGTTGCGCTCCGCGATCATCGCGGCGGTGCGGCGCGGCAAATTCCTTACGGTGGGATCGGCTCCGGCGGCGAGTAATGTTCGGCAGCGAAAAATATTTCCCGAATTCGCAGCCTTCATGAGTGGAGTCCAATAGGGCTTCTTACGGTGCAAGTCTTCCTTGGTTGGATAATTTGGATCGAGTCCTTGTTCCAACAGAAAGGCAATCATAGCTTCTTTATCACCATTGTATGTGCCGCCCTGCGCATCGAGTAAGGTCTGGTTTTCATGATCGCGCGCATCTAGGCGAAGCCCCTGCGCGATAAAATCCTGAAGGTATCTAATGTTTTGATGGCGGACGACCCGAAAGGCGATCGGATCTCCTTCTAGATCTTTTACGTTGGGATCGGCACCAGCCTTTACCAGTTCGAGGCCAGCAGTGTATTCACGGCGATGAATGCGATAGACCAGTTCGTCATCCACAGATTCAAAGTTCGGCTCCCACGGCTTTGCCCCAGCCTTGAGCAGTTCATTTTTCATTGATGAACTGTTGCGATATTCGGCAACCATCATCGGCGTGTGCCCGCGCTTGTTACGCGCTTCAAGGTTGGGATGATAGCGAAGTACTTCGCGCACTTCCTCCGTCCAACCTTCTTCAATCGCAACGTGGATTGCCGTCCTCCCGAGATCGTCACTGACCTCGACATCCACGCCATTCTCAAGCAAATATTTCACAGCAGCAAGTGTCTCCTGCTTATTTCGATAGCGCCACTGAATCAATATATACATGGGGGTATCCCCTCGCACGCAGCGAGCATTTACTTTGGCTCCAGCCTCCACAAGTAAGCGAATCGCCTCAAAGTTTGAACTGTAACAAGCCATCCACAGAGTGGTGTTGCCACCGGCAGTCTTAATTTCGAGATCCGCCCCCTTTTCACAAAGCAACTTCAAGACACGTAACTCGCCGCTGGCGGCTGCCTCGGCTGCGCCCGTATATTTATTGTCACCTTGAACATTGATCGGCATGCCCGCACGCAGATACAGACGGACGACTTCTTCGCGCCCCTCTCCAGCTGCTCGCACAAAGTCGAAGGCATTAAAATCATACCCTTGCAGCCCTAAAACTTGAAACACTGCCAGCAGTTCGGACTCGCTCAGAGGATCAGCATTGTCTGCATGAGCCATCGCATACAGTGGCTGAAAGTGCTCTGTCGCTTGTTCCGCGAGATTAAGATCTTCCCCGACCTCGGCTTTAATTCTACGAACATATGGATTGTCGATTGCACTCGGATCTCCAAAGCGTGTAGCTAAATCCTGTATCTGAGAGGTCTCCTGAGAGACAGGATAAGTCAAGGGCAACAAGGCGATGTAGGGCATCTCAACCAAACCGTCCAAGCGTCTCAGCACGATATGCTTGGCAGTCGGATACATGCTCAGGGGAATCACAACTGTGGTCACATCGCGCTCGGCAGTGCCGCGCAGGCGCTCTGCGAGCAAATCCACCGCGACAATTCGCTCGGAGGCGTCGTAAAGTTGCACCGCGACATTGGCCGCATTGGGCGAGGTAAAGGTCAACGCTAGGTCTTGCTGAAGCAGTGAGCGATCCAAGGTCAGGAACAATTTCCCCATTCCGAAAGGACGCTCGGCTGCAACGCTCCAACCAAGCTCCGGCAGAAACTCACCGCCCTCTTCAGTCACTTCGAGCAGCCATTCCGGGAACTCCGACTGAACTGATTCCAAATCGCTCAATTCCAGTTCAACATAGTCAATCGCGCAGAGGGAAAGCGTCGCAAAAAAGAAAGATACCAGCGGCCAACATTTTTGATTAAGCATAGCCTATGACTAAGGAGACAGATTGTGAGACTGACAAGCGCTGATCTCAACTACAATCGTGGTACTCACTTTGGCTTCGCAGCAGTATGGCCCGCGGTTGGTTAAAAACTTCATCGAAGACCGCCCGAGCCAAATTGTAATCGGCTCGTTTGCCGCCGGTTTCATCTACAGCATCCTGATCATGCGCAATATTCACTCGGGCGATGTGAACTTCGTGCCGCATCTTTCGATCCTGGTCGCCGTGCTTTCGGCGGTGATGTGTATTGGAATGATGATCTACTTCATCCACCATATCTCGGTGGCAATTCAGGTGCAGTCGATCATGGAACGTGTGCATAACGACTTGAGTGGCTTGGTCGATGCAGTCTTTCCGGGAAATTTGTCGGAGCCCCTGGGCTGGGGCTGGGCCGCCTTTGTCTGGGGCTATGCACTTGTCTGGTTCCTTGTCAGCGACCAGATTAAACTATTGGCGTATAGATTCCTTGATCCGATCAAGGCGACCTGACAGACTACCATCCATTCCCACACGAAATAACATTATGAAGATTGATACAGATACATTCCGCGTAAAACCCGGCGAACCGGTCACACTCAAGGACTGGGTGACAACGGTGAAGCCCTTATTTAAATCGAAGAAGCAGTATCATAAGCTGCTCGCAGAACAGGTGGACGAGTTAAGCGACTTGCAACGCATGCACTACGCCTCCAATCGCCACGCGCTGTTACTTGTTTTTCAAGGCATGGACGCCGCAGGCAAAGACGGTGCCATTCGGCATGTCCTGTCAGGGGTCAATCCGCAAGGCTGCGAAGTTCACAGTTTCAAACAACCGAGCACGGAGGAGTTGGAGCACGATTTCCTTTGGCGCACGACACGTCGCTTGCCAGAGCGCGGGCGCATCGGTATTTTCAATCGCTCCTATTATGAAGAAGTGCTGGTCGTGCGTGTGCATCCGGAGCTTCTGAACTCCCAGAGTCTGCCGCATGATTTGCGCGACGACGCGAGCATCTGGCAGGAGCGTTATAAGTCCATCACCGATCTTGAACGGCACCTTCACCAGAACGGAACGCGGGTCATCAAGTTCTTTCTACACCTGTCGAAGGATGAGCAGCGAAACCGGTTCATTAAACGCATCGACGAGTCGGATAAGAATTGGAAGTTCAGCATGGCGGACATTCGGGAGCGCGAATTCTGGGATCCCCATCAAGAGGCCTACGAGACGTGTTTGACCTCCACCAGTACCGAGGACAGTCCGTGGTATGTCGTCCCTGCCGACGACAAGAAGAACGCCCGGCTGATCATTTCCCAAGTGATCCTTGATGCGATGAATGGGCTGAAGATGAGCTATCCCAAGACTACCGCGAAACGTCGTAAGGAGTTGGTAGCCATCCGCAAACAACTCTGATCTCCGGTTTTTTAAAGTAGTACATTCGTTCTGAGTCCTCACATATCCAAAAAATCTCGGTGTATTCGCCAACCGACATATACCCCCAAAAGGCTCATAATCGAGCTGACGATAAAAGCCGTGCCAATCCCGATCTTTGCGCCCAACCACCAGCCCAGCCAACTAAAAACGGTCAAACTCACAAAAATGCAGATCTTGTTCATGTCATTGTTAAAAGATATTTTTTGACAGCTGGGCGCCTTCTAAAGGCCCACCAGCTTCACGTTTTGGATCCAAGTAATGTCGAAGCACAAAATCGATTTCCTCTAATTTGACCGGCTTGGACAGATACCCATCCATTCCAGCAAGTTTAGCTTCTTCTCGATCCTCTTCCATTGCTCTCGCAGACAATCCGATCACGTGTGTCTGCCTCGACAACACTCGATCCAATTCACGGATCTGCTTTGTCGCCGTAATACCGTCCATACGTGGCATTGAGACATCCATTAGAACCAAGTCGTAGGCACTCTCTCGAACCGCAGCCACCGCCTGTTCACCGTCTGCGACCGTCACCACTTCAGTATATCCCAAACGTTTTAAAATCATCAGAACTACACGCTGATTAACCAGATTATCCTCTGCAACTAAAATGCGTGACGAATGACTTTCGGAAATAGAACTCAATCCTTCACAACTGCTCAGAGCATGTTGCTGCCCCGTAGTCTGATCATCGGATCGACCGTCTTTCAACGCCTCACCTTCGGACTCATTGCTTAGGGCAGAGTCATCACTTATTTTTAAAGAGATGTTAAATGAGAATGTAGTCCCCTTACCGACGGTGCTTTCTACCGAGATACCACCTCCCATGATTTCAGTTAATAGTTTGCAGATCGTCAGCCCCAAGCCAGTGCCACCATAGCGTCGATTCGTTGGAGATTCGACTTGGGTAAAAGGCGTAAAGAGATTTTCAAGAGCCCACTCCGGAATACCAATACCCGTATCCGCCACGGAAAATTCGATTTGGCACGTGCGAAGAACCGTATCCGAGGAGGCCAAGTGCACTTTGATCACAAGCTCTCCCTTATCGGTAAATTTCAAGGCATTTCCCAAGAGGTTGACTAGTCTCTGGCGAATCACCTTCAAGCACTAGGCAGACGCTCTCAATCCCCAATTCATGGCGTACATCATCAATAAGTCTTATGACGTCTTCGATTTTATTCAGTGTTAGAGTGACCCCGCCTACAAAGGCGATTTTACGATGCCCGGAGTCCAATAAACCCTTGGTCAATGTGTAAAAACAATCACGCCCACTTCCCAAAATCATGCAATCCGCATTCGGATCTTCATGCCCCACCAGCACCATGGGCTTGTTTGATTCCGAAAACATTCGAAGAACCACCTCACCAGAAGTCGCATCATATGTATGGCTGACCACTGCATCGAAAGATTCGATCGAATCAATCGGTTCGCCCACATCGGCCAGAACTAATGACAGACCCCAGAATTCCGAAGCCATCGCCGCCCCCCCTCGCCACCGTATTGCAAATGTAGGACCGTTCGCCGGCTAAATCCAATATAAGTAGGATTTTGAAGCGTTTATCGGGTATTTTCATTTTAGCCTAGAACTGCACGGAAAGTGAAAATTGCGATTAGAAGGACAGTTACAAATAACAAACTTACATTTACGACTAGGGTTTATGCCTTATATTAAACCAGGGTCTACAGGATTGGAAGTGAAAAATACGTGAAAATAGTTCTCGGATAGAATCACTTGGCTGCACGGAGCGTCATGGGTGAAATTGTGACGATTCTTACGCGTTTGGCCGTTTCTCGGCTACTGAGGACAGTCGCCCTCCCGGAATTCAGCTTCCGTGTAAAGTTTGGCAAGATGAAGAAGACGTCGCTGGCGCGACATCGCTACGTCCGAATAGCAAGTTTACCGCTGAAAGCTGCGGCAACGATGAAGAAGACGTCGCTGGCGCGACATCGCTACGTCCGAATGCCGAGCGCACGTGTCATCATCTCGAACATTTCGTAATTTTTGACAAAGCTAGGAACGGCCTCAGAGCCGGGGCCGAATGCGAAGAGTTCTACGCACTCCGAGGTATGGTTGCCCGAGCTCCAACCGACGGCGGTGAGATCCTTGATCTGCTTTCCGAAAGCTTCATGAAACGACCCACTTAGATACTGCGGCTTAGCATCGATGGCAGCCTGCACAATGGCGGCTTGCTCTGGAGTGGCATCAATGCCGAGCGCCATCTTCACGGCCACGGGGTCAAACTGCCCCGTCGCCATCAGACGCGAATGCAACCACTCAAAGCTATATTTGAACTGGTTGATGCGATCCAGCGCAGGACCGCTGTCGGCATACGCCGCGCCTGCTCCATTTAGCTGGCAACCGCCGGTGCCGTGGTCGGTCGTGATGACGAGCATGGTATCGGGATGCGCGTCGATGTATTCGAGCGCAATTGGGATACAGTCGTCAAACTCAAGAAACTCATGAAGAATCGCAGCGGGATCGTTAGCGTGCCCCGCGTGGTCGACGCGTCCGCCTTCGACTTGGAGGACAAAACCGTCCTTAGCGGTATCGAGACGCGTAAGTGCTGCACGAAACATATCGCCCAAACCAGGGACATCTTGGTGAGCGCTGTCGTGTTTTCGGTCGATCGCGTAAGGGAGGTGGCCGTGAGCAAAGAGGCCGAGCAATGGGCTGCCGCGACCGGCGTTGACTGAATTAAGCTCGGTGGCATTTGTCACGACCTCGTAGCCTTTGCCCTTAAAGCGCGGGATGTAGTCGATCACGCTGCCATCTTCCTGTTTTTGCGAAAAGTGACGCGCACCGCCGCCAAGAAGCACATCAACCTCTCGCTCCAGATACTGCCGTGCGATGGCATCTTCCATTCCGCGGTTAGGCACGTTGGTCGCAAAACCGGCCGGCGTGGCGTGAGTGATGCGGCAGGTCGAGACGAGGCCGGTGGCTTTACCCGCCTCCTTGGCGTAGCTGAGGATGGGTTTGAGCGTGTTACCTGCAGCATCCATGTTGATTGCTCCGTTATTGACCCGTTGCCCACAGCCCCACGCGCTGGCCGCTGCTGCGGAGTCGGTCACTGGCGAACTGGCGGAGGCTGTGTCTTGATACGCACGATGTAGCCTCTCGCGCTCGAATAGCTGTATCCAATGCAGCGGTGTTTGCTCATTACGTAAGTTCCAATGGTGCGCGAGACCGACTGTGCCATTGCACAAGCCGTCCGCCACGAGAAAGATAACGCTCTTAGCCTGCCCGGTTGGTTTGGCGTTTGAAGGGGCAATGGTGCTGCAAGCTGGCAGCATCGAAGCCGCACCGGCGAGGCCGGAGAGCTTAAGAAATTGGCGACGTGAAGAAGGGGTCGAATTTACCATGACACTTTGCGTAACACTCTAATTGCAACTGATAAAGCTGTAAATAGGTTTAGTCGCGCAAATTTAGATGAAAAAACGCCGTCCCCGTAAACGGGACGGCGTTGAAAGAGTCGTATAACTGCGACTTTACTTGCGGAAGCCTTCGATTTGGCCGGACTTGTAGCGCTCCATGAGGAGTCCCGAACCAGTCGAACCTTCATAGGCAGTCTTTTGACCAGAACCGTCGTCACCTACGGTCGCAGAGCCAGTAGCTGGCGCAGTTTCCTCGGTAGTCGACGCGGTTTTTTTAGACGCACAACCTGTAAAGAAGAGTGCAGCGATGAGGAGTGTGATGATATGTGATAGTTTCATAGTATATGATGAGTTGCATTATCATGTTCAGACATTTTTTTCATTAATGCAACCTTCTTGAGGCTTATTCTTCAAATCAGTTAGGGTTTAGCTAATAATGGGCCTACTGTCATTGTAAAAAATGGCCCTGGAAACGGGCTCTGGCTTGCTTAAAGGCATAAATCGCCACAATTTAATGGGACCGATCAATCATGAGTACGCAAAATCCGACCAACCCACCCCCTCGTTTCCCCTATTTTAACCGTGAGCTAAGCTGGCTGGCTTTCAATCGGCGTGTTTTAGAACAAGCTGAATCGGCAGAATACCCCCTACTGGAGCGAATGAAATTTCTAGCCTTCGTTAGCTCGAATCTGGACGAGTTCTTCGAAATACGCGTCGCAGGCTTACTGCAACAGGTCAAATCCGGCGCGATCGAACGTGGCCCTGATGGTCTGGGCCCCAAAGAGCAACTGCGCCGGATCCAGAGTATCTGCAAGCGCTTGGTCTCCGATCAATACGACTGCTGGAAAACGCAGATCGTGCCCGGCCTAAAAAAGTCTGACATTTTATTCTGCGGCTACGACGAGCTGACACGTAATGAAAAGAAATGGGTGGAGAACTATTTTGAGGAGCAAATTTTCCCCGTTCTCACCCCACTCGCGATCGATCCAGCACACCCCTTCCCCCAGCTAACTAATAAGGCGCTCTATATCCTCGCCTCGATTGACGATCCCGAAACTCGGATCATCGAGCGCATGATGGCCATCATCCCCATCCCGCGCGTGCTACCCCGTACCATCAAAGTCGGAGTCACCCGCCGTGGAAAGCCCGACGTTTACATTTTCCTCAGCGACATCGTGCAGCGCTTTATCAAGCGCCTATTCCCCGGCTACCGGGTCACTTCGGCAGTGCCCTTCCGTATTACACGCAACAGCGACCTTTATATCGACGAAGAAGAAGTCGAAAACTTGCTGCGCAAGATTGAAGAAGAGCTCATGAACATGCACAAGGGTGCCGCGGTACGACTGGAAATCGCTAAAGGTGCCGACCCAAAACTGTTGCAGGAATTCCTCGCAGCACTCAATCTACATCCCGAAAACGTCTATACGCTCGACGGCCCGCTCAATTTCTTCCGGCTGATGAGTGCCTATGATTTAATCGAGCGCCCCGACCTGAAGTTTCCCCACCATACGCCCTTCGTGCCTAAGGAGTTGGAAAACCCCGAACGCATCTTCGAGCAGATCGCGGCCAAGGACATACTCCTCCACCACCCCTACGAGAGTTTTCAGCCCTTTATCGATTTCCTCAATCAGGCCGCACGCGACCCGCAGGTATTTGCCATCAAACAAACGCTCTACCGCACCTCCGGCGACTCCCCCATCATCAAAGCGCTGATTGAAGCCTCGCGACGGGGCAAGCAAGTCACCGTGCTGGTCGAGATCAAAGCACGCTTCGACGAGGCCAATAACATCCAGTGGGCGCGCCAACTCGAAGACGTCGGCGTGCATGTAGTTTACGGACTCGTCGGCCTGAAGACGCACTGTAAGACCTGCATGGTCGTGCGTCGCGAGGGAAATAAACTACGTCGCTACGTCCATCTCGGCACGGGGAATTATAACCAGAAGACCGCCCGCCTCTACACCGATCTCAGCTTTTTCACCTGCCGTGAAGACATCACCAGTGAGGTCGCCGGCCTCTTTAACACACTAACAGGGTTCTCACTCACCCCAAGCTTCAAGAAGCTGCTAGTCGCCCCTTTTACCCTGCATAGTCATATGCAAAAGTACATCCGCGCCGAAACGCGCAATGCCAAGGCAGGCAAGCCCGCCCGTATAATCGTGCAGACTAACAGCCTCGTGGATCAAGAGACGATCGACAATCTCTACCGCGCCTCGCAAGCCGGCGTCAAAATCGATCTCATCGTTCGTGGTATTTGTAACCTTGTTCCAAATGTCAAAGGCGTCAGCGAAAACATCCGCGTGCGCAGCATCCTAGGTCGCTACTTAGAGCACAGCCGCATTTTTTACTTCGAAAACAGTAGTGGCAGTCAAGCTTACATCTTTGCGGGCAGTGCCGATTGGATGCCGCGTAACTTCTACCGCAGGATTGAAGCGGTCTTCCCGCTTGAAGACCCCGATCACCGCACACGCGTGCTGAACCTGCTCGAAACCTATCTCAAAGACACGTGTAATGCACGTATTCTCCGAGCCAACGGATCCTACTATAAAGCCTCCAGTAAAAAAGGTGCCTATTTAATCAACGCCCAGGAGTTTTTCATGAAGCAAGCTGAATCTAAACGATGCGCCCAAGTCACGGAACGCGTGGAAGATCCAACGCTGGTGCCTGTGACGACGGTTAAAATTTAGCTGCGCTCTTTTGAGAGTTGCTTAATCAGGTATTCAACGCCGCGCTTCACGCTAGCGTCTTGTTCCATCATATTTTCCACCTGCTTACAGGCGTGGATGACGGTGCCATGGTCGCGACCACCGAAGGCGTCGCCGATCGATTTAAGCGGATCACTGGTCAGTGTGCGGCAAATATACATGGCCACTTGACGAGGAAAAACAATCGCACTGGTGCGGCGGCGACCGATCAGTTCGCTGAAGCGAATCTTGTAGTAGTCGGTTACCTTCTTCTGGATTTGATCGATCGTGACCTTGCTCGCTGCTTCTTCGTGCAGAAGATCGCTGAGCAGGCGCTCGACCGCATTGAGGTCGAGCTTGCGGTCGATCAAATTATTATAGCCCGCTATGCGGGTGAGCGCACCTTCCATTCGGCGCACATTGCGCGAAACACGCTCAGCGAGAAAATCCATGATCTCGTCATCTAGCACGATCTTCATGGCTGAAGCCTTGTTTCTGAGAATAGCGACACGAGTCTCGAAGTCAGGCGCTTGGATGTCGGTAACCAATCCCCACTGGAAGCGTGAGATGAGGCGGTTTTCGAGGCGATCGATCTCGTTGGCTGGGCGGTCGCTGGCGAGGAAGATCTGGCGACCGGACTCGAACAGATCGTTAAAAGTATGAAAGAACTCTTCCTGAGTGCTCTCCTTGCCGGAGAGGAAATGGATGTCGTCCACCAAGAGCGCATCGACGTTGCGGTAATACTGGCGAAACTTGGTCAGCTTGTTCTCGCGGATGGCGTGGATGAATTCGTTGGTAAACTTCTCAGTTGAAACGTAGGCGATGCGGGCTTGGGGGTTGTTGGCTAACATCTGGTGGGCGACCGCGTGCATGAGGTGCGTCTTGCCAAGCCCCGTCTCGCCGAAGACGAAAAGCGGATTATAGGCGCGACCGGGCGCGTTGGCCACCGCAATAGAAGCAGCATGGGCGAGTTGACAACCAGAGCCGACCACGTAGTTCTCGAAAGTGTTGCTGGGGTTGATCAGTATGCGGTGCGACGGTGCCGATTGGGTGACAGGACGGTCGTTACGCAGATCAGGCGATTGGCGACTCTTATCCGCCATACGATCCAGCCGGTTGTTTGCTGCTGGCTTGCGAGTCGCTTCGGCCTCCTTAGCTTGCTCGACCTCGATAGAGACTTCAACTGCGGTGCCCGCATAGCTGCGCGCCTGCTGGGTGATGATATCGAGGAAGTTATTTTCGATCCAAATCGCGTTGAATTCGCTGTTGGCAGTCAACACAAGCTTCGAGTCGCTCTCGACCGTGCACACGAGCTCACTGAACCACATTTCGTAAACGTCTGCGGGAAATAGATTCTTGAGTTCTTGGTTGGTGCTTTGCCAGAGAGAGGCTGCGGTTTGCGTGGAGGACATGGGTGTTTAAAAGTAGAGAAGTTATTAATTATTCACAGTGCGACACTGTGTGCTCATCACAAAGAAGCGTGGGGCTGCGAAATCTGAAGGGGAAAATAAGATAATTAGTCGGACGGTCAAATGCGAGAGTTTGCACCTCGCACTCTGAATCTGGCTAAGCTTTGGTAATAAGTTATTTACGTAATTGTTTCATTCGAGAAAGTTGAGTTGGAAATCTGTAAGTCGTTGAAATTCAGCTCCTGGTTTAGAGCCAAATAACTGCCGACAATCAAAGAATCGGCAGGTGAAAGCACAAAGCAAGGCCAAGTTCTACACAAGTTATTAACAGTTGATTCTCTAATAACTTTTTTAGTTTTTCCGCAGCGAATGTCACGTGTTCGTGACAGTTTTGTTAACCACTGGAAAGGCGGAGTTTCTGAAATTTAGGCATCAAAATTTTAACTCACCTACTATTCGGTATGTCATCATCCAAAATGAAATTGGCACAGTATTTTTTTTTTAATGACGACCTAAGGCAATCAATCTACTTCGCCATGTGCGCGATCAAGCGATCGTTAAATTCAGTTGCGGAGTCGTGTCCAATTTTCATCAAAGCTTGCACCATTGCCGCAACCTCAGTCAGTCGCGCCATATCACGACCGGGGCGGACAGGGATTTCCATAATAGGTACCTTTAGGCCGAGAATTTCTATATACTGCTCTTCCAGCCCCGTGCGTTCTTCGTGCATACCGGAGGACCAGTTTAGGAAATTGATAATGAGGTCGATTCGCTTCTCGACGCGAACCGATCGCACACCGAAGAGCTCAGCGATATTAATAATGCCAAGCCCACGGCACTCCATGTAGCCGCGACTTAGCTCCGATGATGTGCCGAGCAACTCACGCTCACTCACGCGTTTTATGTAGGTAAGGTCATCAGCTACAAGACTGTGCCCGCGCTCGATCAAAGCCAACGCACACTCACTCTTACCGATGCCGCTCTCGCCGCAGATGAGTGTGCCGATCCCTTGAATGTCGAGTAAAGTGCCATGCATGTGCGTACGGGGGGCAAATTTCTCTTCTAGCAGGAGCGTGGCCTCCGTCGTAAAAGTCTTCGACTTTATCGGAGAGCGTATAATGGGCGTATTATACTTATCGGCAAGTATGCAGAGTTGCTTAGAGGGCGCCAAATTTCGCGAAATGACTAAACAGGGCACCTTACGCTTGAGTATCTCGGTCATGATGTCGGCCTGCTCTTTTTCGCTCTTTTCTCGGATATAGGCCATCTCCCCTGCCCCGAGTAACTGAATCCGTTTAGCCGCGAATGCCTTAAAAAAGCCGACCATGGCCAGCGCGGGTCGATTCAGGCTACGCTCGCGGATCATATTATCGAGCCCGGCCTCGCCGGCGACCAGTTCCATCTCCAAAGGCTCTTTGAAGGACTCGTAAAACTCGCGAACGGAGACAGCTTCGACGAACTTGATGTTATTGCGCTGGATGACTGGCATAATTGAGCTCCTTGGTTACATATTAAAGTCTTCGCCTAGATAGAACTCCAGACTCTTTGGATCTTTGATCAAAAAATCGCTACTTCCTTCACTCAAGATGGAGCCTTCATGCAGCAGATACGCGCGATCCACGATGGCGAGCGTCTCCCGCACATTATGGTCGGTGATCAGCACGCCGATCCCCCGCTCCTTGAGCTGGACGATAATTTTTTGCACTTCACTCACGCTGATCGGGTCGACGCCACTGAATGGCTCGTCCATCAGGAGGAATTTGGGATTGGTCACGAGCGCACGAGAGATCTCTAGGCGGCGACGCTCACCCCCGCTCAGTGTATAGGCTTTTTGCGAGGCCAGATGTGTTAGTCCGAGTTCTTCGAGGTGCTGCTCGATACAGGCCTCGCGCTGTGCCTTTTTAAAAGGCATTGTTTCGGCGATCGCTCTTATATTTTGCTCGACCGTCATCTTACGAAAGATCGATGCCTCTTGAGGCAGATAGCCAATGCCGCAACGCGCGCGACGATACATGGGCAGATTCGTTAAGTCGTCGTCATTCAAAAAGACGCGACCCTTGGTCGCGGGCACGAGGCCAACGACCATATAGAAAGTTGTGGTTTTACCCGCACCATTCGGCCCCAGTAGGCCGACGATCTCGCCCGCGTTGACATGTATATCAACATTGTTCACCACGCGGCGCTTGCCGTAATCCTTTATCAGGCCGCGAGTTTCGATCTTCGGAGTAGCTGCAGTATCAACCATATATTGTGGATCAAAAGCATTGGCAGCGCGCACCGCAATGCAATCCTTTCAGATTATACAAACGTAGGGGCGTGACAAGTCGCGCCCCTACAAAAAAGCACTCCCGAATCAACGAGAGCGCTTTTGAGAAATTACGGGGAAGTGCCCCACCCGCCTAATAGCGGTAATGATCTGACTTGTAAGGGCCTTCTGGCTTCACACCGATGTAGCCGGCTTGCTTTTCGCTCAACTTAGTTAACTTGCAACCGATCTTCTGGAGGTGCAGGCGTGCCACTTCTTCATCAATATGCTTCGGCAAGATGTAAACACCCGGTGTGTATTTCTCGACCTGTTTCCAGAGCTCAATTTGCGCGAGTGCTTGATTGGTGAAGCTATTCGACATCACGAATGAAGGGTGCCCCGTCGCGCAACCAAGATTCACTAGGCGACCTTTGGCCAGTAAGTAAATGCTGTGTCCATCTGGGAAGGTATATTTATCAACTGCACCTTCGTTGTCGGGCTTGATCGACTCGACATCGACACCAGGCATGTCGTTGAGTGCATCGATGCCGATTTCGTTGTCGAAGTGACCGATATTACAGACGATCGCCTGGTCCTTCATCTTCGACATGTGGTCGGCTGTGATGATGCCGTAGTTGCCCGTGGTGGTGACGTAAATGTCGCCCCATCCGAGCGTGTCTTCGACTGTCAATACGCGGTGGCCTTCCATCGCAGCTTGCAGTGCACAAATCGGGTCGACTTCAGTCACAACGACCTGCGCCCCCATGCCCTTCAGCGCGGCGGCACAACCTTTACCCACATCGCCGTAGCCGCAGACCACGCCAACTTTACCAGCAATCATCACGTCCGTCGCACGCTTGATGCCATCGAGCAGCGACTCGCGGCAGCCGTAGAGATTGTCGAACTTCGACTTAGTCACGGAGTCGTTCACGTTGATTGCAGGCACGAGGAGCTTGCCTGCATTGTGCATTTCGTAGAGACGGTGCACACCTGTGGTGGTTTCTTCTGAAACCCCCTTCCAGTCTTTGACCACACTGTGCCAGTGAGCAGGCTTGTCTGCATGGATTTTCTTGAGTAGGCGCTTGACCACTTCTTCTTCCAAGCTACCGGAATCGGAATCGACCCAGTCGCTACCGTCTTCGAGCTCGTAACCTTTGTGGATGAGAAGAGTCGCATCGCCACCGTCATCAACGATAAGCTCTGGCCCCGAACCGTCTGGCCAGGTCAACGCTTGCTCGGTGCACCACCAGTATTCTTCGAGCGTCTCGCCCTTCCAAGCGAAGACAGGCACATCGAGGTTCTTGGCCACATACGCAGCCGCGTGATCTTGAGTGGAAAAGATATTGCAAGAGCACCAGCGGACATCGGCACCGAGTGCTTGAAGTGTCTCGATCAAGACCGCCGTCTGAATCGTCATGTGGAGCGAGCCCATTATACGAACGCCCTTGAGCGGTAGCTCTTTAGCATACTTCTCACGCGTAGCCATCAGGCCGGGCATCTCGAATTGTGCGATTTCAACTTCCTTGCGGCCAAAGTCCGCGAGGTCGATATCCTTCACCTTATAATCGGTGCCGGTCTTAGTCAGTGTGTCTGTGCTCATAAATTTAAACCTTAATCTAATTCCTAATTCCTAATTTTCTAATTTCCTAATTTTCTAATTTTCTAATTTTCTAAAGTGCAGCCTTCAGTTCGTCCGCCTTCGCAGTGGATTCCCAAGGTAGGTTTTCCTTCGCAAAGTGACCGTAGTGAGTGGACTCGCGGTAGATCGGGCGTAGCAGATCGAGTTGCTTCACGATATCTGCTGGCTTAAAGCTAAAGATCTTCTGGGCAGCGGCCGCGATCTTGGCGTCATCGACGATACCAGTGCCTAAAGTGTCCACATGGATACTGGTCGGGTATGGGTGGCCGATCGCATAGGCGACTTCTAGTTCGCAGGCTTCGGCTAGGCCGGCTGCGACGATGTTTTTCGCTACCCAGCGGGTGAAGTAAGCGGCCGAACGGTCGACCTTCGAAGGATCTTTACCAGAGAAAGCACCTCCCCCATGACGCGCCCACCCACCGTAGGTGTCGACGATGATTTTACGCCCAGTCAAACCCGCGTCGCCTTGCGGGCCACCGATCACGAAGTTACCCGTTGGGTTAATCAAATATTCGGTCTTGTCGTTCAATAATTCAGCGGGAAGCATCTTGCGAATCACTTCTTCGATGCAGAATTCCCTGATCTCAGAGTGCTTCACATCCGCGGTGTGCTGGGTGGAAATAACCACATTCTTAATCGCGACCGGTTTGCCATCGACATACTCCAGCGCTACTTGGCTCTTCACATCAGGGCGCAACCAAGGGATACGAATCTCCTTACGCTGACGCGCCATCTCACGCAGAAGACGGTGTGCATACATGATCGGAGCCGGCATCAACTCGGGCGTTTGATTGCACGCGAAGCCAAACATAATGCCTTGGTCGCCCGCACCTTGCTCGGAGGTGTCCTTACCCTCGGCTTCAGCCGCATTCACACCCTGCGCGATGTCGGAAGACTGTGCGGTGAGGATGTTAGAAATAAATACCTTGTCGGCATGGAAGATATCGTCGTCGTTCACGTAGCCGATATCACGGATCGCCTCCCGCACGATGGCCTCATAGTTCAGCTTCGCGTTGGTGGTGATCTCACCAGCCAAGAAGACACAATTACTTTTCACAAGCGTCTCACAAGCCACACGGCTCTTGGGGTCTTGTTCCAAGCATGCGTCGAGCACACTGTCGGAGATATAGTCAGCTACTTTATCGGGGTGGCCTTCGCCGACCGATTCGGAGGAAAAGATGAAGTTTTTACTCATAAGAACGGCAAATTAATGTCGTCCTAAGCAAAATTGCAAGTCTTACATCAACATATCAGGATAAAATGATATGTTCCTCAAATAACAGAACCATATTCGCCCACTGTCCAATTTTCGAGCGCCTTATACTCCTCCAATTCGCCCGAATCCGAGCGTAACGCCCAGTCGAGTAAGTCCTGCACCGAGCGGTGACCTTCTAATGAGTGGCGAAGCGGCACATCCCCATTGATGGTATATTGATTCTGTCGGCCAACCTTCGTCCGCTGCAGGTAGCCGCCCTCCTCCAACTCAGCCACAATACGCTGCACCGCACGTTCCGTAATCCCGATCTCAAGAGCCACTTTGCGCAAAGGCTGATCCGGATGCGCCTGCAAATAAAAAAGCACATGCGCGTGATTTGTTAAAAAATCCCAACCAGGTTCACCAGATTTCATGCCTTCACCTTGAGAGCGAATCATTAAACGTAAAGCACGAATTAATTTTCGTATTTCGACCGCTCAAAAAAATATTTTCAATTTTGAAGAAACACCGCTTGACATGAACAATCCGATTTCTACAGTCCGTTCTTTCCCAACTTTTTAGGGGTAGTAGCTCAGTTGGTTAGAGCGCCTGCCTGTCACGCAGGAGGCCGCGAGTTCAAGTCTCGTCTATCCCGCCATTTAGCAAGAGCCCGTAAGTCAATGACTTACGGGCTCTTCTTTTTGCCCAAGAACCAAAAGTTACCACACTGAATCTGTCAGCAGTTGACGAAACTCCTTTGTATAAAGCAGATCATTATCGCAGACGAAGAAAGAAGCATCTCTTAGGATACCGTCGCAGCGATCAGTTATGCGATTCACCAATCACAATGATTCACTCAACTCGTAGCGCCCTTCTCGAATTTGCCGGCATAGTTCACGAGGTGTTCGGTTGGCCATGCGCCTAATAAAACGCGTGAACACCGACTGTGAATTAAAGCCACTCAACTCAGCCACGCTAGCGAGGCTGCATGATGCATCACGCATCAGAGAAATCGCAGTATGAAACTGATAGTTGCTACGGTAGTCGCGCAGCGAAAGCCCCATCTGCTGCTCAAACCGATCGCGTAAATGACGCTCTGAAAGACCCGCTCGCTTGGCTACTTTCCCAAACGTCCAGCCCTCTCGAATCGAACGAATAATCAAGGCTTCGATTTGCGCAATCCACTCATTGCTTGAGCTCAATCGCGCTTCGTCTACCCCCAGCGCTCGGTTGCTCGTCCTCGATTGCAAGCGCGTCAGCATCCGATCCAAAACAGGGATCAACTCCGAGCGACTCAAGGCATGACCACTTGTCCACAGATTCACGACTTCTCCCCAAAGCGCGTGCGTTTGCGGGTCAGGCTGCAAACGGTTATAGCTCAAATCGGCTAAGATCGATTCGCCCCGCTCCAGATCAAATGTAATGAATAGCCAGCGTAAGTGATCTGACTCCAAATCAATAAAGTGATGGAACTGATACGGCATCACCAGTAAAGCATCTCCCACATCGAGTTGAAATCGCTGGCCATCCACGCTGACGACTCCCGAGGTTTTAAGCACCCGCATTAAGACATAGCGGTGGTGCATACGATTAGCCACATGCTGTTGCTGTAGCGAGCTCCGAGTCAGACGCTCAAATACAATGACATTTCGACAGAAGATACGATTGGGCTGATCCACACCATCGTAATAACTAACCGGATCTTTGATCTGATCCGGAAATGCATCTAAAATCTGCCGAGAGTCAATCATCTCCGAAAAGGTCAACAATTACTCCGATATGCGCAAGTATTTTACAGCCTTAAAAGGTATATTATAACACCATGACTCACATTGTATCTGAACTCACCCAACTAGAACGTATCCCGACTCAGATCTATGACAGTGCTGATGACGCCTGTCAGACTGTTGCCGATGCCATCACTAATTTGATCAACGAGCGCAATGCGGCGAATAAGCCGATCGTGCTGGGGCTCGCAACCGGATCGACCCCGGTACGGCTCTACCGTGAGCTGATTCGCCGCCACAAGGAAGAAGGCCTCTCCTTCGCCAATGTCATTACTTTCAATCTAGATGAATACTACGGCCTCGCAGGAGATCACCCTGAAAGCTACCGCAAGTTCATGCAAGATCAGCTCTTCGACCACGTCGATCTCAAGCCGGAAAATACCTATGTGCCAGACGGTCTAGTTGCGAGTGATGCTGTCTTTAAATCCTGCAAAGCTTACGAAGATGCGATCACGGCAGCCGGAGGCATCGACATTCAGATTCTCGGCATCGGCCGCACGGGTCACATCGGGTTTAACGAGCCCGGCTCTGGCCCTGAGACGCTGACACGCCTCGTCACACTCGATAATCTCACTCGCCGCGACGCCGCTCGCGACTTCCTCGGCGAAGAGAACGTGCCCCGCCACGCCATCACCATGGGAGTGGGCACCATCCTCGCAGCCCACAAGCTCATCCTTCTCGCCTGGGGCGAGAGCAAGGCCTCAATTTTGGCTAAAACTGTGGAAGGCAAGCAAACCGACACGATCCCTGCCACCTTCCTCCAGCAGCATGAAAATTGCTTCTTTTGCATTGATACAGCAGCAGCGAGTCATTTAACACGCGAGCGTCATCCTTGGCTCGTCGGGCGCATTAAGTGGACTGAAGACACGACACGTAAGGCAGTGCTTTGGCTCGCTCAAAAAACAGGCAAATCGCTTCTCAAGCTGATCGATGAAGACTACACCGAAAACGGGATGTCCGACCTACTGATCGAGCAAGGCACCGCCTACGATTTAAACATTAGACTATTCAATGTCACCCAGCACACCATCACTGGTTGGCCAGGCGGCAAACCGAACGCAGACGACAGCCACCGCCCGGAACGTGCGACCCCTTTCCCTAAGCGCTCACTGATTCTAAGCCCGGAACCACTCGACGATGTGTATTGCCTCGGCGGCACGATCAACCGCCTCAAGCAACACGGCAATGAAGTGACGATCGCTTACCAAACGTCTGGGAATCTCGCGGTGCCCGACACAGAAGTGCAGGCATCCATCGAGTTGATGATCGAACTCGGCCAAGACCGCGCAGGTGAGGCCGATCTCAGCTATGCGAAGAAAGTCGAACAACAGCTCATGGACAAAGGTGCTTTCGGTGCGGATACTGCCGAGATTCGTCAACTGAAAGGACTCATCCGTCGCAGTGAAGCGCGTTCCTCTGCCCGCACACTTGGCATTGGCACTGCGAGCCTACGATTCATGGATCTCCCCTTCTACGAGAACGGACGCTATCGCCGATTTATTGCGACTGAGGCAGACATCGCTCAAATGCGTGAACTCCTCGAAACCGTGAAGCCCCATCAGATATTCGCCACCGGATTTGGGCACGACCCGCTCTCCGTGCCCGCCTTGAGCTTTGGTATTTTACGCGCTGCCCTAGAACAGTGCGCTGATTCCGAGTGGATTAAGGACTGCAACATTTGGCTCTATAAAGGACCCGCGGATGAATGGGAAGCCAACGAAATCGACATGGCGGTGCCACTCTCTCCCGATGAGTTCGACACTAAGATTCAAGGCATTTACCAGCACCAGACTCAACGCAGCCAGAGCCCTAGTCGAGCGAGCAAGAAGAGCAGTAACACTTGGGATCTCGCTCGCGAGATCAACCGTGGCACCGCCGAAGTCTACGATGCCCTCGGCCTAGCTGAATACGAAGCGATCGAGTGCTTTAAACGCTTTACCAAATAGAGAATGATCCAAGTAACCCCACTCTGTAAACCACAGCTGGACCCCGACTTCGTCCCAGCCGCGCTGTGGAATCGTGCATACCTGCAGGCCGCCATCGAGGCACCAAACAGTCGCCCAATCCGCATTACTGTGGATCGCCCGGAAGGCACCACATGGGTCTACGACACCACCCTGCTGCCTGAGTCTGCAGATGCATCAACCGATACCTTTAAATTCTGTGAGCGCACTGTTAAATTCATGCTTTGGGCATGGGGCGGTTCACGCGTGCGCATCAGCAATGCACCCGATGTGGTCGCCTATCTGCAAGGCGTCTACGCTGCCGATGGAGCCCGAAGTTTTGACTACGAGTTCATGGGGAAGACCTGTTTCGACCAAGCTTTCGCCGTCGAGAATGCGGACGATGCAGACCTGCAGGAAGTGCTGCCACCTGCCACCGGCGGCGTCGGTTCGCTCAAAGGCAACCGCCTCGGCTTCGACCTTGGCGGCAGCGACCGCAAGTGCGCCGCCATGATTGACGGCAAGGTCGTCTTTTCCGAAGAGATCAAATGGAGTCCCTACTTCGAGAGCGACCCCGCTTACCACCGCGCAGGCATCCAGGATAGCCTCAAGCGGGCAGCCGCTCACCTGCCGACAGTCGATGCGATTGGTGGAAGCGCCGCTGGTATCTACATCAATAACGAACCGCGCGTCGGCTCACTTTATCGCGGCATCAGCCCGGAGGATTTCCAAAAATCGATTCGCCACCTTTTTCACGAGTTAAAGTCCGAATGGAATGACATTCCGTTTGAAATGGCAAATGATGGCGACGTCACTGCAATGGCCGGAGCCATGGCGATCAATGACAGCGCCGTGCTGGGAGTGTCCATGGGCACGAGCCTCGCCGGCGGCTACATCAACCCACAGGGTTCCGTCACTGGTTGGATTAACGAACTGGCCTTCGTGCCTGTTGATTATCGTGAAGGGGTCGCCACCGATGAATGGAGCGGTGACCATGGTTGTGGGGTGCAATACTTCTCCCAGCAAGGCGTTGGCCGTTTGCTGCCACTCTCAGGCATCGAAGTCAGCGAGGGTCTCGGACTACCTGAAAAGCTCGAAGTCGTGCAAGCAAAGATGGCCGAAGGCGACGAACGCGCCGCCGCCATCTATCGGACGATTGGCACTTGCTTCGGCTACTCCATCGCTCACTTCGCAGATTTCTATGAGTTCCGCCACCTCCTTTTCCTCGGTCGCGTGAGCTCAGGGCAAGGCGGCGATATCATCTTGGAGGAAGCCCGCCGCGTGCTGGACTTAGAGTTCCCCGAACTCTCCAAGACCATCAAATTCCAAACCCCCGACGAAAAAACTAAGCGCCACGGCCAAGCAATTGCCGCCGCTACACTTCCTAAACTCGACTGATACCGTCCCTATTAAATGACAGATATGAACCAACATTTTTCTCAAAACGGCTCTGACCTCTACGTTCCTGATGGGCAAAGCGGAGCGCTCCCGCGCACCACTCATCTCGGCGTCGGCGCACACCAGGACGACCTCGAGTTTATGGCCATGCACGGCATTCTCGAATGCTATGAAAAGGGCGATCAATGGTTTGGTGGCGTCACTTGCACCAACGGCGCCGGCAGTGCCCGCACCGGCGAGTTCGCCAATGTAACGGACGTAGAGATGCAAGCCATCCGCGCCGAAGAACAGCGCGAATCCTCACGCATCGGCCAGTTTAGTTTCATGGCACAACTGCATCTGCCAAGCTCCAGCATTAAAGAACCGAGCAACGACGATCTGGAAAACGATCTGGTGAAAATCCTCACCGAAGCTCAGCCGGAAGTCGTTTACACGCACAACTTGGCCGACAAGCACAGCACGCACATCGCAGTGGCATCGTCTCTGATCAAAGCGATTCGTCGCCTACCGAAAGCGCAACGCCCGAAGCAATTGATCGGTTGCGAAGTATGGCGCGATCTCGATTGGATGCCGGACAGCAAGAAGATCGTGATGAATCTGAGTTCACGCCCGGAGCTAGCCACCAAATTGAACGGCCTGTTCGTCTCACAAATCAGTGGCGGCAAGCGCTACGACCTCGCAGTCGAAGGTCGCCGCCGAGCGAACGCCACCTTCTTCGACAGCCACTCCGTGGATGACTCGCAGAGCGTCGCCTTCGGCATCGATCTGACTCCACTGATCGAAGATGACTCCCTCTCTCCAGAGGCTTACATTCTAAGCTTCATCAATGAGTTCCAGCAAGATGTTCACAATCAAGTGAGCACTTTCTTTTAAACCCAAAAATCGATTGATATGAAAATTGCCATTATTGGTTTTGGATTCATGGGCGAGATGCACGCCCAGATCTATCAAGCGCTGCCAGGCGTTGAGCTGGCTGCGGTGGTTGATATCAACCTCACCGGCGCGCAGGCGAAGCTCACGGCGCTGGGTCTCGATATTCCCGTGTATGCCACACTCCGTGAGTTGTTAGCTGAATGCGAGGTGCAGGCGGTCGACATCTGCAGCCCGACAGGCCAGCACGTCGAACTCGCAATCGAAGCGGCCGAAGCTGGCAAACATTTGTTCATCGAGAAGCCGCTCGCCTTCGATGCGCAGGGTTGCGCGCAAATTGAATCAGTGATCCAAAAGGCAGGCGTGTTTGCGCAGGTCGGACATTGCATCCGTTTCTGGCCGGAATACATGGCGCTACAACGCACCCTCGAATCCGGCACACTCGGTGCATTAAAATCACTCTCACTGACACGTCGCTCCGCACGCCCAGGTGGTGGCAATCCGCAACATTGGGTGAATATTGAAACGCTCAGCGGTGGCGCTGCATTTGATATGCATGTGCACGATACCGACTTTGTGCTGCACCTGTTCGGGTTACCGAAGTCAGTCCACTCAAGCACCACGCGAGGCATGTCGGGCCCCGACCACATCTTCACGCATTATATGTATGACGGCATCGCAGTGCAGGCCGAAGGCGGCTGGGACTACCCGCAGCATTACGGATTCTGCATGGCATTTGAAGCGGTCTTTAAGGACGGCGCCCTCGCCTACAATTCAAGCGCCGAAACACCCTTGACCCTAACACGCAAAGGCAAAGAGACCGAAGCCATCACAGTCGAACAACCCGGCCCGAAAAAATCTGGTAGCAACAGCTGTAACATTTCGGCACTTGGCGGCTATTTCAATGAGTTGGAATATTTCACCGACTGCCTCAAGGCAAACAAAGCACCGGAGATCGCAACCATCGCTCAAGCCAGCGATACCATCCGTGTCTTGTGCGCTGAACTCGAATCCGCCCAATCTGGCAACTCAACCACACTTTAATTTCATTCACACTTAACCTAAAACCAAACCACACATGAAAGTAGCAATCATTGGACTCGGATTCATGGGCGGCATGCACGCTCAAATCTACACCGCCCTCCCCGGCGTAGATCTCATCGCCGTCGCCGACTTAAACGTCGAAGGCACAAAAACAAAGCTGGCCGAAATGGGTCTTTCCGCTCAAGTCTTCCCTGACCTGAAAACACTGCTCAGCAGCATCGATGTCGATGTAATCGATATTTGTGTGCCGACCGATCAGCATGCGGAACTCGCGATCACCGCAGCGGAAGCTGGCAAGCATCTCTTCATCGAGAAGCCGCTCTCATTGACACTGACCAATTGCGAAGCGATCCAAGCCGCTATCACCAAAGCAGGCGTCTTCGCTCAAGTCGGCCAATGCATCCGTTTCTGGCCAGAGTATGTCGCGCTCAAGGAATTCATCGACTCCGGCAAGGGGGGCAAACTCAAGAGCCTCTCGCTACATCGCCGCGCGTCACGCCCGACCTACAGCCAAGACGACTGGCTCAACAACGAAGCGCGCAGCGGTGGCGCTGCAACTGACCTACATGTGCATGACACCGATTTCATCATCCACCTATTCGGCCTGCCTAAGTCCGTCTATTCTCAATCCACTCGTGGTCGCTCCGGCCCGGATCACATCTTTACGAACTATCAATACGATGGGCTCGCCGTGCATGCCGAAGGTGGTTGGGATTATCCCGAGCATTACGGATTTTGCATGGGGTTCGAAGCGGTCTTCGAAAATGCTAGTGTCGCATTCAACTCCGCTTCAGGCGCACCACTCACACTGACGCTCAACGATCAAGAATCCACAGAGATGACGGTCGACCAACCTGGACCAAAAGAGTCGACCACCGGTGAAGGTAACATTTCCTCGCTCGGCGGTTACTTCAACGAGCTCGAATATTTCACCAACTGCCTCCAAGCAGGCAAAGCACCTGAGATTGCGACCGTCGCTCAAGCAACCGATAGTATCCGTGTGCTCCTGGCCGAACTTGAATCTGCCAAAACTGGCACTTGCTCCACACTCTAATCGTTAACTCCAAACCACAGAATATATGAAAAAATCAATCAGCACATGGTCCTTCTACGGGGACTGGGATCTTAGACAAAAAATGGTTCTCGCGCGCGACGCGGGCTTTACAGGCTTTGAGCCAGAATTCACCGAAGACGGTGATCTCGCACTGGATGGCGACGTTGCGTCTTGGAAGAAGGTTCGCGCGATCGCCGACGAAGTCGGTATCGAACTGAGCGGCTTGGCCACTGGTCTTTACTGGGGTGCCAATGGTGCTAGCGACGATGCAGCGAATCGTGCAAAGGCAGCTCACATCCTTGAGCAGCAAATCCGTTGCGCCGCAGCAATCGGAGTGGACACCATCCTCGTTGTGCCCGCAGCAGTGGGTGTCGACTTTATCCCTGATTGCGAAGTCGTGCCTTACGACCTCGCTTACCAACGCGCCTCTGACCTCATCCGAAACGCACTACCACTCGCTAACGAGCTTGGTATCACAATCGGTGTTGAAAACGTTTGGAACAAGTTCCTCCTCAGCCCGCTTGAGATGGTTGCCTTCCTTGACCAGTTCGACGACGAGCACGTCGCGGCTTATTTCGACGCCGCCAATGTTCTGGCCACAGGTTATCCTGAGCACTGGATCAAGATCCTAGGTAAACGCATCAAACGCGTGCACTTTAAGGACTACCGTCGCAACGTCGGTAGCGCCGATGGCTTCGTCGATCTCCTTTCCGGTGATATCAACTGGGACAAGGTGGTCTCGGAGCTCAAAGCCGTCGGCTACGATGGTTGGGTCGCTGCTGAGATGATCCCACCCGTGCCGTTCTACAAGCATGCGCCGGAAGTGTTGATCGACAACACCAGCCGCGCAATGGATGCTATCTTCAAACTCGCATAGTTCGACCGACACCCACCTCGCGGCACTCAGTATGTCCACCAACACCACAAGCGCTATGGCAACTCCAGCTAGAAAGCCGACAGCAAACTCCACAATATCGACTTCACCAAAGGTGGCGACATGAGCACCTCAATCATCAAAACGATGATGGGGCGCACGATCATGGTACAGTGGGACGAAAGTAGCCCACGCCCCTACACGGCGTCACAACCTCATCCAAGGCACCAAAGGAACCGGTAAAGGATTCCCATTTGGCATCGCGCTAGACTACGGCAAAGACGAAGGACTCCCTCAGGCACTCTTCCAAAAGCTGGCTGGCGATAAAGACCACACCAACTACCACAGCTGGGCGAACGACCCCCAAGCCTTTTATGACGAATATGAACTGCGTCTCATTATGTTTCTTTAAGCCGAACCATCGCACCAATACTCACATTGTTGGCATCAGCCACATGACTCGCTACTGCTTGGCTGACTAATCGAGTATTGAATCAACCACCTCAATCCCGATGCTGACTATTTTCTAAAGGAAGCATTCGGCTTAATTGCTGCGTTTTAAAAGCGATTACCTTCGGTAGACAAAAGGAGCAAACTCGGGGCAATATCGGCTGATAAGACTGGAATATCCGCTCCATATCCTTACGCAATGTGTCGCGCTCAACATACTGACGAACGATATCGCGTGCCGCACTTCGAAGCAAATCAGTGGATGTTGTGCCTTCAACCTCGGCAATGTGATCCAAAAGAGCCAAAACCGCAGCGTTTTCGGCTACAGTCTTACGTTTCTTAGTCTGTGAGAGTTGATTTGGCATAACTTAAAAAAGGTTGATTCAACCTAAATAGCCGTTTTTTTGTGTGTCTGCGCTGATCGAGGGCGAGACTTCAAGCTAATCAAACAAATCCACGCGGCGATCATGCCATGCGCTAAGTTTGGAGCGCACTTTTGCCACGTGTGATAGCTCAATCTCTATGTGGAGGAGACATTCAGATTCGTCGGCTTCGACTAAGATCTCGCCCCAGGGATTGACGACCATGGTATGACCAAAATACTGAGTCTCCCCTACGCCACTGCCGTGGCCTTCGGACCCGCATTGGTTGACGGCGACGAAGTAAGTTTGGTTTTCGATCGCGCGGGCGCGAATCAACGTGCGCCAATGCTCTAAACGTGGATGTGGAAACGCGGCGGGCAATACTTGGAGAACCGCACCTGCTGCGGTCGTGCGGCGAAAGAGTTCGGGAAAGCGCAGATCATAGCAAATCGCTGCGCCAATTTTACCGTAGTCGGTATCGAAGGCGACCCATTCAGTGCCCGCTTCGACATGTCGCTCTTCGTGGAACAAGGTGAAGAGGTGCAACTTACGGTAAGTGGCGAGCACGGCACCCTTGGCATCGAAATAGTGGAAACAGTTGGCCGCATTGCCAGACTCGGTCTTTTCCAAGAACGAGCCGCAGATCGCAATCCCGCTGGTCTTGGCGACGGCTGCAATGGATTCGAGGGTTTTGGCAGCTGTATCCAAGTGCGCACGATTGTATTGCCAATCGAAACCGGTGGTGCACATCTCAGGCAAGCAGAGTAGATCGGCCCCGGAAGCACTTGCACTGGCGGCGCGCTCGGCGATCCGCTGCAAATTAGCCGCGGTGTCGGCGCGAGCGACTTCAAACTGTGCGAGTGCAAGTTTCATGCGAATTAAGCCTTCTTCACAAACTCGGTTTTCAACTTCATCCCCCCGAAGCCTTTAATCTTGCAGTCAATGTCGTGATCACCGCCGACGAGACGGATATTTTTCACCTTGGTGCCGATCTTGAGAGTCGAAGAAGTGCCTCCAACCTTGAGGTCTTTGATCACCGTTACGGTGTCGCCGTCTTCCAGCGGCGTGCCATAAGCATCGCGGAATTCTGCTGTGGACTCTTCTGCGTCCTCCATTGATTCGCGCGAAAATTCGTGCCCGCAATCGGGACAAGCAAATAGGCTGCCATCTTCGTAGGTGTATTCAGAGTCGCATTTTGGACAGTTGGGAATTTTTGACATTCGGGAATCAATGTAGGATGCGTCTAAGTAGGCAAGCCTTGAGCAGGATTTCCGCGGAGGCGCCATGCAATTAAATGTGCGGGGTAACTTGAAAGCTAATTGGATCGTAAGTGCTTGCTCAACTCGCACCGCACCTAAAGGAGCGGGCATACGTAAGGAGCTTCCTTTAGGTGGCTCCACCACGTGGATTTAATTGGACCCGCGGAGGCAGCGTTTTGCTCCCGAATAAAGAGCACAGAGGTTCAACTCTGATCTCTGACTTCTGACTACTCTTTCTAGGATTAATCTGCGGTTAAAAAAAACATTAGCGAGTTCAGTCAGCCCTGGTTCAGATGGCGTTCGGGACGAACGCCGCTACCCGTTACCGCAAGCGATAGATTCCTTAACGACTCAGCCTG
>Ga0105053_10002291_pt1 | contig 29893 bp, 18 predicted proteins | sample BON01_FD_78093 | JGI IMG/M metagenome (GOLD analysis project Ga0105053, IMG submission 78093) | Freshwater microbial communities from Lake Bonney liftoff mats and glacier meltwater in Antarctica - BON-01 | ecosystem: Environmental > Aquatic > Freshwater > Ice > Glacier meltwater | place: Lake... | reverse complement strand
TTTCCGGCAGCGTGCCGCCGACGCAGAACATTTTCGACTGGCTGGCCTGTTCAATGGCGGTCGTCAACCATGCGAAGGAGTCCGATGATTCTTTCAGAGTCCAGTCGCCGGTTTTCCTGGCTGCTGTTTTCTTGGCCGGCTTTTTCTTGGCCAGCGTTTTCTTGGCCAGCGTTTTCTTGGCCAGCGTTTTCTTGGCCAGCGTTTTCTTTGCTGACATTTTCCTGGCCACGCTATTCCTCCGAGTCTGCGTTGAATGTAATTTCCGGGTTGAATTTGACTTCCGCGTAGATCGCGGCGAGTGCAAGCTGAACGTTGATTGTCGGCAACTCAATCACGGCGTCAAGTCTTTGCAGGATCTCTCGTTGAGATCCTGAATCGCATCGTCGATGGACAACGGCTGTCGGAAAATCCTGTTCCAGCAGAATGCAAACCTGCAGTGATGGCAACTTCATGTAAGCCTGGAGTTTTTCACCTCCATCGATTCTCCGTGTACTCTGCGAAAGGACCTCAACCACGATGCCTGGGGCATCCTGAAATTCATCCGTACGAATGTTTTCGCCACAAACGACGGAAGCATCGGGATAATAGAACGAAACACCGGCAGCCGTTTGAATTCGCACTTTGCTGTCGGAGTTCAACGCTCGACAGGGCGTCCCTTTAAGCCGCGATCCCAGTTCTGTCAAGACATTGCTGGCAATCAAGTTGTGGGCGTACCTTCCACCAGCCATCGCATAAATCTGGCCATTAACGTATTCATGTTTCCGGCGAGCCACGGCTTCTCCTGCCAGGTAATCGGCCACCGATACGGAACGCAGCTTCTCTGATCCGGTGAGGTTCATATTGAGGTACTCCGAGGGAGAAATTATTTTTCTGCCACAGGCTTGCGAGGCCGGGGTGCGGGTTGAACGGTTGCAGGGGAGGCAGTTGTAGCCTGCGTTGAATCCGGGCGCTCTGGAGCAGCCATTGCTCGCTCACGCAATGCTTCGGCGGAAATGAGGTGGACTAACTCCTGGCCAAGTCGGTCCATTTCCATGACGATGGAATCGATGCGTCCGGCGAGATACAGATACGCAGCCATCGCCGGGATTGCTATCAGCAGTCCCACGGCGGTGGTCAGAAGAGCCAATGCAATCCCGTTCGCCAACGTCTGTGTTTGTCCCATCGCCCCGGCAGTTGCGATATCGTTGAACGAGCGAATCATGCCGACCACCGTTCCCAGTAATCCGATGAGAGGACTGAGAGTCGAAACCCCGTTGAGGACTCGCAGCCCTTTCTTTAACTGCGTCACCTGACGTTCACCGCCGTCCAGCACAGCCTGTTCAACTTCAACGCTCGGCCGGCCCCATTTGCGAACACCGTGCATAAAGATATCTGCCATGGGACTCTGATTCTGATGGCAGATCGCAACCGCTTTGCTTTTGTCCATGCGCCCGGCACGCAGATGCATGAGGAAACGCTCAACGAATGCTTTTGGGATGACGCGTCGCCGTCGCAGAATCACTAAGCGTTCCACGACAGACCAGACGCCGATCACCGACGCAATTACGAACGCCACCGTAAACGGTCGCCCCATCGCGTCCGCAATTCCTAAAACGTCGGTCGGGATTCCGGACGGGGGTTCGGGCTTTGAATCTCCAGCACCAACCGCCGGGGCAGCGGCATTCGTTGCGCCATCCACAATCGGCGCATTGCCAGAATTTTCCTGCGCCATCGAGCGGCATGTCAGCAACAATGCAAAGGCGATAATCGCCATGACAGAAACACGAATTGTCACAGAATTCCGTTCCCTGGTTTTTAAAGTATTCACGGGCTGATGATTCACGATGTTTGTTCAGTGATTCTAAATGAGGATTCTAATCGAACGAATTTGTCATTGTGCTACGGCCCCGCAGCTTCAAGTTTCTTTAATTCCTCGCTCGCCTTATTCACCAAATTGGAAGTCGGAAATTCTTTGATCAGTTCCTTAAAATCCCGGATAGCAAGATCGGTTTTCTTCAAAGCAACCTGACAGGACGCTCCCTGAAACAATGCCTGAGCCCGCAGTTCATCATAACCCTGATAGTTCAGATAGACTTTGAAGTATTCCTTTGCCGCGCTGTCGTAATTCAATTCCATAAGATAGGTCTCAGCGATCAAAAATTGACACCGAGCGGATGTTTCCGTCCCCTGTGATTGGTCATCACTAGTCACAAGCTGAAAAAACTGCCGTGCCTTTGCAAAGTCCGGCGGAGCCTGTTGTTTCCACCGTCGGCCCTGAACGTCATTCAGTTGAAACGCAAACAACGACTCCGGGCTACGCTGCTTCAATTCTTCCTGCAAAACATCAATCTGCAGATAATCCTGTTTCGCCAAAGCAGCTTCAGCCAGCACAACCCAAACTCGATCAATCCAGTCTTCCTTGCCAATCTTGCCACTGACAATATCCTCACGCAATGCGCTGAGTCCATTGATGGCTTCATCCGGTTGCCCCTGCTGCAGCAATGCATCACCTGTAAACTGGCGAACCTGCGGAGCCAGAGGACTCGGTGAGAAATCCGCCAAAAACGTTCTCGCTGCGACAATCGCTGCCTGCCAGTTTCTAAGCGTCATCTGTATCTCAATCACATGAAATAACGCCCTTTCCTTTTCAACGTCGCCATATCGAGTGTCAGCAACTATCGCTTCCATTTCTTTCAACGCGGGTTCAAGTTGTCCTGCCTCCAGCAGACTTTCGGCCAGAGACAATCGAGCCTGGCCCGCAAACCGGCTGTCTGGAAATTTTTCCAGCAATTGTCGGTGAATCGCGTCGGATCGTTCAAAATTCTGTGCTGAAAAGTGCATCCACGCCCATTCATCCAGCAGAGAATCCAGATCCTGAGCGTTTGGAAACAGGGCCGTGAGTTTCTTCCATGCAGCGTCTGCGTCGTCGATACGTTTCAGCTTCGCCAATGATCTGGCAACTTGCTTCCCGGCACTGTATGCATACTGCATCGGAGGCGTCGTTTCGCCCTCCGCCGGAACCGCCGCCGCATCCTTCGCCAATCGATCAAACACGGATTCGTAGGCCGCCAAAGTCCGCTCGACGTCACCCTGCTCTTCCACGCAACGCGCCTGCATAAAAATTGCCAGCGAGGATTCTTTGGAGTTTGGGAACTCGGCTACCAATGCAGCAAATGACTTCTCGGCTTCCGGGTATCGCTGTGATTTGAACTGGCTCCAGGAAATCCCGGACCAGCCTGCCTCCCGCGTCTCGGGATTCTCGGGTGCCGATGCGGCCAGCGAGAACAGAGCCTGAGCACTCTCCGCTGCGTTCAGTTCCATCGCGACCTCAGCAGATTGCAGCACGGCAGTCCATGTTTGCGGTTGATCGGCATTCGTTGCCGCGAGTGACTTCAGCACTTCAATCGCTTCCGGTAAACGATTCAAGTGACTCAATGCGACAGCTCGCGTACCGAGAATGTCCGCGCGCTTGACTGGATCTTTCGCTCGCAGCAGGAACTCATCGGCAAACTTCAGTACGTCGTCATATTGCTTCAGTTGCAGACTACTGATCGCCGCCAGCGCCAAAGCCCCTCGCATTTCGTCGAACTCATCGGAATTCAGGACGTTGGTCATCAACGATGCCTGCTGCACAACCTGATCGTACTTTTTGCCATCATAAAGCGCTCGGACCAGGTAATATCGACATACAACTGCAACTCTTTCCCCTGGATCCTGCATTGCTTCTGTCGTCTTGAGCAATGTGTCCGCCGCCTTGTCCAGATCGCCACGTTTAAGAAACAAGCGTCCAAGCAAAACCTGTTCACGAGGCTTCTTTGCGACGTCTGGAAACTCCTTGTTCAAGCGACCGAACAGCCGTTCGGCGCGTTCAGAATTGTCCAGCTCCAGATGCAGTTCAGACGCGTTGAACAAACACTCAGCCGTACGACTTGATTCTGGCCAGCGATCTGCGATGTCTTCAAACAATTGAGCCGCCAATTCGCGCCCTGCCCCTGTACGTTCCATCTGAGCCTGTTGAAACAGAATGTCGGCCGCCAACGGAGAATCCCCAGCAGCCTTGAGAGCTTCAGCAAATTCCAAACGCGATTCTTCAACTCGACCAAGATCTCGCAGCGACATTGCCGTCATCAGAATCGCCTGCGCTGCGGCCGTGGAATCCCTTGGCACCGCGCGGAAATGCGTTAACGCCGCCTCGAACTCTTGCATTCGATATCGCGACATACCGGCACCAAGATTGGCTGACGCAACCTGCACAGCGGTCGGATAAGATGCCAATAAAACGTCGTATGTCGCTGCAGCTTCGGGATACTGTTCTGCTGCAAACTGAATGGCCCCAATACGCATCATTGCACGTGGTGCCAGCGCAGAATTCGCTGCTGCCGCCAGTGACTTGTATTGCTGCAGCGCTTCCGGCAACTGCTTTAATCCCTCCATTGCAATGCCCAGACTTAACTTCGCATCCGGCAGCACCGACGCGTTCGTCGCTTCTGATTTTACAAGGACACTCAGGATCGCTTGGCCCTTCGCCCATTGTTCCTGCGCGACGTACGATTCTCCGAGAAACAAATTGGCCCAGTCAGCACGACTATGCCCTGGATGCTTTTCAAGGTACAATGTCAACTGTTCAATTGCAGCCGAGTAGTCGCGCAGATAGTAGCTGCATTCGCCAAGACGATACCGTGCTTCTGCAGAATTTTTGCCTTCCGGGTCCGCCTTAAGAAATGCCTCAAACTGTTCTCGCGCCAGTGCGTATTTTTCCAGCGAATCAAGCGTTAGCGCAAAGTACAGTCGAGACAGATTTGCACGAGGATGTTCTGGAAACTCTTTTAGGAACTGGCCAAACGTATCAGCCGCCAATTCAAACCGCTGAGTCCGATAGAGGCCAACGCCAAGATTGAAATCATCGCCGGCTTTGTCGGCCATTGCGGACGCAGGGATCAGCAGACATGCCAGCAGAAATGTGGCAACATATTTCGCCTGTCGGCACATGATTCCAGGTGCGATCCTGTCCGCGCGAGAATCAGCGAGAGCCGTTGGGACGACCAGTTTTTTCAAAGGTTCTGTATGCATAGTTTCATAGCTACAAGAAATTTTCGACGCAGGTAGTCCAGAATATCCCTGGACCATCGTCTGGATTCGTCCTTAGCGACAAAATTCCATCAGAATCCATTCCGCCCTCTATGTTACGCACGGTATTCCCATTTTCGAAGTCCGTAGTCCGTCATTTTGGTATTCAGGCAAATCCTTTCTGTCAGAATGGATCTCAATGGCGAAACGGGCACTCCGATCTGCCGCTGATTCCAATTGCGGGGTGTATTCCTGGCTGCCGCTTTTCCGGGAATCAGTCACCACTGGTAGCAACGATCCGCTCGAGTTTAGGCAGGAAATTTGACTCCGGCCACATCCATAAGGTATGCTTCGCGGGTCGCATTGTGCCACGACCTGTTTTCGCCGATCGACATCCCGCCGATTTCTCCCGCCATTCTTCTTCAGGCAGATCCAAAATGCTACGCATCAATGCAGGCCGCTCTTCGGCATATTGTGACGGTCAGTCACGGCGAAGTTTCGTGCAGATCGGCATGGCAGGAATGGCATCGCTCGGGTTGCCGCAAATTCTGGCCGCAAAGGCGAACGCAGAACAGCGAGGCGCGGCGAAACGTGACACATCCGTCATCTTGTTATGGCTCGATGGCGGTCCGGGGCATATGGACACCTATGACATGAAGCCGGAAGCACCGGCGGAATATCGCGGTATCTGGAAACCGATTCCAACCAACGTGCCCGGCATGGAAGTCACGGAACTTTTTCCGTTGCAGGCAAAGATCGCCGATAAGTTTTCCGTCGTTCGATCATTGCACCATGACACGGGTGATCACTTCGCCGCCGGCCACTGGATGCTGACAGGGCGCGGAGAAGGTGTCAGCGGAGCAAACACAAAAGGTAAGTATCCGTTCTTCGGTTCGGTCGCGACCAAGGTTACCGGTTCACGTCAACCGGGCATGCCGGCTCATGTCGCTGTTCCGTACGGCATGAGCATCGGTTTGCGGCCCGGTTACTTTGGCGGCAACTATCTGGGCGTGGACCACAATCCATTTGAAACCGAGGGTGATCCAAACGCAGACAATTTCCAGGTGCGTAACATCGGACTTGCCAAGGATCTCAATCTGGATCGCTTGAATGATCGTCGCGCCCTGTTGACATCAATCGACAGTTTGCGACGCGAAGCTGATACAAGCGGGACATTTGAGGCGATGGACAAGTTCGATCGTACGGCATTCGACATGGTGACTGGCACGAGAACTCGCGACGCATTTGATTTGTCGAAAGAAGATGCCAAAACCAGAGAGTTATATGGACGACATTCCTGGGGCCAGAGTACGCTTTTGGCGCGACGATTGGTGGAAGCCGGTACAACGTTTGTCTCATGTCACTTCGGCGGTTGGGATCATCACTGGGATTTGAAGTCGGGATACGACAACTATTTGCCTAAGATCGATCAGTTGGTCTACGCATTGATCACGGATCTGTCGGATCGCGGCATACTGGATCGCGTCATGGTTGTGCTGTGTGGCGAATTCAGCCGCACTCCTCGCATGAACGACGGAGGCAACGGCGGTCCGCCGCTGAGCAAAGGCACACCCGGCCGAGATCACTGGGGTAACGCGATGTCGTGTTTCATGGCAGGCGGTGGCGTTCAGGGCGGTCGCCTGATCGGATCAACGGATCGTCTGGGTGAATCTCCGAAAGAGCATCCTCTCCGCCCCGGCGACATTCACCACACGATTTTCAACGTTCTTGGTGTCGATCCAGCCCAGAACTTCCTGGATCATTCCGGCCGGCCCATTGTTGCGGTCGATCACGGAAGTGTGATTGGTGAGCTGTTTTAGCAAACGATGTCGCTGGTTTGCGGTGGCCATCTTTTCTATCGAACTCAAAACCTGACGATTCTGCGATTGCCGCCCTTGAGTTACAGACACTCTGGGGCACAATAGTGTCATGGCCATGACGACAGAAAACTCAAGAACTCCGCTGCAGATTGTTTCGGCAATCGAAGGCAGCAATGTCGTCGCCGCACACGTACCGGTTCGTCGAGTTCTCGGCAGCACCGGCACCAGCGTTTTGATTCATCTGATCGCTCTGCTGGTGCTGAGTCTGATCATGATCGCGCAGCAAGACACAGCGCCGCCACTGGCAATCCAAGGCGACTTCAGCGAACTGCTCGGTGATGGCGAAGCCGCGTTGGATTTGTCAGAACCAGACTTGCTGGAGATTGAGACGACGCTGCTGAATCTGCCGACGATTACCGAGCTGATTGTGCCGGATTCCGGATCGGCAGCGGAAGCGAAGGTCGACATGACAGCGTTTGCTTTGAGTAATACGGGCGCATCGAGTTCGGGACTTACAACTGCAGTGTTGGCGATGGCCTCAGGAATTCAGGGGCGAGTTGAAAAAGCCGGCGGTCGTTCGGGAGAAGTGCAATTCTCCCTTGCATGGCACAGTTTGAATGATGTGGATCTGCACGTCATCGTGCCCTCGGGAGAACATATTTCTTTTTCTCATCGCACGTCCAAATGCAAAGGTAACCTGGATGTTGATATGAACGCCGAGTCGGCGGCCAACAACCCGAACAATACTCCAGATGCCGCAGGCGAAAAGGCGTACTCAGAAGAGCCAGTTGAAAACGTTCGCTGGCTGGACCGCACCGCCCCATCAGGCCGCTACATGATCCTGATTAACCAATATCGCTGGCGCGACGGACGGCAACGTGATCCCTTCCAATTGATGGTCAAACTGGGTGAGGAGACTCAAATCGTTGACGGGGAAGTCAGTGCCTTGAAGTCGATTTCGGTTCACCGATTTCAATACATCAAGTCGTCGCTTTCGAAGGCGCGTCGAGAAAAAATTGCGGAGGAACTCACTGCGTTGCAAGAACGAGAAGAGACGCAGGCAACTGAACTTTACGAGGCTGCTTTTGTCATGCCGAAAGACGGCGATCGTGATCGCAAGATGATGAATGTCATCATCCGTTTTCCTCACACGGATGCGTCCATTCTGGCCATGCAGGAATTGACCGCGGTCGATAAAAAGTGAACGCTCGATCCTGCATTTTTTTGAGTTCAAGCAGGAATGCAGTGGCTGCCAACCGATCGCATGGGAAGATCAGCATGAAGTCAATCAGACTCAAGTCGCGGTATTCGGCGAGCGGCAGAAACAAATCCGCCGAAGATTTCACCGCGACGAAGGAATCCGACCTGGGACAGGTCGAACTACGTAGGCAGATCTGTCTCAGATCTGCATCCACTCGACATCGCTCGGTTTTGGATGAGATTTGAAAGTCAACCAGCTCACAGGTTTGTAAAATTCTGCGACGAGCTGAATCGTTCACGCACGGTGTCGGCACGTTCGCTGATCACCTGCACCGCAATCCGTGTCTCGCGAAGCAGCAAGACAGAACCATTCACCAGTGCCGCCACGGCAACGAAACCAGCGGCGACGCCAGCTAGTTCCAGCGGCAGGACAATCGCTGCCAGTTTTATCTGCGCGGTAACGGCTCCCAGGAGCGACACAAACGCTGCAAAGGCGAACGCTCCCAATGCGACGTAGAAACTTCGCAGCGATCTGAGCAGCAGCAACGTGCGTCCTTCGGCAGCGGTCAATTCCTTCAGCCTTCGTTGCGCTTCAACCGTCGAAAGATCATCCGTTCCTTCCAGCTGCTTTGACAATTCCCGAGCCCGGTCTGCTCCGCGAGCCAAACGATTGCTGGTACTCATGATCAACACTGAGGAAGCATTCGTGAGGATCGCCGGGGCAACGATGAGCGAGAGTACAGCAAAAGGATTTGGGTCCATGCTTCGATAATCCATCCGATGACAGGAATAAACACCCATGCCCAAGTTTCATCATTTAACCGCGTGGGCAACGCCCCGCGCATTCGCGAGGTAAATGTGGGTGCTTAAGTGGCAGCAGATCATTGATTCAAACGGTCACCTTATCAATGGTTGACAGGACGATTTGGGGACAGGGCGACTTAGGATCGCTCGAGCAATAATTGTCGTAGCGGAACTCGCCAAGAGTTTCGATTAGGCTGGATTCCGTAAGTCTTGGGGACTTCCGCTACGTCCATATTCGGACAGTTATTGTTCGAGCGATACTTATCAGGAATGAATGGCCCTTTTGTCCACCGCCATCGCCGCTTCTTTGACAGCTTCGGATAATGTTGGATGAGCGTGGCAACAGCGGGCGAGGTCTTCGCTGCTGGCTCCGAATTCCATAGCGACAGCCGCTTCATGGATCAGTTCCCCCGCATGTGTTCCAATGATGTGGACTCCCAGGATGCGATCCGTGGCTTCGTCAGCGAGGACTTTCACAAATCCGTCCGTATGTCCGCCTGCACGAGCTCGTCCGTTGGCGGCAAAGCTGAATCGTCCGGACTTGTATTTGATACCCGCCTGTTTCAAGGCATCTTCGTTGGCCCCGACGGATGCAATTTCAGGTTCCGTGTAGATCACCGCCGGAATCGTGTTGTAGTTGATGTGACCGTGACCAGTCGCCATCTTTTCCACACATGCAATACCTTCTTCTTCAGCCTTATGAGCCAGCATGGCTCCACCGATAACATCGCCCACTGCATAAACGCCTGCTGCAGTCGTTTGATATCCCGCGCTGACCTGAATGAAACCGCGTTTGTCAGTCTGGACGCCCGCTGCTTCAAGTCCCAGATTGTCAGTGCATGGTTTGCGACCAACAGCGATCAGAACCCGATCACACGTGATCGGTTCAGATCCTTCTATCTGAATTGTGCAGGTCGTTCCGGATGCCGTGACGGAAGTAACTTTTGTTCCCAGCTTAAATGTGAGTCCCTGCTTTTCAAAAATCTTCTTCGCTTCATTGGCAACCTGTTCGTCAATACCCGGCAGAATGCGTGGCAGATACTCCAGAACCGTGACCTGCGATCCCAGGCGACGCCAGACCGTGCCAAGTTCCAGCCCGATCACGCCCGCACCGATGACGACAAGATGCTTAGGAACTTCCGGCCATATGAGGGCTTCCGTGCTGGTGCCGATGCGATCTCCGTCCGGCTGCATGCCGGGGAACGAGGACGACACACTGCCCGTGGCGATTAGAATTTTCTTGCCAGTTATCGTTGTCGGCATACTGCCAGTGACTTCAACAATGCCATTGCCCTTGAGCTTTCCGTTGCCGAAAAAGCGTTCGATTTTGTTCTTCTTAAGCAAGCCCTGGATGCCACTGTCAAGCGTGCTGACGACACCGTCTTTGTGCTTCATCATTTGAGCGACATCAACCGTCACGCCCTTGACGACAAGTCCGCGATCGGCGAAGTGTCTTTGAGATTGTTCAAACAGCTCACTAGTTTCCAGCAGGGCTTTGCTGGGGATACAACCGACTCGCAGGCACGTGCCGCCCAGTTGTTTTTCGCGTTCGACGACAGCGACTGTCATGCCGAGCTGCGACGCACGTATGGCAGCGACGTATCCGCCGGGGCCAGCACCAATGACGATCAGATCAAACGATTCGGACATGAACAAGACACCTGAATTGAATAAGCCTGAAATTGTTTAACCCGTGGTCAGAGACCAGGCATTGTTCGAGCCTGGTCTTCGACCACGGGTTAAACGGAGATACTTTTATTCACACTTCCAGAATCAGCCGTGTCGGATCTTCGATCATATCCTTCACAAGCTTCAGGAATGAAACGGCTTCGCGACCATCGATAACGCGATGATCGTATGTGAGTGCCAGATACATCATTGGCCGAATCACAACTTCGCCATTGACGGCAATTGGTCGATCGAAGATGCCATGCATTCCAAGAACGCCGCTTTGTGGTGGATTCACGATTGGCGTCGATAGCAGTGAGCCATAAACACCGCCGTTGGTAATCGTAAATGTTCCGCCTTCGAGTTCTTCCAGAGTGATCTGATTTTTCTTTGCTCGACCTGCAAGTTCGATGATGGCCAGTTCAATATCTGCGAAGCTCATGTTTTCGGCATTGCGCAGGACTGGGACGACAAGTCCTTTGCCACCGCCGATCGCAATCCCGACGTCGCAATAGTTGAAATATGTCAACTCGCGCCCGTGGATCTGAGCGTTCACTTGAGGAAACTGCTGCAAGCCTGAAACGACAGCGCGTACAAAGAAGGACATGAAGCCCAACTTTGCACCGTACTTCTTTTCGAAGACATCCTTGTAGGATTCACGCAACTTCTTGATCGCCGACATATCCACTTCATTGAATGTGGTCAACAACGCGGCCGTCTGTTGAGCTTCGACAAGGCGTTTGGCGATCGTCTGGCGAATCGGGCTGAGCGGCACCTTGCGCGTCTCGCGAATTCCACCCACACGCACTGGTACTGCGGGTGATTGCACTGTTCGAATAACGTCTTCTTTCAGGACACGGCCGCCAGGACCGGTGCCTTGAACAGAACCGGCGGGCAACTTATTTTCTGCCATCATACGTTCAGCCGCTGGCATCACATGTCCGCCAGCTTTCGCATCGGTCGATGGCGGTGATAGCGGAGTTGCCGGCGCGGCTGGAGCGGCTGGAGTTGCTGCCGGAGCGCTACCCGCCGGCTTTTCCGCTCGCTGCAAATACCCGATAACTTCACCGATGATTGCCGTTTCACCGGCATTCTTCAGAATTTTGCTGACGATACCGCCTGCCTGCGCAGGGATATCGAACGTCGCTTTGTCAGTTTCGAGTCCTACAACTCTGCCGTCTGCGGCAACATACTCGCCTTCCTTAACGTACCATTCACCGACAAAGGCTTCGGAGATGGATTCGCCCAGGGAAGGAACTTTGATTTCAATGTCCTGCGTGCTCATACGAGTTCAAATGCCTGCTTCAGAATGTTTTGCTGTTCGATCTTATGACTGGTTGCGGAACCTGTGGCGGGGCTGGCAGCCTCGGGACGACAGACTCCACGGTACGGATACTGTTCCAGCAGTCGTTCGCCGAAACGAGTTCTTAAAAATCCCCATGCGCCCATGTTGCGAGGTTCTTCCTGAACCCAGAACACCTGAGCTTTTTTCGAATACCTGGACAATTCGACCTCAAGCGCCTTTGCGGGAAAAGGATAAAGCTGTTCGAGTCGAATGATTGCGACATCATCACGCTTTGCTTCTTCTCGATAAGCTGCCAGATCGTAATACACTTTGCCCGAACACAGGAGGATGCGAGTGACTTCGTCCGGAGATTTCGTAACATCCGGCAGCACTTCATGAAACTCACCCTGAGTCAGCTCGCTGAGGGGTGATACGGCCTCTTTGTGTCGCAGCAGACTCTTTGGAGTCATGACGATGAGCGGCTTTTTCCAGCGGCGTAATGCCTGTCGACGCAGCATGTGAAAGTACTGCGCCGGGGTGGTTGGATTCACGACCTGAATATTGTCTTCGGCTGACATCGCCAAAAATCGCTCCAGTCGCGCGCTGGAATGTTCGGGGCCCTGCCCTTCCATACCATGTGGCAACAGCAACACAACGCCACTTAACCGCTTCCACTTGTCTTCTGCACTGGCGATGAATTGGTCAATGATGACCTGTGCCACGTTGACGAAGTCGCCGAACTGAGCCTCCCACATCACGAGCCCGTCCGGGCAATCCAGACTGTAGCCATATTCGAAGCCCAGCACACCGATTTCAGACAGCGGGCTGTTGAACATTTCAACAAGTTCAGGGCGAGCCGCCAAATCCTGCAATCCCAGCCATAATTTGCCGTCGTTGGAATCATACAACGCAGCATGCCGATGACTGAACGTTCCGCGTCGAATATCCTGACCACTGAATCGCAGTCGCGTTCCCTGAGCTACCAGTGTTCCCATCGCCGCAATGTCAGCAGCACCCCAGTCGAAGGGTTTTTCACCTGCCGCCATTTCGCGCCGAGACTTCAACACTAATTCAACTTTAGGATGCGGCGTAAATCCTTCGGGAGGACTCGTCAATTTCGTCATGACGCTTTGCATGATATTCGCCGGAACGGCAGTGACAGGAAAATCAGCCTCCAGCCAACTGCCGCCGAAGTAACCCTTCCACATGCCTCCGCCACTCTCTTCGAGATAACGAAAGCCATCCATGCGAGCTTCGACGAGTTCTTCTTCAAGCATCTGTCCACGACGCGCGACAATTTCAGCCCCTTCTTCTTTCGTGACTTCACGATGCGTGACCAGAGAATCCAGAAAGCTGTTGAAGACCGTCTGTCGACTGCGGATCAGCTTATACATGGCTGGCTGCGTAAACGCAGGCTCATCACCTTCGTTGTGACCGCGACGACGGAAGCAGTACATGTCGATGACCACATCACGATGAAACTTCGCTCGGAAATCCATGGCCAGTTGCACAACCTGTGCGATGGCTTCCGGGTCTTCCCCGTTCACATGGAAAATCGGGATCTGCAACATACGCGCAACGTCGGTCGCATATGTGCATGACCGGGCTTCGGATGGTGAAGTCGTAAATCCGATCTGATTATTGACCACAATATGAACGGTTCCGCCCGTTTGATAACCCGGAAGTTCGCTTAGATTCAGCGTTTCCTGGCTCACGCCTTCGCCAGCAAACGCCGCATCGCCATGAATCAGAATCACGCAGCTTTTTCGACGATCAAAGTCGCCCGTGCGATCCTGTTTCGCCCGCAGACGTCCCAGCGCAACGGGATTCACAAACTCCAAATGACTCGGATTAAAGCAAAGCGTCAGATGAACTTTCTGACCCGAAGACGTCATGCGATCTGTGCTGTATCCCAAGTGATACTTCACATCGCCACGACCCATTTTTAACTGCGGGTCAACGTCATCGAATTCGCGGAAAATCTTTGACGGCTTTTTGCCCATGATGTTGGCGAGAACATTGAGGCGTCCACGGTGAGCCATACCCAGCACGATTAATTCGGTACCCTGACCTCCCGCGCGATCAATTGCCATATCCAAAAGCGGAATCAGGCTCTCCGCACCTTCCAGCGAGAAACTTTTCGCACCGACGTATTTCTTTTGTACGAACTCTTCAAAGACAACGGCATCGCTGAGTCGCTCCAGAATTCTTATCTGTTCATCACGCGATAGTTTTAAACGATTGGCAGTTCGCTCCATGCGGTCCTGCAACCACTGACGCACCTGCATGCTGTCAATGTGCATGAACTGTACGCCGATTGACCGGCAATATGTTGTCTGCAGCCACGTCAGCATTTCTCGCAATGTTCGCGTGTCTGGACCGCCTGCCCATTGAGTCGAAAACTGGCGACCCATGTGCTCTTCGGTAAAGCCATAGAAGGACGGATCGAGCTCTGCAGGTTTTGGTCGTTCTGCATTCAAAGGATCAATCTTCGCGATGATGTGGCCACGTACGCGATAACTGCGGATCAACTGATCAAGGCGTTCCTGCAGAATCACCGCGTCAGACGCTGAGGGATCAACACGCCCAGCCGTCGATCGACGAAAGATGCTGCCAGCCTGAAACGGGACGTGCAGACTATCTGCCGTCAAACCTGAATCGACAACCTTCAGATCGTCGAAGTAGTCACGCCAGTCAGGGGATACAGAATTCCTGTCAACCAGATAATTTTCCAGTTGCGATTCAGCGAACTCAAGATTCTGAGTCCCCAGTTTGATCTCGTGCTTCGCGGGCTGGGAATTTTGCTGAGTGAGGCCCGACGATTGGTTAGGCTCAGGATCGGAATCCGACGACGCCAGAAACGCTGGGGCCGAAGACGGAAGTGAAGTAGATTTGGGCATTGTCAGTCAGCTCGGTTTGAGCAACTCTGCAAGGAGGGTGGAAAGAGCCACAGAAGTGTAACAAAAATCGTCAGGAATCTCATCGCCGATTTCGGGATCGTTTACCGCACGCAGTTGATGCATGATAGACAGACTGCCATGATTGGGAAGCTCTTCAAGGGATACTCGTCGAGATTTCCAAACCGCGCACGCAGTGGCGATACGAACTCTCGGAAACCGTTATTTGAGTGTACATCCATGCAAGCAACAATCCGAATCGGTGTGCTCACCGTATCAGACAGGGCCAGTCGAGGTGAATACGAAGATCTTGGCGGTCCCGCGATCAGTGAATACCTGCAAAAAACGCTGGTTTCTGAGTGGATTCAAGAATATCGGGTGGTTTCCGACGATCGCCGGCTCATCGCGTCGAATCTGCAACAAATGATCGATGAATTGCACTGTTGCCTGATAATTACCACTGGAGGCACCGGTCCGGCCATCCGCGATGTCACTCCCGAGGCGACATCCGATGTTTGCGAAAAGATGATGCCCGGTTTCGGGGAACTCATGCGAAAAGTGTCACTAGAGAAAGTTCCAACGGCAATTTTGAGCCGCCAGACCGCAGGAATTCGCGGCTCCTGTCTGATCGTGAATCTGCCCGGGCAGCCCAAAGCCATTCGAGAATGCCTCGACGCCGTCATGCCCGCCATACCTTATTGCATTGATCTGATCGATGGGCCACGACTGGAAACAAATCCTGAACAGATCGTGGCATTCAGACCGAAAGGCAAATAGTCGAGCGGCAACACGGTGAGCGGCATGCGTCAGCTTGCCGGTACGATGCGGCTCACTACGCCCGATGCACGAATCGCGGACCGGTGAGTTTTGTACCGGCGGGCTGACGCCACACCGCTCGCCAGTGATTTACGACACCACAAACTTAAAATACCGAAACCACAACAGATCGATGAACCATTTGGTTTGGAGCGGTTCAATGGGCCGCCATTCTTCAATCGTGCCGTCCGCATACTGCAACATCGCCTTCAGCCGTCGATTCACATGCAGCGGCTCCGGAGCAAACATCGCCCACCCGTGCCACAGACCGAGATACAAAAATGGCTTTGGGATGTATCCAATCAACCGTCGTTGTGGCAAATCAGCAGGCAGATCGAAGCACCAGAACCAGAGCAGCATGGCAACGATGAACAATTCTGCCAACATGACATAACTTTCTCAGGGTTTCGCTCCCACTGGGTTTGCTTTGAGACCAGGGGTCAGGCTTCTGTGGTGTCACAGAAAAAGGTGCCGCCCACCTAAACGCTGGATTACTGCCAAAACTGTGAGGCAAAATTCATGGCAACTTCGTCAAATTCATGGCACCAACCAACTGTTGAACGCTCCGCCTCGTGGATTTCGCCCTACGGTAAGCACCCATGCACAAGTTTCATTACTTAACCGCGAGGTAGAAGTGGTTACTTAAGCGGGCGCAGATCATTGATTCAAACGGTCCTCTTATCAATGGTTGACAGGACGATTAAAGACAGGACGATGAATTGCAAAATTGTGTTTCTTATCTTCCTGACCATAATCGTCCTGTCAACAAAAGAAGTGAAGTTCAATGACCGAGAATAAACAAGAGGCTGTGCGTTGTCGTTCATCGCAGTTGTCAAACCTCTGTTCCACTGGCGTAAAGCCAAGTGGGGACAGACCTGTCGCGTACGTGCCGCTCCTGTTGGTTTCCAAACCTGCGGTCCACTGCCACAGGGCCCAATGGCGTGGACTTAACGAGTAGCGGAAGTCGCCAAGACTTTCGGCACCCCGTGTTTGCAGGGAAAACCGAAACTCCTGGCGAGTTCCGCTACAAGAAAACATCCTAAGTCCACGCCATTGGCCACAGGGCCAGTGGGGCCGATTCTTCTTCCGCAACTCTCCACGCTGAGGTCGCAATTCTTTACACGTGTACTTAAACCGCGTTTGACGGATCCAAAACAGCCCGGTAACATGTGCGAGTAGTGGATCCTATTCCAATAGCTGGATTGGGGGAATGTGTTGATGTCTTCAAGCAGTGGTTTGATGTCGTCGTCTTCCAGTTCCGTCGGCGGAAGTAGTTCGAGTTCATCACTCAACTCTTCAAGTTCCAGCTCACAGTCGAGTTCATCGAGCAGTTCCAGCTCAAGTTCTTCGAGTTCGACTTGGAATTCCTCAAGCAGTTCGATCTGGAATTCTTCAAGTAGTTCAATCTCAAGTTCGTCCAGTAATTCTGTGAGCAGCAGTTCTTCCAACTCAATTTGGATTCCATCCAGCAGTTCTTCCCAAAATCCATCGTCTACAAGTTCAGGGACTGGAAGCTCGAGCAGTGGTCCTGCTTCTTCGAGTTCGTCTTCCTCTGGATTTTCGTCCTCGTCGTCCTCATCATCTGGTGGCTTTTCATCTTCAAGCTCGTCGTCCAGCAGCAGCTCTCGTCCGGTCGATCCGTCATCGAGTTCAAGTTCACAGTCAAGTTCTTCGTCAAGCTCCAGTGGGCCTTGGCCGAGTTCATCTTCTGGTGGCAGTTCGAGCAGCAGTTCCAGCAGTTCTTCGAGTTCCGGATCAACGACAAGTTCGTCATCTGCAATATCTTCCAGTAGTTCATCGGTCTCTTCAACTTCGTCGTCCTCTGGCGGAAGTTCCAGTAGTTCTTCGTCGAAAATAAAGGAAACCGGCCCTTGTTCCTGCAAGAACACAAGCACTGGGCCAGTCCGATACTTCAACGGGGAGGTACGACTGGAAGCAACCGATATTTCTGCGCCAGGATTTGGAATTCCGTGGGGCCAATCTCGCACATACAGCAATCAGCAAAAGGTTGATTTTGATCGGGGGATTGGCTGGAACTGGAACCCCGTCAATCTTCCACAATTTGGTGCCTCGACGTTGTCAGGCTCGGCACTTGCTCGTCTGACAACAGCCAGTGGTGGTCTCCCGTTTGCGGCAAGCGACACGACCGTTTCTCTTTTTGCCGACTTCTATTACGAATTTGATAGCAACGATCGAGTCTCACTGGAGCGGATCTATTCAGGCTCGAAGACGATCACTTTCAGTTATTCAGGCAATCCGCGTTATGCGGGTGGAGGTGCCTCTTCAAGTTCTGCATCGACGACACCGGGAACTAACGTCTGGATCTATAAGACCATCGAAACACGCCCGGACGACAGTCAAACTATCACCTACGCGAATTATGCCGGGCAAACGATGCTGTCAGTGTTGAAGGCATCAGCGACCAGTGCGGATCAGTGGTGTACGTTCTTCCTGTACGATGACGCGGCTCGACAGATCTGGATGGCTCAGCCGTCAGCGGTGACGGGATATGACGATGCTTTTGATGATCTGCTGCACTATTCTGCCGCGACAGGAAAGTATCAGTATCTTCGCGACAACGTTGGCCTGATTCAGGTCACTGAGTACTACACAAATTTAGGGAGTTCTTCTAGTGCGAGTGGTTCGGCCTTGGCGGATGGATATGTGAAGGCACAAAAGATCCGAAAAGGTCAGGTGGGGACACTGATTACAGTGCGTTCGTTTGAGTACACAAGTCAAACGGTGGACGCCACCACCGTTTATCCGGTCTCAAAAGACACTGCGTATCCAGATGCAGCAAATCCGTTGCTAAAGATTGAGACGACGTTCGCGTACACATTCCACAGCGGCACAACGCAGATTGCTCAGAAAACGACCACGCTGCCAATCGTGCCGGTGGCTCAGAATGGTTCCGGTGTCGCGACCACACGGAAGGATTACTTTGATGTCATCGGTCATCAGACCTGGTCCATGAATGAGCGCGGCTTTATCTCCCAGTTTGTCTACGACGCATTGACGGGTGCGTTGATGCAGCGGATCGATGACGTGGACACATCGATTGTGTCTGGCGCTCCTGTTGGCTGGACCACCCCATCCGGCGGTGGCCTGAATCTTGTCACAGATCTGACACCTGATTCCCTCGGGCGCAATACGCAGCAACTCGGTCCGTCGCATGTGATTGATATCAATGGCGTGGCAACCACCATCCGGAGTGCCGTCTGGACTGTCTACGATGATGCCGTTCACACTGTGCGTTCTGCCACAGGCTATGCCACCGGCACTGCGCCAAGTTATGTGTTTACGCTCATCAACCCGGTTCAGATTCGTGAATTCGACAAATCGGGCAAACCCATCGCCGTCATTCGAGCCGTGCTCGCATCGACTTCCGGAAAATTACTCCCAACGGATTCGTTCCCGCAATCCACATTCCGTAAGTGGACCACATTCCAGTACACAGATTGCTGTTTGCTTGCCAGTCAGCGGGTCTATCACCTGATTCCTGCGTCAGGAATCGGAGTGTCGGGAACGAACTATAATGAGACGTCCTTTGGCTACGATGTCATGAAGCGCCGGAATCGTACGGCTTCACCCGGCGGGACGATTGGATTCGCTGTCCTGGATGTCAGAAACCTGCAGGCGAAAATGTTCGTGGGGACCAATGACACCGGAGCGATATGGACAGATCCGACGGGAGGCGGAGCGGCTGGCAACAATATGGTGCAGGTCAGCGGAAATCAGTACGACAATGGAAACGCGGGCGGTGATGGAAATTTGACGCAGATGACCGCATGTAGCGAATCCACCTACGCGGACGCAGGAACTGTGACAAATGACGTGATTATGGAACAGTCGTCACTGATCTATGATGCCGCCGGAACCGTCATGCAGACGTCCGCAAAGCAGCGGTATCACAACGCTCCCGATACGCAAAAAGGTGCCTTGGGAAGTCCGTCGCTCACTCCCAACGCACGAGTTACCTGGCAGGCCGCCTGGACAGACGGTGCAGGCCGACAGATTGCATTCGCCAACTATGGGACAAACGGTGGTGCCACGTTCACGCGCCCGGCGACAGTGCCCACGCGTTCGAATTCTGTACTTGTCACGACAACACAATACAACGATGCGGGAGATCGAACGTCTGTCTTCGATCCGAACAATCAGGAAACTCGATTTGACTTCGATGCGGCTGGTCGAGCCGTCAAACTGATCGAAAATTACCAAGCCAGTGGGCCGGTGCAGCCCGACGTGAATCGCACGACTCAAACCAGCTACAACGCGGATGGCAACGTCGCGACGCTCACCGCGTGGAATTCTCAAACCGGCAATCAAACAACAAACTACACCTACGGAACAACGCTGACGGATTCGGATCTCGCCACCAGCACGTTGCTGCAACAAGTGGCCTATCCCGATTCCGTCGGCGGCAGTGATGTCGTTTTGCTGAGCTACAATCGACTGGGTCAACGGAAACGATTCACGGATCAGCGAGGCTGTGCGCACTCGTATGTGTTTGACGGGCTAGGGCGACAGATTCACGACTGCGTGACGACGCCAGGTGCAGGTGTGGACTCAGCCGTCCGCCGGCTTTCGACCCAATACGATGTTCGTGGTCTCGTGACGACCATGTCGAGCTGGGACAATGCGACGATCGGTTCAGGCAGTGTCGTGAATCAGGTGCAAAATGCCTACAACGACTTTGCACAGATCACGCAGTCCTGGCAGGCACATGCGGTGACGGTAAATACCGGCACGACGCCGCAGGTCCAGTACAGCTACGCCAGCGGTTCTGCGAACACGATTCGGAGCACCGGCATGACATATCCGAATGGTCGCAATGTCGTGGATGATTACGGGACGACGGGCAGTATCGATGACGCGTGTAGTCGCGTTCGGGGCATGAAGGATTTCGGTGCGACTGCAAATCTTGTGGACTACAGCTATCTGGGTCTGTCCGGTTTTGTGAAGACTGTGTATCCAGAAAGCAGTATTCAGTACACATTGATTGGGACAGCCGGTGGCAACAATCCTGATTCGGGCGACATCTATCTGGGCTTCGATCGTTTTGGCCGAGTAACCGATAGTCACTGGGCGAACTCAGCCGGAAGCACGACGCTGGGTCGCGTGAAGTACGGTTATGATCGGGTGTCGAATCGCACATGGCGTGACAATTTGTCGCCCGGCATGACGGTCGGTTCTGATGAACTCTACAGCTACGATCAACTGCAGAGGCTGCAGAATCTGAATCGTGGGACACTCAACACTGGCGGAACAGCCATCACCAGTCCGACCTTCGGGCAGAACTGGACGCTGGACGAAACCGGCAACTGGTCGGGTTTCAAACAAGACAACGACGGCAACGGCACTTGGGAACTGAACCAGTCCCGCACGACCAACACGGTCAATGAAATCAAGACGATCACCAATGCCACGTCATCGGCATGGACGACACCCGCCTACGATGCGGCAGGCAACATGACCAGAATTCCGGTGCCTGGCACACTTCCGGACGGCGTGGCATGGAACAGTATGTCGCTGTCGGAATGGGACAATCTGAAACTGGCCGACTGGGAAGAAATGACGCTCGACAATGTCGAAGGCGTTTACGATGCATGGAACAGGCTTGTGCGTCTGCATGTCGGCGATACCACACTGGCTGTGTACGCCTACGATGCTCGTGGATATCGCATCCGGAAAGACAGCTACACCAGCGGCACGCTGAGCGAAGCGCGGCATTACTACTACACCCCCGGCTGGCAGGTGATCGAAGAGCGAGTCGCCAGCAGCACGACTGCCAACCGGCAATTCGTCTGGGGACTGCGGTACATTGATGACCTTGTGCTGCGGGATCGTGACACGGACGGCAACGGTACGCTCGATGAGCGACGCTACTGTCTGCAGGACGGTAACTGGAACACAATTGCCATTGCAAATACGACAGGCACCGTGACCGAACGATTCAGCTACGACGCTTACGGAGTGCCGACTTTTCTGAATAGCGGCGGAACTGTGCAGGCGTCGTCGCCAACCGGCTGGGAAACGTTGTATGCAGGGTATCGCTGGGATGGTGAACCATCGAGAATGTATTACGTCAGAAATCGATTCCTGCTTCCCTATCTTGGGACTTGGAATCGGCGAGACCCACTCGGCTACCCCGATGGCACAAGTCTCTTTGCTCTTTACCATTCTCTAAATAGTGTGGACCCCTTCGGCCTTGGATTCTGGAGTGTCGTTGGAAGCTTCGCCGCTGGAGCTGTTGTAGGTGTCGTGGTTGGGTTCGCAATTGGTGCTACAGTTGCAGTCCTTTCTCCTGTAGCAGGAGCAATCGTTGTTGGTGCCGTTGTTGTCTCCACGGTAGTTCAGGTCGGTGCACTTGGGGTCAGAGCGTACCATGGCGATGTATCAGCGGAGGAAGTGGCTTTCACTGCAGGTGCTTTCGCTACAGGAGGGCGCGGGTTCCGGTCCGGAAGAGGGTTCGGGAAAGTCATTTCCGAGCCGATTTTGCCGGATACGGCATTCGAACTGCCAGGCTTTGGATCGTCACCAAGTGGCACAACGCCATTTGGCGGAAAGGGAACTGGCGGGTCGGGAGGTGGGCAAACAAGTGCGCCTCGATGTCGACATCACGGGGCCCCCAAATCTCTCAAGGACATTGAGAGTGCCATGGAGATTGTGCAATCACGACCTAACGACGTGTACGTAGAGACTCCCCCTTTTGGTGCCACAACTGGCCGGGCCGGTCCTAAGCAGACACTCAATGCAGCTGGAGAAGGCGCATTCGTGGAATTCAATTTACCACAGGGTGCCTACCCAGACATCGGATTGCCACCAAGGAGAGGAATGGCAATCCCACTTCATGGTCGAAAGAGTCTTCCTCTGGAGAATCTGAATCCTGAATTCCATAAAGTACCCTTATGGGAAAGATGCGTCAACTCGTTTAAGAAGAGGCGATGAATCGGATGTGGTTGCACAGAAAACAGTGTGTCCAAATAGGAAACTACGTGCGATGTATGCAACGCTATTCAGCTGCGACGATACATGAGCAGGATTTCGAGCCTTTCCTAATCAATTACCAGGAGCACTATTCATCAAAAGTACGAAAGCTACTTGGCGATATACCGTGTCTCGGATTGGAAACAAAGGAAGAGGAACGTGGAGGCCGTGATGATGGCTACTGTGATCAGCAACCGTCATCAATTTTCTGGAATGCTCCTTTTGTTATTGGGAGGTACATTTTCAATCATGTTACAGCTTGGCATTGGATTTCAAGCTCTGATATAGCTTTTATTCGTCAGAGCATTGTTCGCTTTGATCAGTTGTTTTCCTCAAGACACGTGACGGTGCCGCAGCTCAGGGAGGTTATTCATTCCCTGTCTCGCTCACTCTCGAGGCTGAGCTGGGTGCTGACTGGAGCGTGGGACTGTGGCACCGGAGATGTTTGGCCGACCGATTAGGCGTGGCGAGTTGTGACAGAGCTCGACAGATATACTCGGAAACATTGGGATGCAGGAAAAGATAGAGTCATTGCAATCGCGACTTATTGCTCGTCATTTCGAGCGATTGAAGATGGCTCTGCCCAAGAGTCGCATCATTCGATAGGGGAAGTTTTCGACTAAGACGCTGACTGAGAGGTCTGGGCCAGGGTGGCTACCTGATAGTTTTTAAAACATAAGCAAAGGGCAAAGGGGTCTAATTGTTTGAGGCCAAGGGGGGAATCGCAAAATGGGACATTCGTGGCAGGCACATACGGGGACGGTAAATACCGGCACGACGCCGCAGGTCCAGTACAGCTACGCCAGCGGTTCTGCGAACACGATTCGGAGCACCGGCATAACGTATCCGAACGGTCGCAATGTCGTGGATGATTACGGCACGGCGGGCAGTATTGATGATGCGTGCAGTCGCGTTCGGGGCATGAAGAATTTCGGTGCGGCTGCAAATCTTGTGGACTACAGTTATCTGGGTCTGTCCGGTTTTGTGAAGACTGCCTATCCGGAAAGCAGTATTCAATACACATTGATTGGGACAGCCGGTGGCACCAATCCTGATTCAGGCGACATCTATCTGGGCATCGATCGTTTTGGCCGAGTGACCGACGCCAACTGGGCGAATGTCGCCGGAACGGCCACGCTGGGTCGCGTGAAGTACGGTTATGATCGGGTGTCGAATCGCGCATGGCGTGACAATTTGTCACCCGGCATGACGGTCGGTTCTGACGAACTTTACAGCTACGATCAACTCCAGCGGCTGCAAAATCTGAATCGTGGCATGCTGAATGGAACTCAGACAGCCATCACCAGTCCGACCTTCGGCCAGAACTGGACGCTGGACGAAACCGGCAACTGGTCGGGTTTCAAACAAGACGATACGGGCGGCGGAACGTGGAATCTGGATCAGTCCCGCACGGCCAACACGGTCAATGAAATCAAGACGATTACCAATGCCACGTCATTGGCATGGACGACACCGGCCTACGATGCGGCAGGCAACATGACCAAAATTCCAGTGCCGGGCACACTTCCGGATGGCGTGGCATGGAACAGTATGTCCCTTTCAGAATGGGAAAACCTGAAACTGGCCGACTGGGAGGAAATGACGCTCGACAATGTCGAAGGCGTTTACGACGCGTGGAACCGATTGGTGAAACTGCATGTCGGCGACACCACACTCGCTGTGTACGCATACGATGCTCGTGGATATCGCATTCGGAAAGACAGTTACACCAGCGGCACGCTGAGCGACGCACGGCATTACTACTACACTTCTGGCTGGCAGGTGATCGAAGAGCGAGTCGGCAGCAGCACGGCTGCCAACCGGCAGTTTGTGTGGGGACTGCGGTACATTGACGACCTTGTGCTGCGGGATCGTGACACGGATGGCAACGGTACGCTCGATGAGCGTCGCTACTGCCTGCAGGACGGGAACTGGAACACGATCGCCATTGCGACATTACCGGCAGCGTCGGCGAACGCTATGCTTACTCGGCGTACGGCTCGCCCGTGTTTATGAACGGATCGGGGACTGTGCAGAGTGCGTCTGCCATTGGCTTCGAAACGCTGTATGCAGGATACCGTTTTGACGGCACCTCGCCGCAGATGTATTACGTCAGGAACCGTTTCCTGCTGCCAATGATCGGGACATGGAATCGAAGGGACGATATGAATCTATTCATGGATTCTTGGGATATCGTGAGCTATATCGATAATAATCCCATTACAAAGATCGATCCTTATGGCAGAAATCCAGCATTGGCAATTCCGATCGTAGGAGCTGCCGCATTGACTTTGGCTGAACTCCTGGCGATTGCAGGTGCTTTGTCCTTAGTTGGGTGTATGCAAGTGACATCATGCCGGGAAGCTCTGCGCCGGGCTTTGCAGGCCGCAGTGGCTGGGATGAGTGAAACTGCCAAGGCTTTACTGAGATTGAATTGCAGGATTATGCACGGCAATTACAAGATTGCCGAGAGTACAGCTGCTGGTTGTAACTGTCGACCGAGGGATGCCGGGGGTTGCACTGGTCGAATGTTGTATTGTGCGCACGCGACAACCTGTGTTGGATTATTAAAGGTCGTTGCGACAACGCGGCTTGCGTATATGGTTTCTGGATGCGACTTTGTTCTGAACGAGAATTGGGATGTTCATTTTGGTGAATGGTCGAATCACCAAGGCCGTTTAGACGATTGTCTAAGATCTGCTGCACTTAACTGTTTCCATCTGCAGGATTGGTTTTAGAAATCTCGGATACGGTCCACCATCTCTCGCCCGCACCCATGTGTGATCCAGGAATTGTGGAGGTCTATTTAGAAATGAACGAAAACCTTTCTGTGTCTTGGCTTGCAGCAAAAGACAAAGTATTGCAAGAAGTCACTCATGCTTTCGCTAACGTGACACTCGAAAACGGAATGAGCCTTTCCCAAGCGGACCTTGAAGGGGCGTATTGGTCTGACTCAGAGTTTCTTCGTGCCAGGGAATTCGATGCTGAACTTGAGTGGGGAGATGTGCAAAAGGCAAAACTCGAATCCATGGCCTCGGCGTTCTCCTTTCTCGACGACGAAGGATGGCGATTTTATTTGCCTGCCTATTTGACGCTTTGTTTGAAGAGTTGGGATTCCGGATACCCAGTTGAGGTGGACCGGCTTGTTTCAAACTTAACGCCAGTGTTCGAAGGGGCTTTGATTGGCGATCGGATTCGTCGTTTTGACAAGCTTACGCACGACCAACACAAGGCCGTCGCGAGTTTCCTTACTTTCGTCGTTCAATATTCGGAAGAATTTTGTCGTGAGGCGCAACTCGCGATAGACACCTATTGGGGGCTGAAAAAAGTGAATGTAGCTCATTGACGCTCGCGGCTATCGCATCCGCAAGGATACATACACCAGCGGCGCACTGCCCGAGTCGCGGCTTCACTACTTCACGCCGGGGTGGCAGTGGGGCGGGGCCCGATCTTGGGGCTCGATCTTGGGGCCAGCCGGCCGTCGCAAAAAGGGGAGGGACAAAAAGGTGTCAGGAGGGACAAAAAGGAGGGACAAAAAGGTGTCAAGAATGAGGACAGATGGCGGGGGCCATCCAAAGTACGGATAATTTCCACTCAGCGGGCGCTCGGCTCTGGTTTCGAGTCTCGAAGGGAATCAAAGGGGTCAGCGACGGTCTTTGATGTGACGGCAGCAGGTGCCGCCCACCTAAATGATGGAGTACGGCCAAAACTCTTAGGCGAAATTCATGGCAAATTCATCAAAATCATCGTGCCATCCAACTATTGAACGCTTCGCCTCGTGGATCGATGGTGTCGGACGACAGTTTGCCTCGGCAGATTGCGGCACTAACGGCGGAGCGACCTTCACTCGTCCGGCCACCGTCCCGACGCGATCCGACACAATTCTGGTCAGCACCACCAGCTACAACAACGACGGCGAAGTGTTTTCGATGTTCGATCCGCAGAACACTGAAACGCGATTTGAATATGACGATGCCGGACGGCAGATCGTCCAGATCGAAAACTACGTCTCGGGCGGAACCGCCGCCGATCAGAATCGCACGACATGGACAGCTTACACGGCTGACGGCCAAGTCTTCACTCTGACTGCGTCCAACAGCGACACCGGCAATCAGCAGACCATTTATTCCTATGGCACCACGCTGGCGGATTCCGGAATTGCTTCGAGCCAGATACTGGGTAACAAGAAGATGCCACTCGCTCAGGAATTTTTAAACGCAACGTACCGGCAGGCTGACACCTGCCGCTCACCTGTGAGTTACCTGTCGCGGAGCGTTGGTGAGCGGTGCGGCGTCAGCCCACCGGTACAATCGCGACTCCGCGATCAAAGAATTCATTCTGCCACTGTCTTGCCCTCGATACACCATTTCGCGATACTCGCTCAAGGCAACAATGGCCACGCATCTCGGCGTCTAACCGTCGGGACAGCCCGTCGTCTGTCCACAGTGTATGACTCGCGGGGCATGGTGCTGACAGTCACGACATGGGACGATCCTCGCGTGGGATTTGGCAACGTGCAAAACCAGGTGCAGAATGTGTATAACGACTTCGGCCAGCAGACGCATTCATATCAGGCACACAGCGGCAGCGTGAACACATCCACATCACCGAAAGTGCAGTACGGCTATGATCGAGCGTCCAACCGTACGTGGCGAAAAGACGGAGTGCTCACCGGCTATGACGAGCTCTACACGTATGATGGTCTGTACCGTCTGAATGATCAGAAACGGGGCACGCTGAACGGGACTCAAACAGCCATCACCAGCGGCACGTTTGAGCAGCAATGGGGACTGGATGCGACCGGCAACTGGAAAACGTTCAAACAGGACAACGACGGCAACGGCACGTGGGAACTGAATCAAACGCGAGCCGCCAACAAGGCGAATGAGATTACCAATGTCAATAACACGACCGGCACTGCCTGGGCAACGCCGTCGTATGACACAGCAGGCAACATGGTCGGCATTCCCAACGCAGGTGTGATGACCGGCACCGGATCAACTCCGGCGTGGGCACCGATGACACTCGCTCAATGGAACCCGTTGACGGAAGCTCAATGGTCGGCAATGACTGAGACCACAACTTCCCAGCCGCAGCAACTTTCGGCGAGCTACGACGCATGGAATCGCCTCGTGCTGATTTCGAACGGTACACAGAAGATCAGCGAACATGTGTACGACGCTCGCGGCTTCCGCATTCGCAAAGACACATACACCAGCGGCACGCTCACCGAGACTCGGCATTATTACTACACGCCAGGCTGGCAGTGCGTGGAGGAACGAACCGGCAGCAGCACAACCGCCGAACGCCAGTTTGTGTGGGGTCTGCGATACATCGATGACCTTGTGATGCGAGATCGCTCAACGGCGAACAACGGCGTGATGAACGAACGCCGCTACGCCATGCAGGACGGCAACTGGAACACCGTCGCCATCTGCGACATCACCGGCTTTGTCAGTGAACGATTTGAGTATTCCGCGTACGGGACTCCGGTCTTCATGACCGGTGCAGGTGTCGTGCAGAGTGCATCAACGGTCGGCTTTGAAACGCTGTATGCAGGCTACCGCTGGGACGGCACGACTCCGCAGATGTACTACGTGAGGAACAGATTCCTGCTGCCGATGATTGGCACATGGAATCGCAGAGATCCGCTGGGGTATGTAGATGGGATGAATCTATACTTTATCAATGCATCAATTAGTGGCGTCGATCCGTTTGGTACCGCCGTGTTTATTGGAGCCGGTGGCACCGCGAAAGGTATTGGCGGAGGAATGTCAGTCGTGAGTTGCTGCGATGAGAATCGACGACGTCATCGATTTTCATACGTTAAAGTTTGCCTTCCACCAACGCTGATTCCAGTCAGTAGGACGTCTGGTCCCCCACTGCTTCCGCCAGCACTTGCCGGAGGAACTGGTGCTTCTGCAACTATTGGTATCGTTTTTGGAATGGACGGTGAAACTTGTCGAGCAGCTACTTACAAAGGCTGGTTTCTAGAAATCAGCGGGTTCTACTACGTTGGCGGCCACGTTGATATCGGGTTTAATAGCGGGCAATGTTTTGAGCCTACTTTTCCAAACGGCGTTGTGGAATGTGGAGGTGGCATCGGGACACCCGGATTCGGCTTGGTTTGGTGTTATTACTTTCTGAAAAACGAAGTCGATCTTGGTTCGTGCGACCCTCAGCCACAGCGGTGTACTCGGCGAAGAAGAACAACCTCAGAGGAAGCCGAGGCTTCATTGCACAAATTGGCAAATGACTATTGCTGGCAGCGCTGTCAGAACGATATCTATCCGCCAAGTTGCATGGAACGGTGCATTCCCGAAGAAGTTGAGTATTTGGGAGGAAAATTAGCAGGGAGTGGGCCGTTTCTGACTGTTGAAGAGTGCAACAGCGATTGTGGCAGCTGAAAGGTTTCTTCTACGAATTTTGGAATGTAGAGGCGGCAAAGTTTAGTGAGTGAGAAAGATGATTAACTTGAGAGGGCCAGATTTTCGTTCACGGGCACTAAGTAGATTTGTTTTCGATTACCAGCGGATTTTCTTTCTTGAAATTGGTTTCATTCGCCGACTTTTGATCAAAAACATAGCTTCTGTCGATTGGTCCGTCGGATCAAAACTGTTTGAGTCATGTTGAAAATACTGTTTGCTGTATTTTTCGCATATTGTTTCGTTGTTTACCGTCTCATTCGCGGCAAACGGACAATTACTCATTACATCGTCTTTTTCGTCGGCACCGTGGTCGTATGGGAAACTTGCTGTATCGCACTGACGCACTACAGGGAATTGAATTTTTTGAGAAGACTTTCATCAAATGATCTCGTCTCTGTTTCCGTGGAAGGGCGACCAAGGATTACGGACCAGGAACAATTGGAGAAAGTCGTAGCTGGGCTGCGATCACCTGAAGATTTTATGGCCTCAAGAGACAATTACGGTCGCGAATTCGGGCTGACATTGGGGTTCAAGGGCGGGCTGCAGAAGGATTTAAAAATAAGCCGTTCTAAAGTATCGCGGGGCGCCGTATTGACCATTCGAGGGGGTCACAGCGTATTATATCCAGATTTGGAATGGCTCCTTCCACAACCTCAGAAATAGTGCATCGGGAGGCAAGCATGATCAACGATGCCTGCAGCCGGACTGAATCGATCATCAATGATTCGGATTCGCTTAATCTGGCGACGTATCAGTACTTGGGTGCGTCAGGGTTTGTGAATGTGGCGTCGAGTCAGCCGGGGATCAACTGGACTTTGTACGGCACGACGAATGATCCGAACACGGGGGATATCTACTCGGGACTCGATCGCTTTGGTCGAGTCGACAATTGCCTCTGGCAGAAGAGCAGCACAACGTTGGCTCAAATTCAGTACGGCT
>Ga0105053_10002288_pt1 | contig 29913 bp, 22 predicted proteins | sample BON01_FD_78093 | JGI IMG/M metagenome (GOLD analysis project Ga0105053, IMG submission 78093) | Freshwater microbial communities from Lake Bonney liftoff mats and glacier meltwater in Antarctica - BON-01 | ecosystem: Environmental > Aquatic > Freshwater > Ice > Glacier meltwater | place: Lake... | reverse complement strand
CCGGAGCCGCTCAACGCCGGGGCGGGTGGTGCAGCAAATGGATCAATTGGACAACGTTACCTGCCTGTCAAACTTCGCGATCACATCCAAATTACCAAGAACCGGCGTACGAACCTCGTAGGCAATGCGCAAATTAACCCCTGAGCTTGATCGAGTCAGTTTGATATGTGATTCTTTTACGTTTTCAGAATAACTGACGTATAAGCGGTTGAGAATTTTGACACGGATATCAAAGGGCGAAAGCCGGGCACTTCCGCGCTCTTCGGCCACACCATCCATCGCGTTAACAACTGAGTAATATTCCAGATATATCGGAACTATTCGCATGCCCAGATAGGATATAAAAATCACCATCGCGAGCACGAAGATAAACCCGATAAGGCTCATGCCTGATTGTTTTTGCATTTTCATTGACGGCTTCCTTAAGTTCAAGTTACTTCCCCTAACTTGTTCAATGCCAGATTATTTAGCATTAGTGTATACCATCCCCTATTCTTGACCAATCTGCACAACCTTTTTCAAAATCAAAATTTAACCAGATACCAACCGCTCGACCAACCAGGTTTGCTTCAGGTACAAAGCCCCAGATTCGGCTGTCACTGCTGCGATCACGGTTATCGCCCATCATAAAGTAGTGGCCGGGCGGAACTTCCCATTGCCCATCCCGGCTGCCACTCATCTGGTGAACGAGTACATCGTGATCCACATCCCCCAGAGTCTCATCATACAACATGGCATCGGTTTCCGGTGTGGTACATTTCACATCATTGCTGGCCCAGCGCTTAACCTGGGCCTTTTCTACCATTTCACCATTCACATACAATTGCTTGTCGCGATAATTCACGGTGTCGCCCGGCAACCCAACCAGCCGCTTGATGTAGTTCACGCTGGGATCTGGCGGATAGCGAAACACCACCACATCACCACGCTCAGGCTCATTGATCGGAATGATTTTTTTATTCAGAACCGGCAAGCGAAGACCGTAGGTGAACTTGTTTACAACTATGAAATCGCCAACCAGCAAGGTGGGAATCATAGATCCCGATGGGATTTTGAAAGGCTCGAACAAAAAGGAACGAAACACTAAAACGATCAGCAATACCGGAAACAGAGATCGGGCATATTCGACCAGAATTGGCTCGGATGGCGCTTCAACACTGTTTTGAACGGCCTTGTCCCTGCGTTTTTGCCGGAAAAACAAACTGTCCAACAACCAAACAACACCGGACAGTCCCGTTAAAACCACCAACACCAATGCAAAATCAATATTCATGTAATCGCCTTACTTTCTGGAGTCTTGTTGTAATACCGCCAGAAATGCCTCTTGAGGAATTTCAACGCTACCCACTTGCTTCATTCTCTTTTTGCCCGCTTTTTGTTTTTCCAGCAATTTGCGTTTACGGGATACATCTCCACCATAACACTTGGCAGTCACATTTTTACGCAATGCTTTTACTGTGGTACGCGCTATGACTTGTGCGCCAATCGATGCCTGAATGGCAACATCGAACATTTGCCGCGGAATCAGTTCTTTCATGTTGCTGGCCAATTCGCGACCCTTACGCTGAGACTGATCGCGATGCATAATCAAAGACAAAGCATCAACCCGGTCACCATTAATCAGGACATCCACACGCACAAAAGGCCCTTCGCTGAAGCGAACGAAATGGTAATCAAAGGATGCGTAGCCCCGACTGACAGATTTCAGCTTGTCAAAAAAATCCAAAACAACTTCAGACAGCGGTAATTCATACTGAATCGCTACCTGCCCGCCCAGATACTGCATGCCCAATTGCTGGCCACGTTTTTCTTCACACAAGCCAATGACAGCGCCGACATAGTCCTGCGGCACCAGAATATTGGCTTGAATGATAGGTTCGCGGATTTCGGCAATTTTGTTAACGGGTGGCAACTTGGCTGGATTCTCCAGCGTGTAGACTTCACCACTGGTGAGCTCAATTTCGTAGATAACCGTCGGTGCCGTTGTGATCAGATCAACATCGTACTCTCGCTCCAGTCGCTCCTGCACAATGTCCATATGCAGCAAACCCAGGAACCCGCAACGGAAACCGAAGCCCAAAGCTTCAGAGGTTTCAGGCTCAAAGCTCAATGCAGCATCATTCAACTGCAGTTTTTCCAGCGCCTCACGAAGATCAGGAAAATCGTCTGCCTCTGTGGGAAACAAACCAGCGAATACCCGAGGCTGCATTTTTGCAAAGCCCGGCAATGGCTCGGCGGCCGGTGATTTGGCCAATGTAATGGTATCGCCAACCGGCGCACCATGAATGTCCTTAATGCCGGCTACCAGAAACCCTACCTCACCAGCGCTGAGCGTTTCGCGCAACAGGCGTTTGGGTGTAAAAACCCCAACCTGATCAACCAGGTGCTGATCTTTAGACGACATCAGTTCGATTTTGTCGCGCTTACCAACTGTACCATCCACCACACGAATCAGAGAAACAATGCCCAAATAGTTATCAAACCACGAGTCAATAATCAGCGCTTTGAGTGGCGCTTTCGGGTCACCTTTCGGATACGGAATATCGCGCACCAGGCGCTCCAGCACTTCTCGCACGCCAACACCCGTTTTAGCACTGACATCCAGAGCATTGCGGGCTTCAATGCCGATGATGTCCTCGATTTCCTGTTTTACTTTTTCCGGGTCTGCTGACGGCAAATCAATCTTGTTCAATACAGGAATCACTTCCAGGCCAAGCTCAACCGCGGTGTAACAGTTCGCCACACTTTGTGCCTCAACTCCCTGCGCTGCATCAACCACCAGCAATGCGCCTTCACAGGCGGCAAGTGAACGTGACACTTCATAGGAAAAATCGACGTGACCTGGCGTATCAATAAAGTTCAGGTGGTACACCTGGCCATCATCAGCCTTGTAATCAAGCGTTACGCTCTGAGCTTTGATGGTGATGCCGCGTTCTTTCTCGATATCCATGCTGTCCAGCACCTGAGCCGACATTTCACGCTCGCTTAAACCGTCGCACAATTGAATAAAACGATCGGCCAGCGTCGACTTACCATGATCGACATGGGCAATGATCGAGAAATTGCGAATATGCTTTTGGTCCATAAAATACGTCGATTTAGGTCTGGATATAATATACGAGGCCACCCGTTTACTTAAACGGGTGGCCTCGCTGTTAACATTCTCTGGCTTTATTATAACTGAGCCAGAGGTTACGACCTATTCCTAATCTTTATCAGCCTGTTCTTTATCGGCCGGAGTATAGGCGATAAAACTGGATGTGCCGTCGCGCCAGACATGCAACGCAACCGCTTTTCCGGGCTTAACATCCTCGATCAGCGTATTGAAATCATCCATGTCCTCAACGTCACGACGATTGATCATCAGGATCACGTCACCGGGGCGTAAACCGGCACGCCATGCAGCATCGCTCTCGACATCTGTAATGACAACGCCACCTTTCGGATCACCTAACTCACGTCGACGATCTGTATTGATGCTTTCCACTGCCAAGCCGAGCACATTGCTCTTGCCTGATTTAGTTTCATCTGATGCAACTGCACTACCGTCTTCATTGCTTAATGAGTCCAGCGTGACATCAAAGGTCTTGATTTTACCTTCACGGCTGACTTCAACCTTGGCTTTGGTTCCAGGCGGATTGGCGCCAACCAGGGGCGGCAGGTCATTCCAGGTTTCAAGTTCTGCACCATTAAAAGTCAAAATCACATCACCAGCTTCTATTCCGGCGCGATCGGCAGAACCACCTTTGGAAACTTCGTTGACCAAAGCGCCCACAGGACGATCCAGATCCAGTGCTTCAGCCATTTCACGGGTCACTGCACCAACCACCACACCCAATAATCCACGTTCAACTTTACCTGTTTCAACCAGTTGCTTAGCGGTGCTTTCAGCCACTTCTATCGGAATCGAAAAAGACAGACCGATGTAGCCGCCATTGGAACTGAGAATCCATGAGTTAATACCGACAACTTCACCATTCATATTCAGCAATGGGCCGCCGGAGTTTCCCCGGTTGATGGCTACATCAGTTTGAATAAATGGCACATATTGCTGCGCCCGATTGGTCCTGCCTTTGGCGCTGACAATGCCGGCAGTGACACTTTGTTCAAAATTAAAAGGCGAACCGATTGCCGCCACCCATTGCCCTGCCCTCAGCGTTTCAGAATCGCCCAACACCAGGTATGGGAATTTTTCATCATGCTTGATCTTCAAAACAGCAATATCGCTGGCATCATCGGAGCCGACTAACTCGGCCTCAAACTCACGCCTGTCGGCGAGGCGAACGATAATCTGATCGGCACCCTCGATTACGTGATGGTTGGTCATGACATAGCCATCTGCGGTGTAAATAAAACCTGAGCCGGTGCCTTGCTGGTCAGGCTCATCGCCACCCGGGTCGCCGGGAATACCAAAATAACGTCTTAAAAAAGGCGGAATTTCCTGTTGCTGGCCACCTTGACCCGGCGCCGCTTGAGCGTCATTTTGACGATCGCTCATTTTACTGCGGGTGCCAAATTTGGTGACATGGATATTAACAACGGCCGGCCCGGCTTTATCCACCAGGCTGGTAAAATCAGGCAATCCTGAAACTTCCGCCATGCCTGGAAGGCTTACAATCAGCAATAGCAAAACCGCAAATTGCATTGTTATTTTCTTCTTCATCTTCTGACTCCAATATGTCGATCTATCACTCAGTTGTTGTCGCCCTGAAACCAAATCAGGTGTCCTGCGACTTTTTTTTACACATCCCCGGGGAGGCCGAGGGCATGCAAACCGCCATTCTCATTTCATCTATTACACGATCTGTTGCGCCGCGATGCTTGATCAACTTCATCACCAAACCCGCAGCCAGTAATCCGCTGAATAGCGTGACCGCATCCAGCAGAAAACCATTCAATAAAAACTTGTTCAACAGGACGAACCCCGCCCAGCCACCCGCCAACGCCGCTAAAAGTGGCCAGCCGTAGTTGGCTAATACCAGTTTCAAATAAAGTTGTTCCGGAAACGATAACGTCGCCATTTGGCCAACCCTTAAGTCTTCACTCTCGCATGGAAGTTCCAGCACCACCGGCTTGCGCTGTAACAACTTTGCAAATACGCCAGCACCACAACCCTGCCCGTTGTCACAAGCCGGACAACCTGTTTGCGAGCCCACACGCACCCAAACCGTCTTGTTTTCACAACGAATGATTTGCACATTTTGTTCTATCATAAGAGCAGGATTTCTGGCAGACTTTTCGGTTCAGCGATTCAGTTCGTAGCCACAGACAATGCCATTTCATCGGCAATGGACTTAACAGTTTTCGCCGGCACTTCACCGATCACTGTGATTTGCAGGCCGCTTTGAACCTTGGAATAAGCGTTGTTGGTACCCAGTTGATTGACCTCAGTTCTGTCTTCAGGCTGATTTTTATTCCTTTCAACATAAATCGATACCGCGGCCAGGCCGTCACTGTAAACAAGGTGTTCGACAACGCCATTATTACCCTTTTCTTTGGTGTGCGCGGTCAACTTAAAACCCGCAGGCACATTATCAGGCTGCCAACGTGGCGTTGCCCGCATCATGGTCCTGTCTTCCTCACCCGCTTTGCTAAGCGCTATAAAATCCGCTGACGGTGAGTCGGACTCCAGTTCGGAGAGATCAACATTCTCACCTATGGCAAATTGGGTGAACATCAATTTAGCCAATGCTTTTCGGTTGGTATCCAAGAGCACCCATTTAAGCAACAAACCAGTGTCTTCCTGCAGCCAGAAATCATAGCTGTAACGAAAATCATCCTCGGCCGCGATGCTTACGCGTCTGGCAGTCTGACCAGCAATCCTGGCTTCTCCACCGGTTTCCAAACGATAACCGCTGGCGTCAATATCAAACAGTGATTGTGGCAACTCGGGAAAATACGAATCAGTGACAATCGGGTTTTCTCCGATGGCGCCAGCATCTTTCAGTATGCATCTGACGCCATTACGATCCCGAATTACTTCTCGCTGCGGACCACTGGTTGAGTACAGTCGCTCCCTCACACCATCCTTGTCATATACGTGAGTAATGCGCATGGTATCAACCTCGCCATCGCGCACATAAACAAAGGTTCCCTGATAGGTTAGCTGGTTCATAGCGGTTGCCATTTGCTCCAGCATTTTACGCGCCTGATCAGCGCCTCCAGCCAGGGCTGACCCGGTTACGCTCAAAAACAACAGCAGTGATAGCGCCTTTCGCACCAACATGCTCATCTGTTTTCGATTAATTCCTGCTCAGTGCGGGTTTCTTCCGGCTGCACATTTTCTGTCACTTCCACGGCATTCTGGTTGGCCACGATCGGTACAAATGACACGAAACCCTGACGTCCTGCCGTTCTTGCCATTTGATTATGACGGAAAAGGTATGCATTCAGCCGCTGTGCTTCAGACTCGCCGGATGTCGAAAAACTGACAGCCTGAGACTCGGGCGATATCAATGCTGCATTGGGGGTAACAAATGGGGCGTTGGCCGGTTGAGCAAGCGCAATATCGCTGCCTTGCGTCGGTACAGCACCATTTTGCGGCGTAGCTACCACCACTGCCATCAATGCTACGCTGGCAGCAATAGCCAAACCGGAAACCGGTTTCAGCCAGGGCTGGCTGCGCCACACAGAGATACTGGGTGCGCTTTCGGCATCCAGTTTTGCATTCAGCTTGTGCGACATACCTGTCACCAGATGCTTGCTGCCCGGTTGACGAATACAATCACGGATCAGATGGTAGCGTTCCCAGGTTTCACACAGCTCATCGTCCGAAAACAATCGCCGCGTGAGGAACATGCCACTGTCCTTTTCTACTTCGCCATCCATCAGGCTGGATAGATGTTCTAAAGATTCCTTACTCATTTCTCATATTACCTGTGCCGGATATCTGAAAAGATATCACTTATTAATCCCCGCTGTTGTTGTGACCACCAATTAAGGGTTTTAGTTTCTCATCGATCGCTTCACGTGCGCGAAATATTCTCGAGCGGACCGTGCCGATAGGACATTCCATGGTCGTTGCGATTTCTTCATAACTCATACCATCCATTTCCCGGAGCATGATGGCGGTGCGAAGATCTTCCGGTAATTCTGCAATGGTGTCGTACACCGTGCGCTCAATTTCTTCGCGCATCATTTCATTTTCAGGTGTACTGGAGTCTTTCATGCGATCGCTGATGCCATATGCCTCTGCATCAACAGCGTCAATGTCGCTGGCGGGTGGGCGTCTGTTCTTGGCTACAATCCAGTTTTTAGCAGTATTGATGGCAATGCGATAAAGCCAGGTATAGAAAGCACTGTCGCCACGGAAGCGACCAATGGCCCGGTAGGCCTTGATAAATGCTTCCTGCGCAACGTCCTGAGCCTCAGCATGATCGGACACATAGCGTGACACCAGACTGACAATGCGATGCTGGTATTTCAGGATCAGCAGATCGAAGGCGCGCTTGTCGCCTTTTTGCACGCGCTCTACCAGCAACTGATCAACGTTGGCCTCACTCACTCCACCCTGCACTCCACCTGTTATTACCGGACCCACTGCTGTTTTCGAATTAATAGTCACCGTAGGTGACGTATTTGTTGCAATGATTGATGTAACTGTCTGCAGCGCTTTCATACGCTCCTAACCTTTAAAGTTGAGCATAGCATGTTTGGTTTCAACCCTGTTTTGCCAATTCGCTGCTCGATAGACAGGAACTTTCCATCGTGGTTCACATAATATAAAAAAAATTTTCGAGCATATGCGATAATAGCGGGCTTAAACATGAACCCGCAAAGGCTGATATTTATGATGGAATTTCTCAAATCTCTGGGCATCAAAGAAAACAACTCTGGTGCTTATTTTGGTGATGGTCAGTGGTCAGACACAACTGATGCCGGCACTAAACAAGCAATCAACCCGACTACTGGTGAAGTGATCGCCAGTATTTACTCGGCATCCGAGGCTGACTACGACAAGGTCGTTGTTAAAGCTCGCGAAGTGTTTAAAGAATGGCGGCAGGTTCCAGCACCGCTTCGTGGCGAGGCAGTTCGCCTGTGCACAGATGCATTACGCAAACACAAAGACGCCCTGGGCAGTCTGGTTAGCCTTGAAATGGGCAAAATTAAGGCCGAAGGCGATGGTGAAGTGCAGGAAATGATCGATATTGGTGACTTTGCTGTAGGCCAATCTCGTATGTTGTATGGCAATACCATGCATTCGGAACGCCCGTTGCACCGCATGTACGAACAGTGGCATCCAATGGGTGTGGTTGGCGTTATCTCTGCCTTTAACTTCCCGGTTGCTGTTTGGGCATGGAATGCATTTATTGCTGCCATTTGTGGTAATGCCACCATCTGGAAGCCGTCACCCAAAGGTGCGCTGTGCTGTCTTGCTGTGCAGAACATCTGTAATGAAGTGCTACTTAAAGCTGGCTACCCTGCGATCTTTTTGAGCTTTATCGAAGAAGGCCATGAACTGGCTGAGCGTTTTGTTAATGACGAGCGCATCGATTTGTTGTCTTTTACCGGCTCCACCGCCATCGGCCGCCAGGTTGGCGCCAAAGTCGCTGCCCGTATGGGCCGCAGCTTGTTGGAACTGGGTGGCAACAACGCCATCATCATGGACGAATCTGCTGATCTTGAAATGTCTATTCCGGGCATCGTGTTCGGCTCGGTTGGTACGGCTGGGCAACGTTGCACTTCTACCCGTCGCTTGTTTGTGCATGAGTCCATCATGGATACAGTTAGCGCCGCATTGATCAAGGCTTATAAGCAGGTACGAATTGGCGACCCGTTGGATGCCAAGACATTGATGGGGCCATTGACCGACGAAGCTTCAGTAAAACGCTTTGAAGCAGCGGTTGCATCAGCAGTCAGCGAAGGTGGCGAAGTACTTAGCGGCGGCCAGCGTATTGACCGGCCCGGCAGTTTTGTTGAACCGACGATTATCAAAGTCAAAAACGAATGGGATATCGTGCAAGCCGAAACTTTTGCGCCGATTTTATATGTCATTCCGTTTACTGATCTTGACGACGCTATCGCCATGCACAATGACGTTAAGCAGGGTTTGTCATCCGCTATTTTTACGATGAACATGCGTAATGCTGAAAAATTCCTTTCGGCGCTTGGCTCTGACTGCGGTATCGCAAACGTCAACATCGGTACCTCCGGTGCTGAAATCGGCGGCGCATTTGGTGGTGAGAAGGAAACCGGCGGTGGTCGTGAGGCTGGCTCTGATTCCTGGAGAGCGTATATGCGCCGGCAGACCAACACCATCAACTGGGGTGCTGATTTGCCATTGGCTCAGGGCATTAAGTTCGACCTGTAGGCCAAACCCCTTTGAGCAATTGTGTATGTTTGGGCTGACTGGATTGCATCGATAAATGTACTCGCTGTTACGTAAAGCGCTATTTATAGCAGACCCTGAAACCGCGCATGGATTGGCGTTGGAAGGGCTGCGTCTGGGTCATGGCGTTGGTGCCACCAGCATATTGTGCAAGTCTGTCAGTGAGCCGGTTACCGCGATGGGGCTGATCTTCCCCAATGCCGTGGGCATGGCTGCCGGCATGGATAAAAACGGCGATTACATTGATGCATTGGGCAGTGTCGGCTTCGGTTTTGTTGAAATTGGCACTGTCACTCCAAGACCACAACCCGGCAACCCCAAGCCTCGCGTTTTTCGGATTGAACAAGCCAATGCGATGATTAACCGCCTGGGCTTCAATAACAAAGGTGTAGACCACCTGGTACGTCAGGCGCAGACCCGCAAGTTCAAGGGTGTGCTGGGCATTAATATCGGCAAGAACTTTGATACGCCCAATAGTAATGCTGTTGAAGACTACCTGATCGGCCTGGATAAAGTTTATGCCCATGCCGATTACATCACTATCAACATTTCATCGCCCAATACCAAGGGTCTGCGTGATTTGCAGGATGCCAGGCAACTGGAAGGTTTGCTGGGTGCTTTGAATAAGCGGCGCAAACAATTGGCTGACCAACACGGAACGCGCGTGCCGCTGGTGGTTAAAGTTGCACCGGATCTTGAAGACCAGCAAATTCCGCAGATTGCAGAAGTGGTAGTAAACTGCGAATTTGACGGCTTGATTGCCGGCAACACGACTATATCCCGCGACATGATCAAAGGCATGCCACATGCTGATGAGCAAGGCGGCTTGAGCGGTGCGCCGGTGAGAGAAAAAGCCAATCACGTGCTGGCTGCTTTCCGCTCCGCCCTGCCCACTTCTATTACGCTGATTGGCACCGGCGGAATTATCGATGGTGAAGATGCGGCTGAGAAAATCCGACTGGGCGCTGACCTTGTGCAGTTCTATACCGGTTTTGTATACCGGGGACCGGATTTGGTAGCAGATTGCGCCAAAGCCATTACTGCGGCCATCACTTCAACCAAGGCTTCGGCCAGGGCGCAAAAATGATCCGGGCGCAAAACGCCTCGCTCAAACATTTAAACAGCTTTTCCGTTGACGCCCGCGCCGAGCGTTTGCTGACCCTGCAAAACCCTGAAGACCTGGACACGCTTTTTTCCGAACACCTGTATAACCCGCACACCGATCTGATTTTGGGCGGTGGCAGCAACGTGTTGTTTGCGAACGATGTACCAGGCAGTGTGATCCTCAACCGGGTGGCGGGCAAACGCATCGTTGAAGATTCAGACACAGATGTTCTGGTGGAGGCAAACGCCGGCGAGAACTGGCATCGGCTGGTTCTATGGAGCCTTGATCAGGGCTTGTCCGGAATTGAAAATCTATCGCTTATTCCTGGCTTGGCAGGTGCTGCGCCAATGCAGAATATTGGTGCTTACGGGGTCGAATTAGCCGATCTGCTGGAATCAGTACAGGTACGAGACCTGAGTACTGGCGAGTCACGACATTTCAAACACGATGAATGCCAGTTTGGCTATCGCGACAGTCGCTTCAAAACAGTTGATGTCGGTCGCTTTTTGATCACCGCTATTCGCTTACGCCTGAGCCGGGTATTTGAGCCCAAACTTGATTACGCAGGCATCGGACAGGAGCTTGATGAAATGGGTATAAGCCGGCCTGTTGCAAAGCAGGTCAGTCAAGCCGTTATCCGTTTACGCCAGCGCAAGTTACCGGATCCCGAAGTTCTGGGAAATGCCGGCAGTTTTTTCAAAAATCCGGTGATTGAGCGAGCCACAGCAAAAGCGCTGGAAGAGCAATTCTTCGGCTTACCCGTTTACCCGCTGAATGAACGCTATTCCAAAATCAGCGCAGCGTGGCTGATCGATCATTGTGGTTGGAAAGGTCATCGGGAAGGTGATGCGGGCGTATCCCCTGATCACGCGCTGGTATTGGTCAATTACGGAAATGCGAGCGGCCAGGATCTGTTGACACTGGCCGCTAAAATTATGACTTCAGTCTATGAGGTTTTCGGCATTCAGTTGGTGCCGGAACCGAATATTATCGGTCCGGGCTCGTAAAAACACGCGCTTGTAAAAACCTGGGCTACTAAAACGCGTTTATTCCGGTTAATTCACGCCCAATCACTAACTGGTGCACAGTCTCCGTCCCTTCGTAGGTGATTACACTCTCAAGATTCAATGCATGTCTGATTGCGCAGTGCTCAACCGTAATCCCGGCCGCACCCAGAATATCCCGACAATCACGGGCGATATCCAGCGCCATACGCACATTATTCCACTTGGCCAGGCTGACTTGTTGCTGTTGCATTTTACCGGCATCTTTTAAGCGGCCGAGCTGTAATGACAACAATTGCGCGGTTGTAATTCGGCGCGCCATATCCGCCAGGCGAACCTGGATAACCTGATTGGAAGCCAGTGGGCGCCCGAACAGTTTGCGGTCAGCCGTATAGGCAATTGCTTCTGTCAAACAGGCGATAGCAGAACCGATCGGTCCCCAGGTAATGCCGTAGCGAGCCTGCGTCAGGCACCCCAGCGGCCCTTTCAGACCAATGACATTGGGCAAGCGGTTGGCTTCCGGAACTCGCACGTTGTCGAAAAACAATCCGGAAGTCACTGACGCCCGCAGCGACATTTTGCCGTGGATCTCGGTTGCTTCGAAGCCGGGCATACCTTTTTCAAGAACAAAGCCCATTATGCCTTCTTCGGTATGGGCCCAGACGATAGCAATATCAGCAATACTACCGTTGGTAATCCACATTTTGGAACCATTGATAATCCAGTCATCAGCATCGCGTTTGGCGTTGGTTTTCATGCCGGCCGGATCTGAACCGCCGTGGGATTCAGTTAAACCGAAACAACCAATCACTTCACCTGCAGCCATGTCCGGCAACCAGCGCTGTTTTTGCTCTTCCGAACCATAGGCGTAAATCGGGTACATGCACAAGCTTGATTGCACCGAAGCGAAGCTGCGCAAACCGGAATCTCCGCGCTCCAGTTCCTGACAAATCAAACCATAAGACACGCCATTCAAGCCGGCACAACCGTAGCCTTCAATGGTGGAGCCCAGCAGCCCAAGGGAAGCCATTTCAGGGACCAACTCCATGGGGAACTGTCCTTTGTCAAACGCTTCAGCCATCAACGGCAAGGCGCGGTCGTCCACAAAACGTGCGACGGTGTCCTGAATCAATTGCTCTTCTTCTGTAAGAAGGCTACGCACATCAAATAAATCTACGGGGTTCAGCTTGGCCATGGGTGCTCCGGCAGTGTTGGGCTTCTTTCAAATGTAAGACCCGACATTTTAGAGGGCAATGGCAGTGCCGTCACCCCCATAATGTATTTTAAATTAGGGCTATTGGTTTCGAATACCATTCGGAACGTGCCCCGTGGCAACGTGCTCGCGCGCGGCGTCACAATGTACCTGCTGGTCGTCAAAAAATATATCGGCCCCGAAGGCAGACAAATAAGGACCTTTGGGCTTGCCGCCCAGAAAGAATGCCTCATCAATGCGAATGCCCCAGTCTCGCAAAGTTAATATCACCCGTTTATGGGCTGGTGCTGAACGCGCTGTTACCAGTGCAGTACGAATCGGGTTGTTTTCAATCGGATATGCCGACTGAATATTCTGCAAGGCCTGCAACAATGGCTTAAAAGGCCCGCCCAGCAAAGGCGTGGCCGCTTGCTGCTTTTCTGATCGTGAAAACTCTTCCAGACCTTCTGCCTGATAAATTCGTTCAGCTTCATCACTGAACAAAACGGCATCGCCATCAAAAGCGATGCGTAACTGCTTTCCGCCAGGCCGGTTTTTAGCCCCGGGCAAAATCATCGCAGACGCGAAACCGGCACCTAAGGTCTGGCGCACATCTTCGGCGTGACCGGACAGGAAAAGATCTGTACCGATCGCCTGCATATATCTATAAGGGCTTTCACCATTGGTGAATACGGCGCGCTGAATATCCAGGCCGTGGTGCTCTATAGAATTGAATATGCGCAAGCCGGAGTCGGCACTGTTGCGTGACATCAGCAACACTTCCACGCCCTGATGACCTACTTCGCCGCTCTGCCCGGTGTTCTCCAAGCCGCTGTTTTCTAAACTGCTGTTTTCTATCCTGTTGTTTTCATTGAGTGCCAGCAGTTTTTTAACCAGCGGAAATGCCTCACCGGGTTGCAAAAATTCATCTTCGCGCTCCATCTGATACTGCGCGTAAGCTTCCAGCCCCTGCGATTCGAACACCTGATGACTTTCATCAAGATCAAACAAGGCGCGTGACGAAATAGCCACAACCAGTGGTTTTAACGGTAGGGGATGAACTTTGCCTTTTTTCATGAGTACAGCATAACAAAGTACTTCTCAAAACATGAGAAGTGAATCAGGGAGATTTATTCGTTAATGGCAAGGTCCGCTAACTCAAGGCTTATAAAAACTGCTCGTTCAAAATACGTTCTTCCAGTGAATGATCCGGATCGAACATCAGTTTGAGCTCAGTGTGCTTGTCTTCATATGCCTCTACCCGAACTACATTCCGTACTTCATGTGCATCTGCTGTGGCGCTAACTGCTCGTTTGTTGTGATCCAGAATCTCAAATACAACCTTTGCAGAGCCGGGCAAAATTGCGCCGTTCCAGCGGCGTGGGCGAAACGGACTGATCGGCGTCAATGCCAAAGCATCCGTACCCAGCGGCAATATTGGCCCACGCACAGAAAAATTATAAGCCGTGCTGCCAGCGGCGGTTGCCAACAAAACGCCATCGCAGACCATTTGATCCAGCTTAACGATGCCATTCACAAATATACGAATATGAGCGGCCTGATTGGTTTGTCTCAACAACGATATTTCATTCACAGCCAAGGCCGTTTGAGTATCACCGGATTTGTCAGTCACATCCATGCGCAGTGGATTAAGGCTTACTTTGCGAGCGTTACCGAGTCTTTCCAGCAGGTCATCGTCGCTAAAACGGTTCATCAAAAAACCGACATTGCCAAGCTTCATTCCAAATACTGGAATATCTCGCGTAATCACCTGATGCAGTGTTCGTAGCATAAAGCCATCGCCGCCGAGGGCGACGATCACGTCTGCATCGGCCACATCGAACTGCCCATAGCGACGTGTCATTGTGGCCATAGACTGCTCAGCGGAATCCATTGAGCTGGCTACGAAATGTATACGCGGACCGCTCATCTGGCCTTGCTGGTCGCCAACAATCGATTTAAAGATCCCACTGCCACCGACACAGTCGCATAATCCATTGTCACCAGATTTTGCATATCTTTAATCATGCTCAAAATGGACATGACTTCCCTTGAATTAGCCTTCATCCAGGCTTTTACGGGATCTTTCTCTTTACCACAGGTTTCCAGAACCCTGCCTGTCAGTTTACGGTGCTGAGAGTACAGCTCATCACGCAAATTGGCTCGCGCATGGGCGTGCCATTGGCCCTCTACCGGCAATGTCTCAACGTTACCACGCAACCATTTAAGCCCCAGTTGATCGCCCAAGCCGAAAAAAATCGCTGCCACACTCAGTACATCAGTATTTCGACTGGCAGCCGCCTCAACCACATCAAGTGCCGGGTACAACAAATGCAAGCTGGCTGCGCGATATGCCAGTGTTTTAGGCATGCCGCCGTCCATTAATGGCCCGGCTTTCTCATCAACTCTGACTTTCTCTTCGGCGCTCAATGAACGCAATATTTTCTTTTCCAGTATCTCAAGGCCTGGAGCCAAACGGTCGACCACCGCCTGGATATCCAATTCCAGATTGTCCTGATTAAGTATCCAGCGGGTGGCCTGACGTATCAGATTCCACATGGCCAGCGTCGCATCGATCTGCAGATGACTCTCGACTTTATTATCCAGCTTTTCAATACGCGCCCAGAAGTCTCTGGCCCGGAAAATTTCGCGCGCGATCGTAAACGCGCGCGCCACCGCTGCCGCACTGGCACCGGTATCTTCGTGCATTCTCAATACAAAAGAAGCGCCCATGCGGTTGACCAAACTGTTGGTAATCTGGGTTGCAATAATTTCACGTTTCAGACGGTGCTCGCCCATATAAGCGGCGTACTTTTGTTGTAATGGTTCCGGGAAGTAACGAACCAGTTCTCGCGACAACCATGGATCTTCCGGCACATCCGAATCCAGTATCTGCCCGTAAAGCATAATTTTGCTGTATGACAACAACACCGCCAATTCGGGACGGTACATACCTTCAGCGCTGCGGCGTCTGCGCGTCAACTCTTCATCAGAAGGCAGCTTCTCCAACTCACGATCCAGAATGCCAGCGGTTTCCAACACACTGATAAAGTGCTGTTTGGCACCCAGGCGAGCGCCTTTCAGACGATCCATCATGGAGATCGTCTGGGTTTGCAGGTAATTACTGCGGAGCACCAGTTCAGCCACTTCATCGGTCATTTCTGCCAACAGTACGTTACGTTTCTTGATGCTCAACTTGCCAGCCTGCATCACCTGATTCAGTAGTATCTTGATATTAACTTCGTGATCCGAACAATCCACACCAGCTGAATTGTCGATAAAATCGGTATTAACCCGACCGCCATTTTTTGCGAATTCGATGCGGCCCAACTGCGTCATACCCAGGTTGCCGCCTTCGCCGATAACTTTGCAATGCATTTCCTCACCATTGACACGCAACCAGTTGTTTTGCGCGTCGCCGACTTCTGCGTTGGATTCACTGGATGCTTTAACGTAACTACCAATGCCACCATTCCACAGCAAGTCCACTTCCGATGTCAGCAACAATTTAATCAGATCGTTAGGTGCCATTTCATGGTCTTCGACTGCTAACCAGTTACGGATTTCTTTGCTGAGGGGAATGCTTTTTTCGGACCTCGAAAATATGCCGCCGCCCTTGGAGATCAGCTCTGCGTTATAGTCATTCCAACCTGATCTTGGTAAGTTGAACAGACGCTTACGTTCTCGAAAAGAAGCACTCGCATCCGGACTTGGATCCAGAAAAATATGCATGTGATTGAACGCAGCTTTCAGCAAAATATGCCTGGATAACAGCATACCGTTACCAAACACATCACCTGACATATCACCGATACCCACCACAGTGAATGGCTCATTCTGGGTGTTGATTCCCATTTCGCGAAAGTGGCGTTTTACACCTTCCCACGCGCCGCGGGCGGTGATTGCCATGGCTTTATGGTCATACCCGACCGAGCCACCCGAGGCAAATGCATCACCGAGCCAGAAACCTCGCTCCAGCGCGATGGCATTGGCAGTATCGGAAAAGGTCGCTGTGCCTTTGTCGGCTGCAACCACCAGATAGGGATCGTCTCCATCAAGTCTGATCAGGCCTTCCGGTGCTATAGTTTTTTCATCAACTAAATTATCAGTTATATCCAATAAACCATTGATAAATATTTTATAACACCGGATAACTTCAGCCATAACCTCATCACGACTGCCGTTGGTTGGGAGGTATTTGACGACGAAACCGCCTTTTGCGCCCACCGGAACAATGATGGTGTTTTTGACGCTCTGGGCTTTCATTAGGCCCAATACTTCTGTTCTGAAGTCTTCCTTGCGGTCAGACCAGCGAATACCACCACGAGCAACCTTGCCACCGCGCAGATGAATACCCTCAACGTGACTGGAAAACACCCATATCTCACGAAATGGGATCGGCTTTGGAAGGTTCGGCATTTTCGAAGAATTGAGTTTAAAGCTCATGTATTCGAGCATCTCACCGTTCTCAGCTGGCTGATAAAAGTTGGTTCTCAGCGTGCCTTTAATGGCTTCGTAAAAGGCGAACAGTATACGGTCTTCGTCCAGACTACTGACTCTGGCAAGTGCCATTCTGAAACTTTTCTTGATGGTCTCAACTTGCGTTTGCCGATCTTTCAGGCGAGCCGCAACTACATTGTCCAGCATTTCCAGCAGGTTTTTGTCTTTGCACTGCTTGATCGTGTTTAGGCTATAGAAAGTTTTATGCATGTGCTTTGAGGCCATTTCCTTGCGGAAATCAGTCTCATCGTCACGGGCAGGATTAAACATGGCATCAAAAAGCTCCACCAGCAAGCGCGCCATAAACGGATGTCTGGATAGCGTTTCTTCCATATAGCTTTGCGAGTAAGTAATGCCAGTCTGCAAGAGGTATTTACAATACGCCCTGATGCCTTTGACCTGACGCCAATCAAGCTGGCAAGCCAGAATCAGGCCATTAAACCCGTCACTGGCAGTTTTCCCCCGCCAGGTGTTCTCGAACGCCTCCTGGAAATTGTCACGAACGGTTTCCACATCCAGATCCCCACCCAGACCGCTGACCATCTCAAAATCATGTGCCCAGACAGAATCCTTGCCATCAAACTTCAGCTCGTATGGGCGTTCGCTAACGATGTGCAGACCCAGTGCTTCCAAAATTGGCAATACATTAGACAGAGGTATCGGGTCGCCACGCCTGAAGATCTTGAACCGGATCAGGTCGGTGTCTTTAAAGCGCGGCCGATACAAACTCATTTGCAGATCATCTTCGTTCTTTAACAGGTCAATTTTTTCGACATCATAGGCAGCAACCCAGGGGGAAACATCCTCCATATAGGCTGCGGGAAAGGCTGCGCCAATGGTTCTGGAAAGGCGCAAGCCAACTTCCTCGTCATTGCGCTCCAGTAAAATATCGGTGAGCTCTTCGTTCCAGGAACGCAAAGCATTGATAATTTTATTTTCCAGCAGTTGCACGTCCGGCTGAGGATTGGAGCCCGGTTTCGGCCGGATTATCACCTGTAGCCGTGCCAGCTCTGACTCGGACAGGTTAATCATAAATTCCAGCTTATCGCCCTTTAAAGCGCGCTTGAGAATGCGCTGAATCTTCTCACGGGTTTCAGTGTTCCAATAGTCCCTGGGGATATACACCAAACAGGAAAAGAATCGCCCGAAACGCTCGCGGCGAATAAACAGTCGTACGGCTCTACGTTCCTGCAAATCCAGAACACCGGTCGCAATTTCCAGCAAGTCGGTGCTGCTGGCTTGTAAAACATCATCTCGCGGCAGTGTTTCCAAAATGTGGAGCAGCGATTTCCACGCATGTCGATCTTCCTTCATACCGGAATTGTCCAGCACGGTTCTGGCTTTCATGGAAACCAGCGGTGTTTCCAGCACGCGCTGTAAATAGGCGAGTGACGTAAACAGGCCGACAAATCGGTACTCACCAATCACATTGCCCTTTTTATCAAATCGAAGCACACCGATGTAGTCCATATAACCACTGCGGTGTATGGGCGAGCGTGAATTTGTTTTGGTGATAATTAAAGGCGCCTGCTCGTTAAAACGAGCTTCGTCACTGAGTGAAGACATCAAACGACTATGCACAGTTTTGGGGTATCCACGTAATAAACCCAGACCTGATCCATCTACCACTTTAAGGTAAGCGGAATTACCCTCTTTCACCACATCGTAATTGCGGGCGCCAATAAACATGAAATGGTCATCTGCAACCCACTTCAGAAAATCGATACATTCCTGTTTCACTTCGTCTGAGATATTTGGGACCGTTTCTGCGAACTCTTCAATGGCTTGTTCGAGCCTCTCCTGCAATGGCATCCAGTCATCCACACAGGTGCGTACAACAGCCATCCTGGCGCGCAATGTGGATTCCACCGTCGCGAGCACTTCCTGATCTGTGTGCTTGTCGATGTGAATATGAATGAACGACTCTGCTTTAGTCTGCGGGCCGGACTTCTCGTGAAACGCTTTCAGTTTACCTTTCGCATCACGTTCGATATTGAAAACGGGATGAATAATCAGATGTACACCCAGACCCAGTTCCTGCATGACCATATTGGCGGTATCCACCAGAAACGGCATATCATCATTGGCAATTTCTACAATCGTGTGGCGACACACCCAGCCATCGCGGTTTTTGTCTGCGTTGTATACGCGTAACAATAGCTCACCGGCTTTGCGCTGACTCAAAAACTTCAGTTGATTGATCACCCGGTTGGCGTTCATCTCAGGAGGCTCTTCAGCCAGATCTACTGCAGGTATCCGCTTGAGATAGAAGTCGGAATATAGCGCAGCCTGCTTGGCCTCTGCTGCCGGCAACCGCTTGGAAAGAATGGTTTTGATTTCGTTTAGAAGTGATTGCTTGTCTGTTTGGTTACCGGCTTGCACTTGATGACCTCGTCCAATTAATTAGCGTAGTAAGCATTATTCGGAGACATACCCATTATTGTTGTCTTGCTGATTACATTTTTATCGCTCAAAAACAGTCGAATTATAAAGGCTTTGGCGAGCGGAAACAGGCTTTTCACGGTTTGTTTGCATAGGCACCAGGGATGCGCAGGTTGACCCCTGTTGCAACACTGGTTAACCTTACATATATCTCTTAATCCTGATAGAAGGATACCCAAGCAGAAATATGGACTTACAAGACGCATCACAACATTTCAAGCTTTTGGCGGACAGTACCAGACTGCGTCTTTTGATGCTGGTTGATCGCGAAGAGTTGAGTGTAGCAGAGTTGGCCGCCATCACGCAGTTGGCGCAGCCGCGTGTGTCTACTCACCTTGCCAAGCTCAAAGAGGCCGGCCTTGTTTCTGACCGGCGCGAAGGTGTGTTTGTGTATTACAGGATGGCTGGAAGCATTGCTGATACCAGCTTGCTGGCGCTGTGGGAATTGCTACGCGAGAAAACAGCGGATCCTTTGATTCAGCAGGATTTTGATCGCATCACACAAACCCTGAGCGCCCGAAATGGCGGAGCCAATTGGGCTGACAGCGTGGCTGGCGATATGGAACGTCACTATTCCCCGGGCCGCACATGGGAAGCCACTGCCCGCGCATTGGTGCAGCTGCTGGAACTGGGTGATGTGCTGGATATCGCCTCAGGCGACGGGGTAATGGCCGAACTATTAGCCCCACGGGCCAACAGCATCACTTGTTTTGATATCGGTGAAAGGGTTGTGGAAGCGGGAAAAAGTCGTTTGCAAGGTCATTCGCACGTTCAATTTGAAATTGGCGACATGCATAAGCTACCCGCTGAAGATGCATCTTTTGATACAGTTTTGCTGATGCACGCACTGACCTACACCAACCAACCGGAACTGGTGTTTGCAGAAATCAGCCGGGTATTGCGCCCGTCAGGTCGCCTGGTTGCCGTTACCCTGCAAAAACACAAGCACAAGAATACCGTTACGGCTTACAACCATGTGAATCTGGGCTATACCGATTCCCAGTTGCAAACTTTTTGTGGCCAGGCCGGCCTGAATGCACTGGATATTCAAATATCCGGCATTGAAAAGCGATCACCAAATTTTGAAATTTTAACTCTGCTTGCCAGTAAGCCAGCAACACCCACTAACCCCTAAAACCACACGGATTCGAAAAGCGATATGTACTCTCAGCCATTTAAAGATCTTCAGCGCGCGCAACTGCTTCAAAATCTGATGGCCGAAAGGATACTGATACTGGACGGTGCCATGGGCACCATGATTCAGGGGTTTGACCTGACTGAGGTAGATTTCCGTGGCGATCGTTTTAAAGATCACGACATGCCCTTACGTGGCAACAATGACCTGCTAACGCTCACCCAGACAGACAAAATCGCCGGCATTCACCGGGCTTTTCTGGAAGCCGGCTGTGACATGCTTGAAACCAATACTTTCAATAGCACCAGCATATCCCAGGCAGATTATGGCATGCAGCATTTGGTTAGGGAGCTGAACTTCACTGCGGCACAAATTGCTCAGGCGGAGGCGACGTTTTACAGCGAAAAAACACCTGACAAGCCGAGGTTTGTGGTGGGCACCATCGGCCCGACCAACCGCACAGCGTCTTTGTCACCCGACGTTAACCGTCCTGACTTTAGGAACATCTCTTTCGAGGAGTTGCGCGAGTCTTACTTCGAGGCCGTTGAAGGCCTGATCGAAGGTGGCAGCGATATTCTGATGGTCGAAACCATTTTCGATACGCTCAATTGTAAAGCGGCATTGGTGGCCATTGATGATGTATTCACTCAGATTGGCTACCGTTTGCCGGTGATGATTTCCGGCACAATTACCGATGCCAGCGGACGCACATTATCCGGGCAAACGGTTGAAGCATTCTGGAATTCGGTGCGTCACGCCAAGCCAATAGCGATTGGTCTGAACTGTGCATTGGGTGCGCCTGAACTGCGACCCTGGTTACTGGAACTAGCAAAGGTCGCAGACTGCCCTGTGAGCGTGCACCCCAATGCTGGTTTGCCGAATGAGCTGGGCGAATACGATGACACCCCCGAGCATATGTCAGCAGTCATTGCAGACTTTGCAGATGAGAACCTGCTCAATATTGCCGGCGGTTGCTGCGGCACCAGGCCTGAACATATTAGCGCCATTGCTAAAGCCTTAAAAGGCAAACCACCACGCAGCCTGCCAACGCCCAAACGCTACTGTCGCTTAGCCGGACTGGAACCATTCACTTTCACACCGGAACTCAACTTCGTGAATGTTGGCGAGCGAACCAACGTAACAGGCTCGGCAAAATTTCGCCGTTTAATAGAAGCTGATGATTTTGAAACTGCAGTCGATGTAGCCCGCCAACAGATTGAAAACGGCGCGCAGATAATCGACATCAACATGGACGAAGGCCTGCTCGACTCTGTTGCTGTTATGCAGCGCTTTTTACATCAAATCGGCTCGGAACCGGATATTTCACGGGTACCGGTGATGCTCGATTCCTCACGCTGGGATGTGCTGGAGGCTGGTCTTGCCTGTATTCAAGGTAAAGGCATCGTAAACTCAATCAGCCTCAAGGAAGGCGAAGAGCAATTTCTTTCGCAGGCTCGTACTATCTTGCGTTTCGGCGCAGCCGTCATCGTAATGGCGTTCGATGAAAATGGTCAGGCAGACAACCTCGAGAAACGCATCAGTATTTGTCAGCGCGCCTGGAAGCTGCTGACCGAAGAAATCGGCTTCCCACCTGAAGATATCATTTTCGATCCGAATATTTTTGCCATCGCCACCGGTATCGACGAGCACAATAACTACGGTGTCGAGTTCATCGAGGCCACCCGTCAGATCAAAGAAAAGTGCCCCGGCGCGATGATTTCCGGCGGCGTCAGCAATGTTTCATTCTCATTCCGCGGCCAGGACCAAATTCGCGAAGCCATCCACAGCGTATTTTTGTATCATGCCATCCACGCCGGCATGGACATGGGTATCGTCAATGCCGGTCAGTTGGAAATTTACGACCAGATCGCCCCTGCCCTGCGCGAGGCTGCTGAGGATGTGGTGCTCAATCGCCGCGATGATGGCACCGAGCGCCTATTGGCAATTGCTCAGTCTTATCAGGGCGGTCGCAAAGAAGATATCGTCGACCTTGCCTGGCGTGAACTGCCAGTTAATAAGCGTCTGGAACATGCGCTGGTTAAAGGGATCAACACCTTTATTGCAGAAGACACGGAAGAGGCTCGCGTGGCATCCAAGCAAGCGCTGGACGTTATCGAAGGCCCCTTGATGGACGGCATGAATGTCGTTGGCGACCTGTTTGGCGACGGCCGTATGTTCCTGCCTCAGGTGGTTAAAAGCGCGCGCGTTATGAAGCAGGCTGTAGCGATTTTACTACCGTATATTGAAGCGGCAAAGCGACTTGCAGGAACCAGCGAGGAGAAAGCCATTAAAATCTTGATGGCGACGGTTAAAGGCGACGTTCACGACATCGGCAAAAACATCGTTGGTGTTGTACTCAGCTGCAATCACTACGACGTAGTAGATCTGGGCGTGATGGTGTCAGCTGAAGCGATCATGGACGCGGCAGAAAAAGAGAATGCCGACATTATTGGCTTGTCCGGTTTGATCACCCCTTCGCTGGAAGAAATGCGCTTTACCGCCGCTGAAATGCAGCGCCGTGGCATGACACAACCTTTGATGATCGGTGGCGCAACCACATCGCCACTACACACCGCTCTGCGCATTGATCCGGAATACCAGTCTGGTGTTTTCTGGGTCAAGGACGCTTCACGCGCCGTTGGCGTGGCGCGCAAACTCAGCGATAAAAAAGAACGCAAAATTCTGGCCGCCAGCACCGCTACAGATTTCGCCAAATTGCGTGAACGCCGCGCAAGAGGAAGCAACCGCAAGCCGCCGGTAAGTATTGAGGAAGCCCGCGCCAACGCCTTGCAAATCGATTGGAGCAATCAGGAAATACGTATTCCTGCACAAACCGGTGTGCACGTGTTTACCGATATCGACCTGACTGAACTGGTCCCTTTTATCGACTGGACGCCGTTTTTCCAGACCTGGGAAATGGGCGGACGCTACCCTGATATTTTGCAGGACAAACTTAAAGGCGAAGCAGCCCGAAGCCTGTACAAAGATGCCAGAGCCATGCTGGAAAAAATCGTTGACGAAAAGTGGCTGCAAGCCCGCGCCACTGTCGGCATCTTCCCGGCATCCGCGCAAGGCGATGACGTGATTCTGTATAAAGACGAGAGCCGCGAATCACAATTAGAAAGACTGGTATTTCTGCGTCAGCAAAAGCCTAAAGCCAGCGGCCGCGCAAATAGCTGCCTGGCGGATTTCATCGCGCCCACCGAAACCGGCCTGAAAGACCATATCGGCATGTTTGCTGTAACCGCCGGTTTGGGTATCGAGCGCAAGCTCGCTGAATTTGAAGCGGCTTTGGATGACTACTCCTCCATTCTGCTGAAATCGCTCGCCGATCGGCTTGCCGAAGCATTGGCAGAACACACCCACCAACGCGTGCGCAGAACCACCTGGGGCTATTCAAGCGGTGAGCTATTGGAAAAGGAGCAACTGATCAACGAAGAGTATTCGGGCATCCGCCCTGCTCCCGGCTACCCGGCTTGCCCGGATCACAGCGAAAAGTTGAAAATCTTCGCCTTGTTAGACGCTGAAACCAATTCGCATATGGAACTCACCAGTGGCTTCGCCATGCTGCCGGCATCTTCAGTCAGTGGCTACTATTTTGCTAATCCGGAAAGCAGCTATTTTGTACTGGGAAATATCCTGGAAGACCAGTTGCTTGATTATGCCAAGCGCAAGGATATTTTGCCGGAGAAGGCGAAACGTATGTTGGCAGCCAACATTTATTTGTGAGTAAATACAATACGGTCATATTGCGCCAGAATAGATGCACCCGGGTGGCAAACTTAGTATGCTGGGAATTCGTTTTCTTTTTGTACTAGGAATTCACTATGCCCAACCGCTTTGCATTCAGCCGTAAACTATTCAGCCTGCTGACCTTATGTTTGCCTATCCTCCTGATTGGTCTGGCGACCAGCACTCAGGCCAAGACCGAGGCCAGTGCTCAGAAGGCAGCAGAATCCCGCTCCCATCTGGAAGGCTTGGAATATCGTCTGATAGGCCCCTGGAGGGGCGGAAGATCAACTGCTGTGACGGGCGTACCCGACCATCCCAACCTTTACTACATGGGAGCTACCGGTGGTGGTATGTGGAAAACCATTAACGCGGGCGCGACCTGGGAGAATATTTCAGATGACTACTTCAAGGTAGGCACTATTGGCGCCGTAGCGGTTGCTAAATCTGACAACAACGTGGTGTATGTGGGTACGGGTGAGGCTCCCATCCGTGGTGTGACAACCTCACACGGCGACGGCATGTGGAAATCCACTGATGCCGGTGCAAGCTGGACGCATATCGGCCTGGAGAAGTCCGGTCAGATCGCCAAAATTCAGATTCATCCCAACAACCCGGATATTGCGCTGGTTGCAGTGCAGGGCCAGATTTGGGGCCCCAATGAAGAGCGCGGCGTTTACCGCACCACCGATGGCGGGGCAAGTTGGGAGCAGGTGCTGAAGGTAGGTCCGGAAACAGGCGCCACTGATTTGGTGATGGACCCGTCCAATCCACGTACTCTGTATGCAGCCATGTGGCAGCATGGCCGCAAACCCTGGTTTATCAAATCAGGTGGCACCGAAGGCGGCATATTCAAAAGCACCGATGGCGGCGACAGCTGGAACAAGCTGGAAGGCGGCTTGCCAAATGTGATCGGTAAAATTGGTATTGCCATTTCTGCAGCACAACCGGATCGCGTTTACGCGATTATCGAATCCGAGCAGGATAAAGGCGGCTTGTGGCGCAGCGAAGATAAAGGCTCCAGCTGGACATTGATAAATGGCCATCGTGCTTTGCACACCAGAGCCTGGTACTACATTCATATGATTGCTGACCCGCTCAACCCCAATACAATATACGTGTTGAACACGGGACTGTATAAATCCATCGATGCAGGCAAAACCTGGACCATGATGACCACCCCACACGGCGATCACCACGACCAATGGATCAATCCGGCGGACTCAAAAAACATGATCAGCGGTAATGATGGTGGCGCAACAGTCACCTTTGACGGCGGCGAAACCTGGTCTTCCATCATGAATCAACCCACCGCCCAGTTTTACCGTGTCACCACTGATAATATGGTGCCGTTCCGCCTATATGGCGGGCAGCAGGACAATACGACCGTGGCCATTGCCAGTCGCAGTCTTTATGGCGGCATCGGCGCGCAGGATTACTATGATGTAGGCGGTGGCGAAAGTGCCCATGTGGCTTTGGATCCGAACAATCCACGACTGGTTTATGCCGGTTCCATCAACGGCACTTTAACGGAGTATGACCGCGAAACCGAGTTGACCAGGGTGATCATTCCATACCCGGCGATGATGTTCGGCAAAGACGCCAAAGATTTGCGTTATCGCACCAACTGGAACACGCCAGTGGCTAATTCTCCACATGAACCGGGCACTATCTACTACGGCACGCAATATGTTTTAAAAAGCACGGATCGTGGCACCACCTGGACCGCCATCAGTCCGGACCTCACCCGCAATGACCCGGAAAAGCAAGGTCGCAACGGTGGACCGTTGACACCGGAGAATGTCGGTGCTGAGTACTACAACACCCTTTTCTATATCGTCGAATCTCCACATGAGGCCGGCACCATCTGGGCCGGTGCTGACGATGGCTTTCTGCATATCACCCGCGATGGAGGTGAAAACTGGCAGAACGTTTCTCCTCCACACAAGGGCAAGTTCAGCGACGAGGCTTATATCAATGCTATCGAGGTTAGCCCGCATGATCCCGCTACTGCCTATGTCGCGGTGGCCGGATTCAAACTCAATGATTTCAGTCCTTATATCTACAAAACCTCAAACTACGGCAAGAGCTGGAAACGCCTGGATAAGGGCTTGCCAACTGATACCTTTGTACGTGTCGTGCGCGAAGATCCGAGCCAAAAGGGATTGCTTTATGCAGGCACCGAAGCGGGCATGTTTGTTTCCTACGACGATGGTGCCAACTGGCGCTCTTTGCAGCTGAACCTGCCACCGGTACCCATCACCGACTTATCCATACGCCAGGACTCGCTGGCGGTTGCAACACAGGGACGTGGCTACTGGGTGCTGGATGATTTATTTGTGGTTCGGCAAGGCCAACAATCCACTTCTGACGAGCTGCGCATCTTCCAACCTGGCACAGTCACCATGTTGGCATCCGCTAGTGGCGGGAAAGCCGGTAATTTTGAGGGCCACAATCCGGCCAATGGCCTGCCGATTTACTACCAGTTACCCGAAGATGCAGAAGATGTGCAGATCGAGATTCTGGATGCTGCTGGAAAGCTGGTGCGCGGCTACTCGAGCGAAGAAGGCGAATTTGAACGCTGCCGAATGACCGATGGAGATCCACGCTTGCCATACGAGCCTGAGTATCCGGAAAAATCGAAAGGTTTGCAGAAATGGGACTGGGACTTCCGCGCTGAAAACCTGCATTGCGTCGAAGACGTGAATATGCATGCCGGCTATGGCGGTCCAAGCGTCTTACCAGGTGATTATTCTGTGCGTGTCAGTGCGGATGGCGGGACTGCCGAATCCCCCTTTGCTCTGGTCGCAGATCCACGCCTGACTGCCACCCCTTCAGAAATGCAGGAATGGTCAGCTCGCAGCAATGAAACCGCTGCATTACTGGAGCAGTTATTGGGCCGCCTTGAAGCCATTCGCATTGCGCGCGGACAGATTGAGCAATTAATGGCCGACTATCCCGCTGAATCTGAACTGCAAAGCCAGGGCAAATCGGCTGTTGCGGCTATCAATGCCTGGGATGATGAGATGAGGCAGCCATTGATGCAAACCTATGAAGATGAGGATGCCTGGGAAACCCGACTGGCTGGTCAGATCCGCTACCTGCTGGACGTAATCGATAGCACCGGAGCGCCGGTAACGGGTGGTCAGTTAGAGCGACTTGCTGATCTCAAAGCCGAGTGGAATACACACAAAGCTGAATTGCGGCGCATCAACAGCGACCTGATTGCGCCGATCAACAGCTGGGCTCAAAGCAAGCAATTGCCTTTTGTCATGCCTGCAGCGAATTAGAGACATGCTTGAACAAGCGGTGACGGCATGAGGCTCAACAAGCTGATACGCAAAATTCATCATTGGACGACCGTCTTTGTAGCCATACCGGTGCTCATTATTGTTTGTACCGGTGTGCTGCTGCAAATTAAAAAGCAAGTCGATTGGATTCAACCTATAGAAATCCGGGGGCCTAACAAGGTCCCTGGCATCAAATTTCCTGATATCCTTGCCAGCGTAATTCAGAATACCGAGCTGGGTGTCAGTGGCTGGGAGGATATCAACAAGCTGGACGTCCGGCCTTCAAAAGGCTTGATAAAGGTCATACTGGAAAACGAATACGAGGTTCAGTTGGACCTTGGCAGCGGTGAAGTGCTACAAACCGCTTACCGGCGCTCCGACTGGATTGAGTCGATTCATGATGGCTCATTCTTTGGAGGAGACATCGTTAAGCTGGGCTTGTTTCTGCCAGCGGGCATTGCACTTTTTCTCATGTGGGTTACGGGACTGTGGCTGTTCGTTCTGCCGTATCTGCCGCGCAAGCGTCATTCACCAAAACCATTATGAAATTAAACCGATTCAGTCAATCGGAGCAGGAGGCTTACAACCAGCATCATTTCCAACACAGGTCAACGTGGTAAACACCTCCGACTGAATCAACCATCGATCATCCGTTGAAAGTTGCCACTTGGCAGCATAGACACCTGAGGAATGAATACTTTCTTCATTCAAAGAATAGTGACAATGCCAATTACCCAATTCTTCTGCAAGCCCCCAACCCTGATTAACACGCAGTTCACGAATATCCCGCTGGCAATAAAAATCCGGAAAAGTGCCAAACAGGGATGACCAGGACTGCAATTCTTCTTCGACGCCATGTGATTGTTGGCTACGGCCGGTAGTGATGTGGTATTCGGGTGCCAATAACTTCCCTATCGCGCTCACATCCTGATCAAGAATAGATTGATTGAAAGCCTGTCTGGCGGCACGGATGTCAGCGTCCGAGGACTTCTCCGCAGCACTTGCGCTCACAAACATGACCATGCCAAGCAGCAACAGAATGAAGGCAACACAATGGGTGGGTCTCATCAGCAATTCCAGTGAACGGGTTAATCTGCAATCCATCATAGGAGATCCCTCCACAAATGTCATTTTAGGGGCTCTCTGACAGACGGAGTTAATGACCGTTATGTTGATTCGGCATCAAAACCCTCCCAGTTACTCATGTAAATTGAACTGCGACATTTGTTCCCGCCAACGTGCTAGCGCTGCACTCTGGCCAGCAGTAAAATTAAACACCGGAATAATGGGTTTACCGGCTTTGCTCAATATCTCGGCCTGATCGCGGTACTTGCCTAACAGCGGTTCGCGTACATCGATGATATACAGCAACACATCGCAGTTAAGTGACTGGCGTATCGAAAAGGGTAAGCGCTTCATTCTCTCCGGCAAAGATGGCCGTTTTCTCAACGTGGCGAGTGGTGCCGGCCGCATCTGCTATTTTGCCAAAACGATCATTGCGCAGCAGGGTCCGAACTAACGAGGTTTTGCCGGTATTGGTATGGCCCACAGCGGCCACCCTAACCGCCTTTTTATTGTTGTTTGCCATTTTCTATGCCACAGCCATGATAACGACATGATCGGCCGGCACACCACAGGCTTCGGCTAAACGGTAGCATGCGCCTAAGCGCGCCTCGGCTAATGTGCCGTGTTCATCTGCCCCTTGTCTTGTGCTATGTGTTCTTGCCGATACATAAGCACTAACCAGGGCTGTGTGCCGATGGTAAGTATGCTGGTGCCAAGTATTCTGGTGATGGTGCGTTGTACGCCGCGATCCGGTGCACGTGCAGCCGATACGGCAACCGCAATGACGCCAGCGGCGTCTCCAGTATCATCAGTGTCCAGGCGCTGAAGAATGCGCGCCAGCGACTCACGATCGTTGACCTGACCAAGATTGTTTGCCATCGTGACAGTCACCGGTGGCCAATCAATATCCTCGCCCATTTCGACTGCTATCCAGCACGCCTCAACCTCGACCCAAACCACAGCAGCAACCGGGGCAAGATGCCGTACACCAGCAGTGCACCTAACAAGAACTGTGCCCAGCTATTTGAATGAGTACCAGACAATGAATCCTCGACGCCAATGCGTGACTGCAGAACCTGCCGCAGTAGGCGTTGTCAAACCCAGCACCTGCAGCGGCCTGCCT